>Ga0206127_1000612_pt1 | contig 42950 bp, 43 predicted proteins | sample Helgoland_Spring_6_FD_148646 | JGI IMG/M metagenome (GOLD analysis project Ga0206127, IMG submission 148646) | Pelagic subsurface seawater microbial communities from Kabeltonne, Helgoland, North Sea - Helgoland_Spring_Bloom_20160419_1 | ecosystem: Environmental > Aquatic > Marine > Epipelagic ...
CGCTACACCGCTCTTGGCATACCCATCACTGAGCCTGTAAGCTAAGTCCGTCTGGGGGAAGGGGAAAAACGTCCTTCACCCGATTTGTGCAACAAAGCCAATTTGAATAGTAAAATCACACAATCCCCGCCATTTCATCGCTTACATGAACAATCGCCCTATTCCCAGGCAAGGGGAAACACGGAAATTGGTTTAACCAAAGGACCTTTAGTTTTTTTTGTTGCACTATTGTCCGTCGTCAGACGGTTTTGGGACCAAAGGCAGCCTAAACCAAGAGAGAATCCGGCTCATCTTGTGGTTGCATTATGCAGCGCGCTGGCGATGTCGCACGCGGCGCGCTTCAAGGGTCTTTCGTTTGATTCTTTCTCTTTGCTGTAAAATGGCCCTGTGACGCCCCAAGTAGACGTCAGACAGACGAGGCATCAGTTAAGAACGTCCGGCCCCACCTGCCCCGCGCCGAAGTCGTAATTCCGATCGACACTTCAGTTTCGACTGCAACCGGTCCTTCTCGGGCACCGCATCGAGGATCTATTATTGTTTTTGGCTAAAACACACGTTCAATTCGGACTTAATCTAACAGAAACAATACCGAACATAAATTTTAATGACGTCAAGACGCTGATATGATGGCGGAAACCCCTACCACCCCGGCCAGTTATCTCAGAATTATCAAATGAACATGTCTGGCACGGTAAATCAGGCTATTCGAAGCCAACCCGCCTGACACCCTACAGAACCTTTCGTGCCGATTGATCAAAATCAACCCTTCCGCTTTGGAATGGGGCGAAAGTGAGGGTGCCCGATCAGAAAGCACAGCAATCGCTGTGATTAATTCGGGCGCGCTGGCCAGACACATCCCTGTTTTGGACTGACGCTTTGGTCTCGCAACCCGACAAAAGGAAAATGACATGAGAAAATATTTGGCTTTGATAGCCCTTATTGTACCGATTTCTGCCTGCCAAACCCAGCAAGACGCAACCATTGCAGGTGCGGCTACCGGGGCATTGATCGGGGCGGCCGTATCCGGCGACGATGACAAGGTGCTTGGCGCAGTCATCGGTGGCGCGGCTGGGGCTTATGCGGGCAGTTACATTGGCCGTACACAAAGCGGTTCCTGCGTTTATCAACGCACGGACGGCACGCGCTATGTCGCTGCCTGCCCCTAAATAGATCAGGCCGATCAAGACCATCTCGGCCCCGTTCACGCGGCTGACGTGGTTGTGCAGGGATCGGAATTTCAGGGCATTGGCAGGGGTTAAAGTAGGTGAAACCGGCTTTCGCTCAGCGCGCCCGTTTCATCCACGCCTGCTTGCATGATGTTCTTGTGCTGCGATGCTGCATCAAAGCGCATCACGCTCGTTATCAAAGCACCCCGCGCCACCCGTTTGGGCAGCGCGGGGTTATTATTTGGCGTTAGGCCGCGACGTCAAAGCGATCCGCGTTCATGACCTTGACCCAAGCCGCCACAAAATCCTTTACGAATTTTTCGGCGTTGTCGTCTTGTGCATAGACTTCAGCATAAGACCGCAGGATCGAGTTGGAGCCAAAGACCAGGTCCGCGCGTGTTGCGGTCCATTTTACGTTGGCCGTGCCCCGTTCCCGGATCTCGTAGATGCCACCGTCAACCGGATGCCACGAATACTGCATGTCGGTCAGGTTCACAAAGAAGTCGGTCGTCAACGCGCCGACCCGATCCGTAAAGACGCCATGCTTGGTGCCGCCATGGTTCGTGCCCATTGCGCGCATGCCGCCAACCAGAACGGTCATTTCATGGGCCGTCAGACCCATCAATTGCGTCCGGTCAAGCATCATTTCCTCTGGGCTGACAATATAGTCCTTTTTGGACCAGTTGCGGTACCCGTCGGCCAGGGGCTCAAGCGGCTCAAAGCTTGCTGCGTCGGTCATCTCGGCAGTGGCGTCGCCGCGGCCTTTCAGGAACGGTACTGACACATCAAACCCGGCTGCTTTGGCAGCTTGCTCAACGCCAAGGTTACCGGCCAGAACGATCACATCGGCAAGGCTCGCGCCTGTGTCATTTGCGATGCCTTCCAAGACGGACAATACCCGTGCCAGCTTTTGCGGCTCGTTGCCTTCCCAGTCTTTCTGGGGGGCCAGACGGATGCGCGCGCCATTGGCACCGCCCCGCATGTCGGAACCACGGAAAGTGCGCGCACTGTCCCAAGCTGTGGAAACCATGTCGCTCAGGGACAAACCGCTGGTGCTGATACGTGCCTTGACGGCATCGACATCGTAACCGGTGTTGCCCGCTGGTACAGGATCTTGCCACAGCAGATCCTCTGCCGGCACATCGGGGCCGATATAGCGGGCTTTGGGGCCCATATCGCGGTGCGTCAGCTTGAACCATGCCCGGGCAAAAGTATCCGAGAAATACGCAGGGTCAGCCATAAACCGTTCGCAGATTTCGCGATAGATAGGGTCCATTTTCATGGCCATATCCGCATCTGTCATGATCGGGTTGTGGCGGATCGAGGGATCGGAGGAATCGACAGGTTTGTCTTCTTCCTTGATGTTGATCGGTTCCCACTGGTTGGCACCTGCCGGGCTTTTCCTGAGCTCCCAGTCATAGCCGAACAACAGTTTGAAATAGCCCATGTCGAACTTCGTTGGCTCTGTGGTCCACGCGCCTTCGATGCCGCTGCTGATCGCCATGTTCGCAGCTTTGGTCCCTGCGGGATTGGTCCAGCCAAAGCCTTGCTCTTCAACACCTGCCGCTTCCGGCTCTGGACCCAGAGTGTTCGCATCGCCATTGCCGTGGCATTTGCCAACGGTGTGACCACCGGCGGTCAAAGCGGCAGTTTCTTCGTCGTTCATCGCCATACGCGCAAATGTTTCACGCACATGCAACGCAGACCGCAGCGGATCGGATTGGCCGTTCACACCTTCGGGGTTCACATAGATCAGGCCCATCTGCACAGCAGCAAGCGGGTTTTCCATGGTGGCCGGATTTTCAAGGTCGCCGTAGCGGTTGGTGCTATCTGCCAGCCATTCCTTTTCCGACCCCCAATAGGTGTCGATTTCAGGGGCCCAGATGTCTTCGCGGCCAAAGGCAAAACCAAATGTCTTCAGACCCATTGATTCATAGGCAATGTTGCCCGCAAGGATCATCAGATCGGCCCAGCTCAGCTTGTTGCCGTATTTCTTTTTGATCGGCCACAGCAAGCGGCGCGCTTTATCCAGACTGACGTTGTCGGGCCACGAGTTCAAAGGCGCGAAACGCTGGCTGCCTGTGCCGCCGCCGCCACGGCCATCGGCCAAACGGTATGTGCCTGCCGAATGCCACGCCATACGGATCATAAAGCCGCCATAGTGGCCCCAGTCGGCTGGCCACCATTCCTGGCTGTCTGTCATCAACGCGTGCAGGTCTTGCTTGAGCGCGTCGACATCGATTTTCTTGACCTCTTCGCGATAGTCAAAGTCAGCGCCCATCGGGTTGGTCTTTGTGTCGTGCTGGTGCAAAATATCCAGCTTCAGCGCGTTGGGCCACCACTCCATCACGGATGATTTATTGGCAGTGTTTCCGCCATGCATAACCGGGCATTTGCCCATTGAACCGTTATCGTTGCCGTCCATTTTGATCTCCCATCGTGGTTTCACGTATCATTATACTGCCGACTATATCCGAGTCCTACCTGCCATTTCGATATTGGCAGCAAGCAGCCTGTGACAATGCCTATGGCATCGCCCATTGGCTTGGGTCCTACACCATCAGCAGCATTAAGAAAAATTGCATTTTCTAATCGGCATGATAATCAAAGGTTATGGACTTTACACTGAAACACCTTCGATATTTCGAAGCTTTGGCCCGCCATCGCCATTTTGGCCGCGCGGCCGACGATTGCGGCGTTTCGCAGCCTGCCTTGTCGGTGCAGATCAAGGCATTGGAAGATCTGGTCGGGACGCGGCTGGTTGAACGATCCGCAAAACAGCTGCAACTGACGGGCTTTGGCGAAACCTTTGTGGCGCGCGCCCGCGAGATTTTGCAGTCGGTGGATGAACTGGGCGATCTGGCCCGCGCCTCGCATAATCCGTTGATCGGGCGCTTGCGGTTTGGCATCATTCCCACGGTCGCACCCTATTTTCTGCCCCGGTTTATCAAATGCCTGTCCCAGGATTATGCAGGGCTGGATCTGCGCCCGCGCGAAGCGGTCACACAAAAGCTGATCGAGGGGCTGTTGGGCGGGCAGCTTGATACCGCCATCGTCGCCTTGCCGATTTCCGAACCGACCTTGCACGAAGAAATGCTGCTGGACGAGGAATTCGTGTTGGTGCGCCAGATCGAAGATCAGGACAAACCCGTGCCAAATTCGAAATTGCTGCGCGAAATGCGTCTGTTATTGCTGGAGGAAGGGCATTGTTTTCGCGATCAGGCCCTGTCGTATTGCAGCATGTCATCCGCCATGCCCCGCGACCTGATGGAGGGCAGTTCCCTGTCTACATTGGTGCAGATGGTCAGTGCGGGGATCGGGGTTACGTTGATTCCCGATATGGCCGTTCCGATTGAAACCCGATCGGCTGCGGTATCGGTCGCGCGGTTGCCGGCACCGCGGCCCTCGCGGACAATCGGCATGGTCTGGCGAAAAACCAACCCGCTGGCCGGACAGCTGAAACAAATTGCGCAAACCGTCCGCGATACCTGCCTGACTGCGTGATCCTAGTGGGGCTTTGGCGGCGTGTTCAGCGCTGCCTCGGCCGCATCAATCGCGGCCTCTATGTCTTCGGGATCGCGGCTTGGCGTGGCATAGCTGCCATTGAACCACTTGGCCAAATCAATGTCGGCACAGCGTCGAGAACAGAACGGGCGGTAGGCAGGCGATGTTTCGTCAGAACAGATCGGGCAGCTCACTTTAGGACCTCGGCTATGGGCAGGCGGGCGCGTTTGCGTTGCAGTTCATAATGGCCCAAAGGGGTCCATCCGATCAAGGTGGTTTCAACGTCATCCGCACGGAACGCCTGACGCAAGGCGGTCTCGAAGGGGCGGCGGTCTTTCTTGGGCATGGGTGCCAGATCAAGGGTGATCTGCCCCCCCAAACCGCGCAGACGCAATGCACGGGGCAAGGCGCGCGCGCAGGACATATTGGCCTTGATACCCGCAGCAAGGGATACATCAGCGCCGGTGTTTACATCCACTGCCACCAAGGCGCGGGTCGGCTCGACATACATCGACGCCCCGCCCTCAAGCTGAACCCGGGCCTGTTGCAGCTCTTCGACAATATCCAGCACGCCGTGGGTTTCAAAGCTGCCGGGGTCGGTCACGACATCAGCGGGTGCCACCCAATCGCGCCATGCCATGATATGCGGGCCATCGCCTTCGGAAAGCAGTTCCATCTCTGTCGCTTCATCGCCCAACACCTTGTCGGCAAGCGTCAGCATGGCATCAATGTCATCGGCGATATCATCGCCATCAGCACCCGCACAAGACGACCGCAAGATCAGACCGTGGGTCGCCCCTTGGGCGGCTTCATGGGCGACCTCAAGCAGACGGTCGCGTTCTTCCTCGTCGCGGATGGAGCGTGAAATATTGGTGCCGGGCGCGCCGGGCGTGACGATCGCATAGCGGCTTTTGAACAATATCTTTTGCGTAACAGGGATCGCCTTGCCGGGTTCGGCATAGCCCGACACCTGAACCAGGATCGGCTGACCGGGGGCAAGCCCCTTGATCTGGCGCAGAAACGCGGACCCGTCGGGGGTTTTCAGAAACATGCCGCCCTGCCCTTTGACAGGCCGGTCAGCGATGGCGCGATAGATCGTACCGGGGCGCGGGCCGTCGCTGTCGATCAGCAGATCGTCCAGCTTGCCATCCACCATCAAAGCAGCCGCCTCGACCTCGCCCAAGTGGTCCAGAATGATCGTACGACCCTTCATGATGTCTCTCCGTCAAAAATATAGCCTGCTGCGCGCAGCAGGTTTGCGGTTTCGGCAAGGGGCAGCCCCACGATGCCGGTAAATGATCCGCTGATCCACGGGATCAACGCGCCTGCTGGCCCCTGAATACCATAACCGCCCGCCTTACCGTGCCAGTCGCCGGTGGCAAGATAGGCGGCCAGTTCGGCATCCGACAGCCGCTTCATGCGCACGGTGCTGACAACATCGCGTTCCCACAGCCTGTCACCGCGTTTTACCGCAACGGCCGTGATCACCTTGTGACGACGCCCCGACATCAGTCGCAAGAAACCCGCCGCCTCTTCGGCGCTTTCGGGTTTGCCCAAAATGCGCCGGCCAACAGCAACTGTGGTATCAGCGCAAAGCACGATATCATCAGGGCCAACCTGCACGGCGGCGACCTTTTCACGGGCCATGCGCGCGCAATAGGGGCGCGGCAATTCGGCTTTTTGCGGGGTTTCGTCAATATCGGGCGCACGAATTTCATCGGCCACAACGCCGATTTGCGCCAGCAATTCCTTGCGGCGCGGACTGCCTGATCCGAGGATAAAGGTCATATGCAAACCCAAAGCGCAGACCGAAGATCGTGAAACCTTCGGTAAAGCGCGTTATTTAAAGCGATAATTGATCCGGCCCTTGGTCAGATCGTAGGGGGTCATTTCCACCTGTACTTTGTCGCCTGCCAGAACACGAATGCGGTTTTTACGCATTTTGCCTGCCGTATGTGCGATAATCTCATGGCCGTTTTCAAGCTCGACCCGGAATGTCGCATTCGGCAGGAGTTCCTTGACGATACCGGGGAATTCGAGCGTGTCTTCCTTAGCCATGGTCTCTCCTTGAACACTTTGCCCTGCAAATGCAGAGCGCAGGCTTAAATGGGCGCAATTTTCCCCTTTTTCAAGACCTATTCACAGCAAAGACGTGTTTATCGCAACGCTATCGCGGCCTGCCTGATCTGCCCAATGGGTTCGGTTCAATACCACGCCCTGCGAACGCACATTGGCGATCTGCGCGATATCGACATCGGCATAGGTCCAGCCCGGCACGTTTATCTCCGCCGCAGCCAGCACACCCGTTGACGGGAAACCAATATCGGGCGGGCAAAAGATGCCCCCCGCCCCATAGGAATCGCCCAAAGCGTCCGACCAGTCGGCAGGCCCCACACAAGACGACATTGCCGTGATGCACTGATTCTCAAGCGCGCGGGCCATCGACCCGATGCGCACACGCCAGTATCCGGCCAGGGCTTCGGTCACGCTGGGCACGGCGATGACATCGCAATCAGCCAATGCGCGACCCAAAAGCGGGAATTCGCTGTCATAGCAGATCAGAATGCCGATCTTGCCAATCGCGGTTTCAAAGACCTGCAAGGCATTGCCGCCGATCACACCCCAAACCTCGCGCTCGAAACGGGTCATGATCTGCTTGTCTTGCACACCGATCTTGCCGTCGGGCGTGATCAGCCTTGCGCGGTTGACGGGACGCGTGGCTGTGGCCGCTGGCCCTGACGCCGCGACGATGTGCACTCCGTATTCTGCCGCCAGTCTTTGATGCACTGCATCTGCATCCGCCAACCGGTCCGACACCGCGAAAAGCGACGCCTCCAGATCTGCGGCAACGTCCAGACCGGCCAATGTCGCCAGCTCCATCGCGCCGTATTCGGGAAAGACCAGCAAATCGGCCCCATTGGCAGCGGCCGTTGCGACCCAACTGGCCAGTTTATCCTCGTAATGGGCCCAACTGGTCAGGATATCCTGGGTATAGGCGGCTGTGGCAATCTTCATCACTTGCGTCTCTGTCTGGTTTCGCGCCAATCGTGCGCTTGTTATGCGCCCGCTTCAATGGTCAAATAAGCAGGCACGCCCTATTTTGATTTGTTGAATCTATCGGCCGGACGGGGCCACCTGTGCGAAGCCGATCCAACCGTGATATTGAGAAACTGGAAACTGCCAAAAGGCGTCTGTGATGTTCAAAAAAGGTGTGACCCTGCGCGGGATCGAAGTGTTCGAGGCATTGGCGCGCTCCGGTTCAGTGGCGCAAGCAGCAGCGGCAACAGGGCTGAGCCAACCTGCGGTCAGCCAGCAAATGTCCAACCTTGAGGCCGCCATCGGCACCGACCTGATTGATCACAGCCGTCGACCGATGCGCCTGACCCCGCAGGGTGAAAACTTCTTGCGACACGCAACTGCGGCACTGGCCCAGTTGCGATTGGCGCAGACCGAACTGACGGTGATGGACCTTGCCAATCTGTCCGATCTGAGCCTCGGGGTGATTGATGATTTCGACAACGATCTTACCCCCCGTCTGGCGACGATACTGGCCGACAGCATGGCGGGGTGCCGGTTTCGGATGATCACCGATGGCAGCAAGGACTTGATACAAGCCGTTCAGGACAAGGCGCTGCACATAGCAATCGCAGCCACCGGCGGTGATGCCAAAAGCGGGCTGACCGAAATCCCGCTGGCCCGTGACCCGTTTATCATTGTCACACCCGTTGATACCGACCAGACGCCTGCTGTTTTGCTCTCCGGTCGGTCCGCCCTGCCATTCCTGCGGTACGAGGCCGACCAGATGATTGCCGGCCAGATCAACAATCACCTGACCCGAAACAACATCAATCTGGCCTCGCAATTCGAGATCGGCAGCCATCTGGCATTGATGGCGATGGTGGCGCGGGGCATTGGCTGGGCGATCACGACGCCCTTTGGCTATGGCCGCGCAGAGCGTTTTCACGCGGAGCTTACCGCGCACCCGTTGCCCGCGCCGGGGGTATCGCGGCAGATATCGCTGTTTGCAGGGGCTGATTGGACAGGCCCTGTGCCCCAAAACATCGCCACCACCATGCGCCAGCTGCTGCAAACCCATATGATCGCGCCAACGCTGGTGCAGATGCCGTGGCTATCGGGCAGTTTTCACACCCTTGAAGGGTAAGACATCACACAGACTTGGGAAGGCCGTAAACATGAGCAAGATTGTCATTCTGACCGGCGCAGGCATTTCGGCAGAAAGCGGGATCGAAACCTTTCGCGCCGCAGACGGGTTGTGGGCGCAGCACCGCGTCGAAGACGTCGCCACCCCCGAAGGATTCGCCCGCGACCCCAAGCTGGTCGTCGATTTCTATAATGCCCGCCGCAAACAGGCCGCAGAGGTCGCACCAAATGCGGCGCACAAGGCGTTGGCCAAGTTGCAAAGGCACTTTGGCGACCAAGTGGTGATCGTGACCCAAAACGTGGATGATCTGCATGAACAGGGGGGCGCGTTGGACGTGATGCATATGCATGGTGCCCTGAATTCGGCGCTATGTGCGGCCTGTGATCATCGCTGGCCCGCGCCAATGGTCATGGCCCCCGGTGATGCCTGCCCGAAATGCAGCGCACCTGCGGCCCGGCCCGACATCGTCTGGTTCGGCGAAATGCCCTATGACATGGATGTGATCTTTGACCATCTGGCCGAGGCGGATATTTTCGCTGCCATTGGCACATCAGGCAATGTTTACCCCGCAGCAGGGTTTGTCGCAGATGCGCGGCGCAACGGGGCGCATACGATTGAAATGAACCTCGAACGGTCGGCCGTGGGGAATCAGTTCGCAGAACACCGCACCGGCCCCGCCACACGCATTGTCACCGATTGGGTCGAGGAATTGCTGGGCAACAGCAGCGTGCCGCAGCGGCCAGAGCTTAGGTAGCGCCTTTGCCCTGACCGCCGATGATAGCTGCCTTATTCGGAGGCCTTGGTATCGTCCGAGCGTTTCATGCTGTCATGGCCCATTTTGCTATGATCCATGGTGCCGTGGTTCATCGCGCCCTCATCCGGCTGGCGTTCCTGATCCACGATGATGTCGATTTCGACCGCGCCGGCCTTTTCGAACTCAAGCGTCACCCTGATTACGTCGCCTTGGGTCAATGGCTGCTTGAGCCCCATGAACATCAGGTGATCGCCGCCACGTTCAAAGACATGAGCCTCGTCATTGGCGACCGGAACGCCGCCTTCGATCTCGCCCATGCGCATCACGCCATTGGCGTCTTCGGCGTGCTGGTGGAGTTCGACCTTTTCAGCCACATCCGACGATGCACCAATCAGGCGGTCATCGGCACCTGAATGGTTCATCAGCACCATAAACGCCGCGCCGGATGTCGATGACGCGGTGGAACTGCGGGCATAGGCGTCATGAACCACCATGCCTTGGGCCGCCAAAGGGCCAGCAGACAGCAGAAGGATCGCGCAGACCGCGCGGGTAAAAGAAGCAAGTTTCATTGGGTATTCCTGTGTTTTGATATGTCTAGAAAGGATTGGTTTTCAGACAGTCACAGGGGGCGCGCGCGTATCGGGGCGCAGCTTGGGCCGCGCGATTTCCTGCACCTTGGGGTGGCCCACAAAGCGGCGAAACACGATCAGGCGCGCAGGCGCATCAAGCAGGGCGACAGGACCCGCGACCGAAATGTTTAACGCAGAATCAGGGCAAATATGCGGGGCCGATGTCGGCTGCCCCTTGGCATCCAGATAGACCGCGACCGGCCCTGCCCCTGTACACAGAACCATCTGCCCCGTTGCCGCAGACGCGCCGCGCGCGACGGCCATGCTTTGGCTGGTCAGCCCCAATACCAAGGCAAGCAAGACAGCAATGAAGGAACGGTTCAACATATCGGCAATAATAACAAAGCTGCAAAAGAGTTTCGACAGGTTAAAACGACGCAACCCCGGCGGTTAAGCCAGGGTTGCGTGAATAAACTTTAGAAGGTCTTAGGAAAGAGCGTCAGCAGTCGCGCTGGACTTTGCAATCGCCTTTTTCACTTTCAAAGCGTTGCCGGACAGCTCTGTGTCCTTTGCTTTGGCCATGAACGCGTCCAGACCACCGCGGTGGTCGACTGTGCGCAAAGCAGCCGCAGAAATGCGGAACTTGAAGCTGCGACCCAGTGCTTCGGACTGCAAAGTCACATCGTTCAGGTTCGGCAAGAACCGGCGACGTGTGCGGTTTTTGGCGTGGCTTACGTTGTTGCCCGACATCGGGCCTTTTCCGGTCAATTCGCAAACGCGCGACATGGGTTCATCCTTTTGCTACAGAGGTGTAATCGGCGATCCGACCCAACACCCGAATGGGCTGCACAAGGGCAACCCTGAAATTGGTTGTCAGGCTTTAGGCGGAATCACAAGCGGGGTCAACCCAAGCCTAACCAGTTCCTTGCGCTTTTCCTTTTGCACTTACCAGAAAGATTTGGCATCTGTGATGAATGAGTATCCAGTCACGCGCCCTTCTTGTTCATTTGTTCACTGCAACCGGCGCGATATTTGCCATGTTGGCGATGCTGGCGGCTGTCGACCAGAAATGGGATTTGATGTTCCTATGGCTGGTTGTTGCCTTTTTTGTTGATGGTATCGACGGCCCATTGGCCCGCAAATACGACGTCAAAACAAATGCGCCGCAGTTTGACGGGGTCCTTTTGGACCTGATTATCGACTATCTTACCTATGTTTTCATCCCTGCCTTTGCCCTGTTCAAATCGGGCCTGATGGACGGCTGGAGCGGCTGGGTCATGATCATCATCATCACTTTCGCAAGTGCGATGTATTTCTGTGACACCCGGATGAAGACGAAAGACAATTCGTTCTGGGGCTTTCCGGGGTGCTGGAACATGCTGGTGCTGGTGCTGTTTGCATTGTCGCCGCCATGGTGGGTGTCGTTGATTTTGGTCACCTTCCTTGCAGTCACCATGTTTGCGCCGCTCAAATTCGTGCATCCCGTGCGCACCGAACGCTGGCGGCCGGTTACCTTGCCAATGGCGCTGGCGTGGACATTTTTCGCAGGATGGGCCGCCTGGGTCGATTTTCACCCTGAAAGCTGGGCACATTGGGGTCTGGTCCTGACCAGCCTTTACCTGACCTTTGCCGGTGTCGCGCAACAGTTTCTGTACGAACGGGATATATAGGGTAGGTTTCTAACCCACGCTTTGCGCCGCTCAACACAATTGCCCTATATCAACAATCCTGCCGCCCCTTCATGGCGCAGCAAGGCGATTTTCGTTTCGATCCCCCCTGCCCCTGAATAGCCGGTCAGGCCCTTGGCCCCCATCACGCGGTGGCACGGGATGATGACGGGAATCGGATTTTGCCCGCAGGCCTGCCCCACCGCCTGCGCGGGGGCATTCAGATCCTTGGCGATCTCGCCATAGGTGCGGGTTTCACCAAAGGGAATCGCGCATATCGCATCGCACACCGCCCTTAGAAAACCGCTGCCCCCGACCCGCAGGGGAAGCGTGAATTCGGTCAACGCGCCTGTGTCAAAGCTGGCAAGCTGACGGGTAGCGGCATCCAGAAGATCACTGCGGTGTTGATCCCGAGCAGCCCCCCAAGACAGGCGCGTGATTGCGCCTGCCTCTTCGGTCACCGTCAGCATCCCGAATTGCGTCTGGATGGACTGTTGCAGAGCCACCTAGACGCAACCGGGGTGCAACCCCGCCTTAGGACACTGCATCGTCACACCGCTTGCACACGGCCGGGTGCGCATGGGTACCAACGTCTGGCAGCACTTTCCAGCACCGCGCGCATTTCTCGCCCTCGGCCTTGGCAAAGACCACGGCAACCCCTGCCACATCATCAGATGTCCATGCGCCCTCGGGGGCATCCCCGGTCGTCAGGGTGATCTGGCTGGTGATGCACAAATCAGCAAAGGTTTCCGGGTCAGTGATGATCTCGGCATATTCGGGCGCAAGATAGACGGTTGGCGATGCTTCCAGCGATGAACCGATCACCTTGGCTGTACGCTGCTCTTCCAACGCCCCCGTTACGACGCGGCGCACGGCACGCAGCTTTTCCGCACGGGCGGCCAACACATCGTCGCGCCATGCGGCAGGCGTTTCGGGGAAGTCCTGCAAATGCACCGACGTGTTTTCATCTGCATGACGCTCCAGCCAGACTTCCTCCATCGTGAAGACAAGGATCGGGGCCAGCCAGATGGTCAGACGGTTGTACAGGTGATCCAGCACGGTCAAAGCGGCCAGTTTGCGGGTCGTGTCACCGTCGCAATACAACGCATCCTTGCGGATATCAAAATAGAAGGACGACAGATCAAGCGTCGCAAATTCGAACACCGCGCGGAAGACACCCTGGAAGTCGAACTTGGCATAGCCTTCGCGCACAACGCCATCCAGAACGGCCAGCTTGTGCAGGATCAGACGCTCCAGCTCGGGCATGTCCTCGATTGCGACAGCTTTGGACTTGTCGAAATCCGTGAGCGACCCCAGCATATAGCGCATCGTGTTGCGCAACCGGCGATAGCTGTCCGCGACACCTTTGAGGATCTCATCCCCGATCCGCTGGTCCGCCGTGTAATCGGTCTGCGCCACCCAAAGCCGCAGGATATCCGCGCCATATTGCTGCACGATCTTTTCCGGCACGATGGTGTTGCCGATGGATTTGGACATTTTCATGCCCTTGGCATCCAGCGTGAAACCATGCGTTACCACATTGCGATAAGGCGCGTGGCCCGTGGTGCCAACCGATTGCAGCAGCGACGAATGGAACCAGCCCCGGTGCTGGTCGGTGCCTTCCATATAGACATCAGCGATGCCGTCTTTGGTGCCGTCGGGGCGGTCGCGCAGAACGAATGCATGGGTCGAACCCGAATCAAACCAAACGTCCAGAATGTCGAACACCTGATTATAATCGTTAGGGTTCACGATCCCGCCCAGGAACCGCTCTTTCGCGCCATCCTCGTACCAGACATCTGCACCGTCTGCCTCGAAGGCCTCGACGACGCGCTTGTTAACGTCGGGGTTGCGCAGCAGGAAATCAGCATCAGTCGGCAGCGCACCTTTCTTGGTAAAGCAGGTCAGTGGCACACCCCACGCACGTTGACGCGACAACACCCAGTCAGGCCGTGCCTCCATCATCGAATACAGTCGGTTGCGGCCCTTTTTCGGCACCCAGTTTACGTTATCAATCTCGGTCAGGGCACGTTCGCGGATGGTCTTGCCAAAGGTATCCAACCCGTCACCAACGGGCTTGTCGATGGCGGCAAACCACTGCGGCGTGTTGCGATAGATCACCGGTGCCTTGGACCGCCAGCTGTGCGGATAGCTGTGCTTGATCTTGCCACGTGCCAGCAAACCGCCCACCTCGACCAGCTTGTTGATCACGGCGGTGTTCGCGTCACCTTCCTTACCATTGGGCTTCAGGATCGCCTTGCCGCCAAAGAACGGCAGGTCCGTGCGGAACGACCCGTCTTCGACCACGTTATAGGTGATCACCTGCTCCAACATGCCCAGATCGCGGTAAAGCTCATATTCCTCAAGACCGTGGCTTGGCGCGCAATGCACAAAACCCGTGCCTTCGGTATCGGTCACGAAATCTGCAGCGCGGAAGTCGCGCAGATCATCCCACTCGCCATTGCCGCCCTCAGCCCCGGCCAGCGGATGCTGCAAGCTGATCTTGGCCAGATCATCCTGCGTCACATCAGACAGGCGGCGCACCTGTGTCTCGTCCAGACGCGCACGCCCGAAAACCTCCATCGCCATAGCGTCGGACAGGATATAGCGATCCCCGACCGTGACCCAGGATTCCTCAGGGCAACCCGTCACTTCGTACAGGCCATAGGAAATGCCTTCGCCATAAACGACGGCCTTGTTGCTCGGCATGGTCCAGGGCGTCGTGGTCCAGATCACGACCTGCGCCCCGTCCAGCCCGGCATCGCCCGTGCCCACAACCTTGAACTTCACCCAGATGGTAAAGCTTTCCTTGTCGTGATACTCGACCTCGGCCTCGGCCAAGGCGGTCTTCTCAACTGGCGACCACATCACCGGCTTTGAGCCCTGATACAGCGTGCCGTTCATCAGGAACTTCATGAATTCCTCGGCGATCACACGCTCGGCGTGGAAATCCATCGTCAGATACGGATCGGCCCAATTGCCGGTGATGCCCAGACGCTTGAATTCCTCGCGCTGGATGTCCACCCAACCGGCGGCAAACTTGCGGCACTCGGCGCGGAAATCATTGATCGGCACGTCGTCCTTGTTCTTGCCCTTCTGGCGGTACTGTTCCTCGATCTTCCATTCGATCGGCAGACCGTGACAATCCCAACCGGGGATATAGCGCGCGTCAAAACCCATCATCTGGTGGCTGCGCACGATCATGTCCTTGATCGTCTTGTTCAGCGCGTGACCGATGTGCAGATGCCCGTTGGCATAGGGCGGGCCATCATGCAGCGTAAACGGCGTGCGGCCCTCTTTTTCACGCAACCGGTCATAGACGCCGATCTTCTCCCACCGCGCCAGCCACTCGGGCTCGCGCTTGGGCAGGCCCGCGCGCATCGGGAAATCGGTCTTGGGCAGGTTCAGCGTGGATTTATAATCAACTGTTTCAGGCGTGTCGGCGCACATGGTGGGCGTCCTTTGGCAAACGGAATTGGGGAATAGATGTTCAGGTGCGGTGCGAGTATCTCAAACACCTCTGCCCGGCGTCTCGTGCATTCAGAGCGCCGGGAAAATAATTCGAATAATGATCGCGGATATCCGGCTCATGACGCGCCTTATAAGCCCCCCACCCACAAGCGACAAGCCCCTACGCCCCTCGTTCTCTGGCTCTTAAATATCCCGGGGTTTGGGGCAGCGCCCCAATCCGTTGGTCCGATCACTCCTGCGCCTGCGCCCCCTTGCCAAACAACCCCGACAAGGCCCGCTTGATGATGCTGCGCACCTTCGGTCTGCGCCCTTGCGAAAACGGCATCGGGCGACAGACTTCCATCGCGGCAACACCGACCCGCGCCGTCAGCGCACCGTTCACCAGCCCTTCGCCAAAACGCCGCGACAGCTTGGCCAGCATCGTGCCGCCCAAAATCGGCTCCAGCATGTCGTCGCCCACCGCCACGGCCCCCGTCGCCACCAAATGCGACAACACCGCCCGCGTCAGCCGCCACGACCCGAAAAACCCCGATCGCCCGCCATAAATCTCGGCGACACGGCGGATCATGCGCAGGTTGCTGGTCAGGGCGGCGGCCACATCGGCCAGCGCCAAAGGCACCAGCGCTGTCACCGTTGCCACCTGCCGCGCGGCGGCTTCGACCTCGCGGCTGGCGGCGATGTCCAGCGGGCCCAGTAATTCGGCCTCGGCCAGCGCCAGCAAACTATGTGCGTCCAGTTGATCTTCGCGCAGCTCGGCCAGCCGGTCGCGGCCCCAGCGGGTATCTTCGCGCCCTTTGTACAGCGCGACCAGCCGGTCGGTCACCGACCGCGCCGCTTTCAGATCATCTTGCGCCAAGGCCTGACCAACGTCGTGGTGCAGGCCGTCCAGCCGCGCGAGCCTGCTGAACGCCGCAAGTTCTCGCAGGCACAGCAGGGCGACCACCACCAGCAACGCCCCCATCAGAACGCTCATTGCCAGCCCGATCACCGGATAGCTGGCCATCAATCCGGTGATGAAATTCCACGCGGTGATCGACACCAGCGCCCCGATAAAGGCCGTCAGCAGCCACCAGAACAGCCTGACCAGTTTCGACGGTTTACGCGCCGCCAGACGTGCCGCGATTTGCATCGCCTGACCTTGGGGGGCGACCATTCCGACATCCGGAACGGGCGGAGCCTCGGATACAGACGGGCGCGGTGCCGCGTCTTCTTCCAGATCAAACAATACCGGACCCTTAGCCATTACATCGCCCCCCGCTGCCATTCATATTTGATGTCCGGCAATTTCTCATCGCTGTTGCTGCCATCGCTACGCTGCACTTCTGCAAAGCCTTGGCGCAGATAAAACCGCTGGGCACCTGAATTGGCCTGAAACGTCCAAAGCGCCAGACGGTCCACCGCGTCTTGCGCATGGCGAAGCAACGCTGCCCCCACACCCTGCCCGCGATTTGCCGCAGCAACATAAAGCGCATCCATATCTTCGCCGTTCAATGCGTAAAACCCGACAATTGCGCCTTCCTGCTCGGCCACATGGACCCGCCCCAAATCAATCATACGCGCGGCATGGGCGATGTCTTGGGCGCGGCTGTGTATCCGCGGCATCCACGCCGTTGTATCCACGAATTCGGACAGGATCGCGCCAACAGTGCCGGCGTCCATATCCCGCGCCCTGCGTAGTTTTATCACAACCGGTCCCCGATCAGGAATTCAGCCGCCTTGTCCAACCGGATGTGCGGTGGCCCGTCACCGGGGCGCAGGTTCAGCTTGGCCGGGGCAAAGCGCATGATTTTGTAATCCTGATCCAGCCATTTTTCCGCCCCCGCCCGTGCGGGGCTCAGCAGATGCGCGGGGTCTTTGGGCAGCTCGCCGGGATAGAAAGCCGCTTCTTTACCGGTCTCAAGCAAGCTGCCGCGCACAACATCCAAGGTTTCGCCGTCATGCTCCATCGACGCCTCGGTCGTGGCGCGCAGCGATGCCAGCGACATCGCGGATGTGCCTGCCCCTGCGAACCGCGCACGGTCGCGGGCCTCGCGGGTCAATGCCTCCATGATCGCGGTCAGGCTGGCGTGTTGGGAATGGTGCAGATGGTCGGCCTTGGTCGCGGCGAACAATATCTTTTCGACCCGTTTGCCGCGCAGGAGCTGCGTCAGAAACCCGTTGCGACCGGGCTTGAAACTGCTGAGGATTTCGCTCATTGCGGCGCGCAGGTCCTCGACCGCACGGGGGCCCTGATTGATCGCGCCAAGCGCATCGACCAGCACAACCTGACGGTCGATCTTGGCAAAGTGGTCGCGGAAAAACGGCTGCACGACCTTGCGTTTATACGCCTCAAAGCGCCGCGCCATTTCACGCAGCAACGACCCGCGCGGGCCGTCGCCACCGGGCAAGGGCGCAAAGGTCAGCACAGGTGATCCCGCCAGATCACCGGGCAAAAGGAACCGCCCCGGCGTGCAATCGGAATAGCCATTGGCACGCGCCGTTTGCAGATAGTCAGCAAAGCTGGCGGCAAGGGTTTGGGCCGTGGGCTCGTTCAGGCTGGCCATGGGATCAGTGTCAGCGACCAATGCGCGATAGCCTGCCGCCTCTTCGCGGTTTCCGATCCGCTTGAGAACCTGCGCGGACCATTCTGCGTAATCGACATCCATCAACGCCAGATCCAGCAGCCATTCACCGGGGTAATCGACAATATCCAGATGGATCGTGCGCGGCCCCTGAAACCCCGCCAGCAGCCCGTTGGGACGCACACGCAACGAAAGGCGCAGTTCGGAGATCGCGCGGGTGCTGTCGGGCCAATGGGGTGTCGGGCCTGTCAACGCGGCTAGGTGGTTTTCATAATCAAAGCGCGGCACGGTATCATCAGGCTGGGGTTGCAGGAATGCGGCCTCTATCCGGCCCTCGGACGCGGCCAGCAGCCCCGGCATCCGGCCCCGGTCCAGCAGGTTCGCCACCAGTGAGGTGATGAACACCGTCTTGCCCGACCGCGCCAATCCGGTGACGCCCAGACGGATGACCGGCTCAAAGAACACCTCGGACACGCCGTCCTGTACATTTTCGACCTGCCGCCAAATACCATCGGCAATTTTTGAAAGTACCAAAGCCCGCGCCCGCCTTATCTTGCTGTTGAAACCGAACATAAGCATGGGGTGCAGGGATTGCCAGAAGCCACCGCCCGCGCTAAGCCCGCGCCATGTATCGCTATGCCCTGAAAATCGAATACCACGGCGGCCCGTTTCACGGCTGGCAACGTCAGAATGATGTGCCCTCGGTTCAGGGCGTGATCGAGGCTGCGCTGGCCAAAATCGAACCGCGCGACCACAATATCGCAGCCGCCGGGCGCACGGACGCAGGCGTTCACGCGATGGCGCAGGTCGCCCATTGCGAGATGGCGCGCGAGTGGACGCCCTTCCGGCTGTCCGAAGCGTTGAACTATCACATGAAGCCGCATCCGGTGGCGATCGTGGATTGCGTACAGGTCGACGAGACGTTTCACGCCCGTTTTTCCGCACAGGAACGGCGCTATCTTTTCCGCATCCTCGTGCGGCGGGCCCCTGTGACCCATCAGGCGGGGTTGGTCTGGAACGTCAAGAAACCACTGGATCTGGATGCCATGCGCGAAGGTGCCAGCCATTTGCTGGGCAAGCATGATTTCACGACATTCCGGTCAACGATCTGCCAGTCAATGACCCCAATCAAAACCGTTGACCGGCTGGACATGACATGGGTCGATACCCTTGGCGGGCCAGAGCTGCATTTCGATGTGCGTGCGCGGTCGTTTCTGCACAATCAGGTGCGCAGTTTCGTCGGCACACTGGAACGGGTCGGCGCAGGGTCGTTTCGCCCCGATGATGTGAAAACGATGCTTGAGGCGCGCGACCGTCAGGCCTGCGGCCCCGTGTCGCCGCCGCATGGGTTGTACCTGTCCCATGTCGGCTATCCGGTTGATCCCTTCGCGGGCTAGCTTTTTGCGGTTGCCCCCGACCCAAAAGCGGTTTTGTCAGGGTTGGTTTTGCGGCTAACCCTGCTTATGTAGTTTGTCAAAGACATGGTTTTATGGCCACAAGCACCGACCGGCTTGACCAGCCCGTGGGGGCCTTTCGGCTATGGAATTGATTTCTTTTGTAAAATCGTTTACTGATTACGCATAAAATCAAAAAACAGACCTATTTGGCAGGTGATCCAAGATGATGCACGTATTTAAACGCGCGTGGAGCGACATGTTCCTTCCTATGTGGCAACGGCCGAAACGGCTGCAGGTTGCCGCCCTATGCTATCGCGAAACCCCCAAGGGAAAACAGGTGTTGCTGATCACGAGCCGCGACACCGGACGGTGGATCGTGCCGAAAGGCTGGCCCGTAGACGGGCTGGACGGTGCCGAGGCCGCCTTGCAAGAAGCATGGGAAGAAGCCGGCGTTTCAAAAGCCGACATCGAGAGCGCACCGATGGGGTATTACGACTATAACAAGCGTCTGGACCACGGGCTGACCACGCCTGTGAATGCGCAGGTGTATCTGACGCGTGTGCGCAACCTCGAGGACGAGTACCCAGAGGTGAATGAACGCAAACGTAAATGGTTCGCACCCGCCGAAGCTGCCGAGTTGGTGGACGAACCCGACCTCCAAGAAATTCTGCGGTCGCTATAAACTGCACCCCGATAGCGGTCCGGTTTTTCCGGTCTGACTTGTATAGCTGCCGCGTTTCTGGCAGGACGCGCCAATTATCACGATTGGAGCAGCTATGAGTGACGCCCCCAAAGGCCAGCAGTGGAAGACCCTAGACACCGATTTGCACCGCATTTCCCGTGTTGAACAGGCCGCGACCTATGCCGCACGCCCGATGGTCGGTTTCGGGATAGCGCTGGCATTCATTGTGCTTGCTGCGCTCTCTGCTGGGATTTTCCTTGGCTATTCCTCCTCCAACTATGTGGTGATCGCCGCTGCGGCCTTTGGTGCCTATATGGCGGTCAACATCGGGGCCAATGACGTTGCCAACAATATGGGCCCTGCTGTGGGGGCCAAAGCGCTGAGCATGGGCGGCGCGATCCTGATCGCGGCGATCTGCGAAAGCGCGGGTGCCTTGCTGGCCGGGGGCGATGTTGTATCGACCATCTCAAAGGGGATCATTGACCCCAATTCGGTTGCGGATTCGCAGGTGTTTATCTGGGCCATGATGGCCGCGCTGATTTCTTCTGCGCTATGGGTCAACCTGGCCACATGGGTCGGCGCGCCCGTGTCCACGACCCATTCGGTCGTCGGTGGCGTTTTGGGGGCGGGCATCGCGGCCGCCGGCCTTACGGCCGTCAACTGGTCATCCATGAGCATGATTGCCGCAAGCTGGGTTATCTCCCCCGTCTTGGGCGGTGTTGTCGCCGCCGGTTTTCTGGCGCTGATCAAAGCTAAAATCCTGTACCAGGAAGACAAGATCGCCGCCTCGCGCCGGTGGGTCCCCATTCTGATCGGCGTCATGGCTGGCGTTTTCGCCACCTATCTGGCGCTGAAGGGTCTGAAAAAGATCGTTCACATCGATATGGGCATGGCCCTGTTCATCGGGCTGGTTCTGGGGCTTATCTCCTACGCTGTGTCGCGCCCGGCCATTTTCCGCGCCTCCGAAGGGCTGGAAAACCGCAACAAATCGGTCAAGGTTCTGTTTGGTCTGCCGCTGGTGTTTTCGGCTGGTTTGCTGAGCTTTGCCCACGGGGCCAACGACGTGGCCAATGCGGTTGGCCCCTTGGCCGCGATTGTGCACGCCTCTGAATTTGGCGGCTTCGAGGCCAAAGTATCAATTCCCACCTGGGTCATGGTGATCGGTGCCTTTGGTATCTCGTTCGGGTTGTTCCTGTTCGGGCCAAAACTGATCCGCATGGTCGGCAGCCAGATTACCAAGCTGAACCCGATGCGCGCCTATTGTGTGGCCTTGTCAGCGGCGATCACGGTGATTGTGGCGTCGTGGCTGGGGCTGCCGGTCAGTTCCACCCATATCGCCGTTGGTGGCGTGTTCGGTGTGGGCTTTTACCGCGAATGGCACATGGAACGCCGGTTGCGCAAACCTGATGCTACCGTTGGTAACGTCAAACGGATCGCCGTCGAGGAACGCCGCCGCCGCAAGCTGGTCCGGCGGTCGCATTTCATGACCATCATCGCTGCCTGGGTGATTACCGTTCCCGCAGCGGCAACCATGTCAGCGCTGATCTTTGTCTTGCTGACCTCGATCGTTACCTAAATTGATCATCCCCCAAGCCGCTTGCCCCTTCAAATATCAGTCGGGGATAGACAGGGCAGCCCCTGCCCTGCGGCTTGGGCTTGGTTAACGTGGTGCAGAACGCGGGCGCACAACGGTGTGGGCACCGACTTTTCCGCACCCATCGTGATGATCAGCCCTTGCAGGGCGTCAATCTCTGTCGGTTTTCCGGCCTCAAGATCATAGGACATCGAGGTGCGCGCCGTCGGGTCGATGGTCAACATCTTGGCGGCGATCCGTTGGAAGATCGGCGTAGGTAGGCGCAGCACCCAAGGGATCAACTCTGATGGCAAAGGCGTCGTGGATTGTGGCCGGATGCCATGCGCCTTTAGCACCTTCAATGCCTCGGTCATCTGTGCTGCCATCAGGCCGCGCCAAGGGCGGCTGAGCAGTTGCGCCTGAAGCGTCACTCCCGACAAGGCATTCAACGCATTGTTCAAGTTGATCAGCAGCTTGCCCCATTGGACGGCTGCAATATCACCGCTGTCCACAAACACCAGATCCGGTTGCGACAAGAGGTCGGCAAGGGGTTTCTGGCCCGCTTCGATCACGATGTCACCGCTGGTGGACCGGTGATAGGCCGCGGGGCCAACGGGTACCACGTTGAAAGGCACCATGCCCGCGCGCACATCGTGACCCGGCAAAATATCCCGCAGGGTTTGTGCCGCCTCCATCCCGTTTTGCAGGCTGATCACAACCGTATTCCGGGGGGTGTTTTTACGGATTTCCCGCGCTATCGCGGCTGTGTCTGATGTCTTGACCGTCACGAGTACAATCGCCGCCTGTTTCAGGCAGGCCGGATCATCTGTCAGCGTCAGGTCTTGTGCTGGAATACGGCGATCCATCCCGCCGAAATCGGTCAGCTGCAGGCCATGTTCGTTGATCTGGTCAATGACGCGGGCGCGGGCGAGCAGCGTCACATCATGCCCGCGCGCCGCCAAAAGCCCGCCCACAAAGCAGCCTATCGCCCCTGCACCTGCAACGACGACGGGCTGCTTGCCGGTCACTTGCCCAGACACCAGCGCATGATCGACTTTTGCGCGTGCAGCCGGTTTTCGGCCTCGTCGAAAATCACCGACCGCGGGCCATCCATGACCGAGCTTGTGACCTCGTCATCGCGGTGCGCAGGCAGACAGTGCATGAACAATGCGTCGGGCTTTGCCTTGTTCATCAGCGCATCATTGACCTGATAGCCGCGCAGCTGGTTGTGGCGGCGTTCGCGTGCGGATTGCGGATCATGCATGGAGACCCATGTATCGGTCACCACCAGATCGGCACCCTCGACGGCTTTGTTCGGGTCGCGCTCGATTGTGTAGAGACCATTCAAGGCGGCTTCGGGATCAAGGGTGGGCGGACCGGTGAAAACCAGATCGAAGTCAAAGCTCTTGGCCGCATGGGCAAAGCTGGCAAAGACGTTGTTGCCGTCACCGGACCACACGACTTTCTTGCCTTTGATCGGGCCGCTGTGTTCTTCGAAGGTCATGATATCTGCCATGATCTGGCAAGGATGGGTGCGGTTTGTCAGCCCGTTGATCACCGGAACCGAGGCGTATTCCGCCATCTCGAGAAGGGTTGCTTCCTCGAATGTGCGGATCATGATCAGATCGACATAGCGCGACAGGACGCGGGCGGTGTCGGCGATGGTTTCACCGTGGCCCAGTTGCATGTCGGCACCCGACAGCACCATGGTTTGCCCGCCCATCTGGCGCACGCCCACATCAAAACTGACGCGGGTGCGGGTTGATGGTTTTTCGAAAATCAGCGCGACCATGTGGTCTTTTAGCGGCTGGTCATCATCAGGCGCGCCGCGCGGGCGGCCGTTGCGCTGCGCCTTCATTGCGGCGGCATTGTCGATGATGCCGCGCAGATCGGCGGGATCGGTTTGATTGATGTCGAGAAAATGTTTCATAGGTAATTCTTCTGTTTGAAAGGACGGGGGGCCAGCCCCCCGAGCCCCCCGGAGTTTATTCTGCAAAATGAAGATCAGGCAGAGGTGAGGCTGCTTGCAGCTTTGTCGAGTCGTGCGACCGCTTCGGCGATTTCTTCATCGGTGATGGTGAGCGGGGGAAGCAGGCGGATCACATTGTCGCCAGCCGGGACGGTGATGACTTCGTGTTGATAACCCGCCGCGACCACATCGCTGTTGATTGCCTTGCATTTGAGGCCGAGCATCAGGCCGCTGCCGCGCACGGCTTCGAAGACATCGGGATGGCTGGCCACAAGGCCTTCGAGCTTTTGGCGGATCAGGCTGGCTTTGCGGTTCACTTCGGCCAGAAAGGCCGGGTCGCCGATGATGTCGATCACGGCATTACCGACGGCACAGCCCAGCGGGTTGCCGCCATAGGTCGACCCGTGGGTGCCCGCCGTCATGCCTGATGCCGCATCTTCGGTCGCCAGAACAGCGCCCAAGGGAAAGCCCCCGCCGATGCCTTTGGCGACCATCATGATATCGGGGGTGATGCCGGACCATTCATGGGCAAACAGCTTGCCCGTCCGGCCGACGCCGCACTGGACCTCGTCCATGATCAGAAGGATGCCATGTTCGTCACACAGATCGCGCAGACCTTTCAGGCATTGGTCGGGGACCGGGCGGATTCCGCCTTCGCCCTGTACGGGTTCAATCAGGATGGCAGCCGTGGTGTCGGTAATCGCGGCATGCAACCCGTCATGGTCGCCAAATTCCACATGCACGAAGCCGGGCAGCAACGGGCCAAACCCTTTGGTCATTTTTTCGGATCCGGCAGCGGCAATACCTGCTGACGAACGCCCGTGGAAGGAACCGGAGAAGGTTATGATATCAACCCGGTCCGGCTGGCCTTTTTCATAGAAATACTTGCGGGCCATTTTCACGGCCAGTTCACAGGATTCCGTGCCCGAGTTGGTGAAGAACACCGTATCGGCAAAGCTGAGGGCGACCAGTTTGTCGGCCAGCGCCTGTTGCTGCGGGATTTGATAGAGATTCGATGTATGCCACAATTTGCCGGCCTGTTCTGTCAGCGCGGCGACCAACGCAGGGTGGGCGTGGCCCAATGCGTTCACTGCGATACCCGCCCCCAGATCCAGAAATCGGCGGCCGTCTTCCTCGATCAGCCAGCTGCCTTCGCCTTTGACAAAGCTGAGGGGCGCGCGAGAATAGGTCGGCAGAACAGATGGGATCATCAGGATCATCCTTATGGGGTTGGCCGCATCAAAGCCACAAAAGGCCATGAGAGGCGGAGAGGGTCAATGGATTTCAGGGGGTTTTTGCGGATTATTACCGCATATGATCAGACACACCCCAAGAAGGGGTGCTTAGGCCAGGTCAGCTTTGGCGTCGTCGCGACAGATGGGCTGCGTTTTTGATCATGGGGTTTGGATACTGCCACAGTGCCGTTTTGCCTAGTACAAACTTTGCCCCACCGGGCGGTTTGCGGTCAGTTTATGCCAAAGCGATCAGTTTTGATGTGTTTTTAAGGCCCCGAATAGTACGACAACCCGCCCAATCGCTGCTTCGCGCCTTGCACCCAAGCTGTCAGTGATTAGTATAGGGCCTTGAGATTTTCCAAGGCGGTCCGGAATGGGGCCGCTTTTTAGCTAAGGACGCCAAATGTCTTGGACTGATGACCGCGTAGAGATTTTGAAGAAAATGTGGGGCGAGGGCCAATCTGCCAGCCAGATCGCAAAAGAACTGGGCGGCGTCACCCGTAATGCCGTGATTGGCAAGGTTCACCGTCTGGGCCTGTCAAACCGCACAACAACCGGTGCCGCGGCCCCCGCTGCCCCCAAGGCAGAGGCCAAGCCAAAGCCCGCCGCAAAGGCTGCTGCCAAGCCGAAGGCCGAACCGAAAGAGGAAGAAGTCGAAGCCGCCCCCGCGCCCCGGCCGAACCTGCCTGCACGTGCCAAGATCATTCCGGCGGGTCAGCCCCTGCCCCCGCAACCGTCGGCGAACGAAATCAGCCCCGAGGCCCTGGCAAAGGTCAGCGAGATCGAGAAGAAGTCGAAGAAGATCGGCCTGATGGATCTGACAGAGCGCACATGCAAATGGCCGGTCGGTGACCCTGCTACGGATGATTTCTGGTTCTGCGGTCTGCCCGTGCAGCAAGGCAAGCCCTATTGCGAGGCGCATGTTGGTGTCGCGTTCCAACCGATGAGCGCGCGTCGCGATCGTCGTCGGTAAAGATCGTATCGCATCGGTTTGAGATCAGGGGGCTTCGGCCCCCTTTCTTTTTGCCGATCAGGTTTCTGCGGGGGTGGGCCCGAAATCAACCAACGGCTGTTTTGCCACGTCTGTCATTGCGCAGCTGTGCATAAAGCACGTGATTGCGCCAGCGGCCGTCGATCTGCAAATAGCTTTGCGCGACGCCTTCGTATTTGAAGCCGGTCTTTTCCAACAACCCGCGAGAGGCGGCGTTTTCCGGCAGGCAGGCCGCTTCGATCCGGCTTAGGTCCAGCCGCGTGAACGCGTGGTGCACTGTCGCCTCGATCGCCTCGCGCATATAGCCACGGCGGGCAAAGCTTTCGCCAGTCCAATAGCCAAGCGTTCCAGCCTGCGCCGGCCCTCTGCGGATGTTATCAAGGGTGATGGCCCCGATCAGCGTATTGTCTTTGCGCCGGATCAGGAACAACGGTAACGCCGTGCCCCCCGAAACCGAGCGGGACGCCCAATAGACACGATTAGTGAAGGCCTTGCGCGAGAGATGATCGCTGGCCCAGGAGGGTTCCCACATCCTGAGGTAGTCGATGCTGTCGGCGCGCAATGCGGCCCAGGCGCGGAAATCCGAATGGATCGGAGCGCGCAAGGTGAGCCGCTCCGTCTCGATTGCGAGTTTCCGTCTGACCAGGATCATCAGGCGGCGCGACGCTCTTGCAGGGCTTCGAGGGTTGGTGCGGCGTCGACCGGGCCATATAGGGCCAAGGCTGCCGGTGCGGTGGCCGCCATTGTCTGGGCAAAATCGCGCACATCGCCTGTGGTCACGGCATCAATCTGCGCGATCGTTTCTTCCAGCGGCGGGATACGGTCCCAAATCTGGATAAGACGCGCCAGCCGTTCGGCACGGTTCGACGGGCTTTCCAGCCCCATCAACAATCCGGCTTTCATCTGCGCCCGTGCGCGGGCGACCTCGGCGGGTGACATGTCAGATGCCGCGCGCTTCATCTCGTCGATGGTGATGCCGGCCAGTTCAGGCAGCTGTTCGCCGCTGGTGCCCGCATAGATCGTCATCATGCCTGTGTCGGCATAGGCCCCCGCCTGGGCAAAGATCGTATAGCACAGCCCGCGGTTTTCGCGGATTTCCTGGAACAGGCGGCTCGACATACCGCCGCCAAGCGCCGAGGCGTAAATTTGAGCGACATAGATATCATCGGCGCGGTAGCCGGGGGATTCAAAGCCAAGCGCGAAATGGGCTTGCTCAAGCGGTTTGATCTGGCGGATTTCACCCCCCGAAAATTTTGCCGCATCCACATCGAACAACGGCTTTGGTGGCATGTCACCGAACAGCTTTTCCGCCAGCCGTACGATTTCATCATGATCCACCGCCCCTGCCGCTGACAGGATCATCTGTTCAGGGCCGTAATGCTGCGCGATAAAGCCCGACAGGTCTTCGCGGGTAAAGTTGGAAACGCGTTCATGGGGGCCCAGAATGGTGCGGCCCAGCGGCTGGTTTGGATACGCCTCTTCCTGCAACCAGTCAAAAATCACATCATCCGGTGTATCAAGCGCCTGACCGATCTCTTGCAGGATCACGCCGCGTTCGACCTCGATCTCGTTTTTATCCAGCACAGGGTTGCGCAGGATATCCGCGATCACATCCAGCCCAAGGGCCACGTCGTTTTCCAGCACACGCACATAATAGGCCGTCACCTCGCGCGAGGTATAGGCATTGATATAGCCGCCAACGTCTTCGATCGCTTCGGCAATTTGCAGCGATGTGCGTTTGGCTGTCCCCTTGAACGCCATATGCTCAAGGAAATGCGCGATGCCGTTCTGATTGGGTGTCTCGTGGCGCGCACCTGCGGTGACCCACACCCCGATGGAGGCAGAAGCCAGACCCGGCATGTGTTCGGTTACAATGCGAAACCCGTTGGACAGGCGATGTTGCTGCAGGCTCACTGGCTGATGCCCCCTTTGATCATGTCTTTGAGGGCTGCCAGATCGTTCGGCACACGGGTCATGCGTTCTTCGCGATCAAACAGGTCGGCCATATGGGCTGGCAATGGCGGGCGCACACCGGTTGCGGCTTCGACCGCATCGGGGAATTTTGCCGGATGCGCTGTGGCCAATGTGATCATCGGCGTCGCCGGATCACGCAGCGCTTGGGCCACACGGACACCGATGGCCGAATGCGGGCACAGCAGTTCGTTTGTATTGGCGTAAAATTCCTTGATCGTGGCCGATGTTTCCTCTTCCGAGACACGGCCGGACTTGTAGGTGTTTTTCAGATCGCGCAGGGCATTGTCGCCCACGTCAAAGCCACCTTTGGCCAGATCATCCATCAAGCCGTTGATCGCGTCACTGTCCTGCCCATAGGCGAAATACAACGCACGTTCAAAGTTGGAGCTGACCTGAATATCCATCGACGGGCTGATTGACGGATGAACCTCGCCCTTGTGATAGCCACCTGTGGTCAGGCAGCGGTGCAGGATGTCGTTCTGGTTTGTCGCCACCACGAGGTCGGCGATCGGCAGACCCATCTCGCGGGCGATGTAGCCTGCAAAGATATCGCCGAAGTTGCCGGTTGGTACGGTAAAGCTGACCTTGCGGTCCAGCGCGCCCATCGCCAGACCGGCGGTAAAGTAATAGACGACCTGCGCCAAAACGCGGCCCCAGTTGATGCTGTTCACTCCGGCCAGTTTCACGCCATCGCGGAATTCGTGGTCGTTGAACATATCCTTGAGGCGGGCCTGACAATCGTCGAAATCACCGTCCAGCGCCAAGGCGTGCACGTTGCTTTCGGATGGGGTGGTCATCTGGCGGCGCTGCACGTCGGACACGCGGCCATGCGGGTACAAGATGAACACATCGACATTGTCCAAGCCCCGAAATGCCTCGATCGCGGCGGACCCTGTATCGCCAGAGGTCGCGCCGACGATGGTCACGCGGTCGCCCTTGCGCGACAACACGGCCTGAAACATCTGGCCGATCAATTGCATCGCGAAATCTTTGAACGCAAGGGTCGGGCCGTGGAACAGCTCAAGCAGGAAATGCCCCTGATCCAGCTGCACCAATGGCGCGCGCACCGTGTGATTAAACCCTGCATAGGCATTGGCGATCAACTGCTTGAATTCGGCATCTGTGAACGTGTCGCCGATAAAGGGGCGCATGACTTTGAATGCAACGTCCTCGTAGGACATCGTTGCCATCTCGGCCAGGTCTTCGCGCGACAGGGTCGGGATGGTTTCAGGCACATACAGCCCGCCGTCACGGGCAAGCCCTGTCAGCAACGCTTCTTCGAAATTCAGAACGGGGGCAGATCCACGAGTAGAGACATAACGCATAAGAAGGTCAGCTTTCGGCTTTGGACGCGCCGCGGCGGCGCAGGAAAAAGAGGCTCATGCCGAGCCAGATGGCGGCAAGAGAAAACCAGGTGATGGCGTATTGCAGATGGTCATTCGGGATACGAGCAGTATCCACAGGCAAGGCGCTCACATTAGGGTCATCAGGTGAACTGGTCCGCGCCACCAGCAGAATCGGAAGGGTCTGCAAGGCACGGGCCATTGCATCGACATCGCGGGCGAACCAGATATTGGCGTTCATATCGGGTGCGGGCGTATAGCCGTCGGTTTCCTGGGGCCATTGCAAATTGCCGATGATGGTCACCGGACCAATGGCGCGGTCGGTGTCTTTGGTATCGGCAAGGGCAAAACCGCGGTCGACCATGATCTGGCGGCCGTCCTGCAAATCGAACGGGGCGATAATGCGGTAACCGGCCCCTACGTCCTTTTGCGAAACCAGCACGTGAATTTCGCCATCCCCGATGACACCGTCAGCAACAACCGGCAGATACGCATCAGATTGCGGATCGACAGTGTCGGGCAAAGCGACGGGTGTTGCGATGATCCGTGCATTGATGTCAGCGATGATCGCTTGTTTCCAAGCAAGCCGTTGAACCTGCCAGACCCCGAGCGAGATCAGGATTGCAGCCCCCCCAAGGCCGATAATCAGCAGGAATAGCGTGCGGCGCATAAGGCTCTCTTGAGGTTGGTTACAACGAGGTAACTTCAAGGCAAAGGCGCGCAAGGTTCCCCTAGCGCGCCCGTTGCTTTTAGTGATTGCGTGCAGGTTTGCAAGCAGGTGGGAAGCTTAGATGCCCCACATGTAGACGGCGAAGAACAAAAACAGCCATACCACGTCAACAAAGTGCCAGTACCATGCCGCCGCTTCGAAACCGACGTGCTGTTCTGGGGTAAAGTCGCCTCTGATCGCGCGGATAAGGCATACCGTCAGAAAGATCGTACCGATCAGAACGTGGAAACCGTGAAAGCCCGTTGCCATAAAGAAGCTGGAAAAGAACAGATCGCCGCCGAATGTCCAACCGGTATGGGCAATCAATTCGTAATATTCAAAGGCTTGAAACGCTGTAAACATCACACCCAGACCAATGGCAATCGCCAGACCCGAGATCAGGTCCTTGCGGTTGTTTTCATGTACCAAAGCGTGGTGCGCCCATGTGACGGCACAACCCGACAGCAGCAGAATCAACGTGTTGATCAGCGGCAGGTGAAAGGCGTCGACAGGGATGATGTCTGGCTGAACATAGGTGGAGCCGGGGAAGGCATCCATCGGGTACAGCGCTTCTTTGAAGAAGGTCCAGAACCAAGCAACAAAGAACATCACCTCGGACATGATGAACAGGATAAAGCCATAGCGCAGGCCGATCCGGACAACCTTGGTGTGATCGCCGATCTTGCTTTCCGCGACAACTTCGGACCACCAGCCAAACATGCAGTACAAAACGCCGGCCAAGCCCGCGAAGAACAAGAATGGCGTGATATCATGCATCCACAGGATGATGCCAACCAGCATGGCACAGCCAGCCAAGGAGCTGAGCAGCGGCCATGTGGAGGGCGCTAGAATGTGGTAATCGTGGTTCTTTTCATGGGCCATGGTGGCGTCCCTCACCTTTTTCTTAATTCAGGTTTGTCTGGCTGTCCTGATCAAGGGCGGCATAGCCCTCGGGCAGATCAATTTCATAGAACGTATAAGATAGTGTGATGGTATGTACATACTTGCCATCAACGTCTTTGACGATTTCCGGATCAACAAAGAAGCTGACCGGCATCTGAACACGCTCGCCGGGGGCAAGCACCTGCTCAGTAAAGCAGAAACATTCGATTTTCTCAAAGAACGGGCCAGCGGCATAGGGCGTCACATTATAAGACGCCTGACCGGCAATCGGCTTGTCCGTGGGGTTGTATGCTTCATAGAAAGCAAGCCCCGTCTCGCCGATGCGCAGTTCCATTTCAGTCACGACCGGCTTGAATTCCCACGCCATGCCCTGATTCAGGCTGCCATCAAAACGCACCTTGATCGTCTGATCCAGGATATCGCCGGCGTTTGCGCTGACCTGGCCAGGCGTGCCGCCAAATCCGGTGACCTGACAAAACCAGTTGTAAAAAGGCACGGAGGCCCAAGCAAGCCCGCCCATCAGCACCACGACTGACACGGTTTGCGCCACCGTTTTTGCCGGACCGGACATTGCCATTACTTGCTCTCCTGCGTCTGGATCGCGCCACCGGGGAGGTTGTTGAAATCGATGTTGGTAATCTTCACAAAGGTCAGCACCATGACCAAAAGCACGAATGCCCCCAGCATCAGACCGATACCCAGATTACGGCCACGGCGCCGTGTGTGAAGCTCGTGTTCAACTCGAATGCTCATGACCACCCTCCAAAGCCGTAGGGACGCAAGGTCGCCTCGGCCAGAATCGCACCGAAGTGCAGGAACAGATACCAAAGCGACAGCCGGAAGAACTTGCGCTCCACCAGGAAATTGTCGGCTTCGCTGTCGTCTTCGTTACGCTTCCAGATCCGCACAGCGCCGATCAGGAACAGGGCGTTCAACACCACTGCTGTCGCCAGATAGATCGGCCCACCGATCGAAGTGAAACCGGTGCCAATCGCAAGGATCACCAGCAAAACGGTATAGGCAAGGATATGACGGCGGGTGGAGGGGCGACCGTGGGTCACGGTCAACATCGGCACCTTTGCATCATCATAATCGTTGCGCATGAACAGCGCCAGCGCCCAGAAATGCGGTGGCGTCCACATAAAGATCAGCGCGAACATCAACCATGCTTCGACAGAGAAACTGCCCGTGGCGATAATCCAGCCGATGACAGGCGGGAACGCACCGGCGGCACCGCCGATAACAATGTTCTGCGGCGTCGCACGTTTTAGCCACATGCTGTAGAAAACGGCGTAAAACAGGATTGTGAAAAGCAGCATACCGGCTGCCAGCAAATTCGCGGCCAGCCCCAGCATCATCACGGACAAACCGGACAGCGCAACGCCAATGGCCAAAGCTTCGCCCGGTTGAACGCGGCCCGAAGGGATCGGGCGGCCTGCTGTGCGGCGCATGATGGCGTCGATGTCGGCATCCCACCACATGTTCAATGCCCCCGACGCGCCCGCGCCAATCGCAACAAACAGGATCGACGCGAAAGCGACGACCGGATGTACAGAAACAGGTGCGGCCAACATGCCAACCAGCGCTGTGAAAACGACCAACTGCATGACGCGCGGCTTCAACAGCGCGAAGTAATCGCCCAGTTGCGCCTCGTAGTCGCCAGAAGTTGTTGTACTGGTGTCTGCCATGTCAAAACTCATATACAAAGGTCGGGCCACGCAACGCGCGACCCGACGTTTTACATTTCGTTACTTCGAAGCGACGGTCAAAGGCTGCGCGATACCTGCGTATTCAGCTTTCGCTTTGCCCAGCCATTCAGCATAGGCCGCTTCGGATACGACTTTTACCGTGATCGGCATGTAAGCGTGTGCGTTGCCGCAAAGCTCGGAACACTGGCCAAAGTAAACGCCTTCTTTTTCGGCCTTGAACCATGTTTCAGCCAAACGACCCGGAACCGCGTCCTGCTTTACGCCGAATGCCGGCATTGCCCAAGCGTGGATCACGTCGGAGCCAGTCACCTGAACCACAATCGTTTTACCCACTGGGATCACAACGGATGTGTCGGTTGCCAAAAGGAACTGCTGCTCGGTGTAACCGGCTGCTTCCAGCTCCGCGATGACTTCGGGTGTTTTGCGGTTTTCGCCACCCAGTGCCGGGGCACCGATCATGTAGCTGTCAAAGCCGAAACCGTCGTCAACATATTCGTAGGACCAGTACCACTGGTTGCCTGTTGCCTTGATCGTCAGGTCAGCCTGCGGGATTTCCTGCTGGCGGAAAAGAATCGGCAGCGAATAGGCACCGATCAGAACAAGGATAAGGATCGGCACGATCGTCCAGGCGATCTCGACCGGGGTGTGATGCGTAAAGGACGCTGCGGTCGGGTTGCGTTTTTTATTGTAACGGAACGCGACCCAAAGGATCAGGGCCGTCACGAACAAGGTGATCAAGGTGATGATCACCAGGATCAAGTAATCGAGATCGTGAATATCCTGTGCAACACGTGTCACAGCAGGCTGAAAGCCCATCTGAGCGTCTACAGGTTCGCCGATGATTTCGAGACCATCGATGCGAAGGTTTTCCTGCGCCCACACGGGAGCTGCAGAGAAGGCGGCCATGAGACCTGAAAGTTTAAGAAGATGTTTCATATGTCGTCCTGATCTTGTGACCATTGATATCGAATCCTACCGGCATGTGCCGTTTCGGACCACGCGCCGTTGTAATCTGTACGCTTACAATCATATTCTAACTTCAAGATAAAGACTTCTGCTTGCGTCAAACAGACGCGAAGCGATCTTTTTAACACGATTCAGGGAACATCTTGATGAGCCAACCACCTTTTAACCCGTTTGAGGGTGACCTTGACCGTGACGCGGCCCTTTCAATTCTGAAAGATGCGGTCGCGGGCGCTGATGACGGAGAGCTGTTCTTTGAACGCCGCCGCTCCGAAGGGCTGATGTTTGATGACGGCCGCCTCAAGACCGCAAGCTATGATGCTTCTGAGGGGTTTGGCCTGCGTGCAGTACGCGGTGAAGTTGCGGGTTATGCGCATTCGTCCCAGATCACCGAATCTGCATTGCGCCGCGCTGCCGAAACGGCGCGACTGGCCGTCGGTGACGGGGGCGGCACATGGGCTGACGGGCCGGTTGCAACCAACCGTCACCTTTATACCGACGAAGATCCAATCGCCGGGGCAAGTTTTTCTGTAAAAGTCGAAACGCTTCGTGAAATCGATGATTTTGCCCGCAGCCTGGATAAACGGGTCGTCCAGGTCTCCGCTTCCATCTCGGCATCCATCCAAGAAGTCGAGATTTTGCGCCCCGAAGGCATTTCGGTGCGCGATATCCGCCCCATGACCCGCGTTAACGTGTCGGTGATTGTCGAACAAAACGGACGACGCGAAAGCGGGAGTGCCGGTGGCGGTGGACGTGTCGGGCTGGACGGGTTGATTGATCGCGCGGATTGGCAGGCCAAAACCCGCGAGGCATTGCGCATAGCCTGCGTGAACCTTGATGCTGTCCCTGCGCCTGCGGGCATGATGGACGTGGTGTTGGGCCCGGGCTGGCCCGGTATTTTGCTGCACGAGGCCATCGGCCACGGCCTTGAGGGTGATTTCAATCGCAAAGGGTCGAGTGCATTTGCAGGTCTCATGGGCCAGCAGATTGCCGCCAAAGGGGTGACAGTTCTGGATGACGGCACCATCCCGGACCGCCGCGGGTCGATCACCATTGATGACGAAGGGACACCTTCGGCCAAAAACACCCTGATCGAAGATGGCGTATTGGTCGGCTATATGCAGGACCGGCAGAACGCGCGCCTGATGGGGGTTCAGTCTACCGGCAACGGGCGGCGCGAATCTTATGCGCATATTCCGATGCCGCGCATGACCAACACATATATGCTGGGCGGCAATGTTGCGCCGGGTGATATCGTGGCCGACCTCAAGGATGGCATCTATGCTGTCGGATTTGGCGGCGGGCAGGTCGATATCACCAACGGCAAGTTCGTGTTCTCTTGTACCGAAGCATATCGCGTTCAAAACGGTATCGTCGGGGCACCGGTGAAAGGTGCAACATTGATCGGCGACGGCGCAACCGCGCTCAAGCAGATCCGCGCCATCGGCAATGATCCGACGCTGGACCCCGGCATGGGGAATTGCGGCAAGGCGGGGCAATGGGTGCCAGTCGGTGTGGGGCAACCGACACTGATGATCGGTGGCCTTACCGTTGGCGGTGCAGCGACATAAAAGACGGTCCCCGCCCTATTTGACAAAAATGGGCGGGGAAGCCTTCATCCGTTGTTAACCAGGTCTGCCTATACCTGATTCTAGCAACAGACGGAGATACGGGATGACTGACAAGGACCACAATCCTTCTTCCACTCACCCCCCAATCCCACCCACCTCGGAAGACGAATGTTTTGCCCGTCTTCGTTTGTTGCGCTCGCGCCGGGTTGGCGTTTCGACGTATAAACGACTGCTGACCGAACATGGCACTGCGCAGAATGCGCTGGCCGCGCTGCCGACGGTGGCGCGCGCCGCGGGCGTCGCGAATTACGAGGTTTGCCCCGAAGGGGTGGTGCGCGCCGAACTGCGTGCTGGCAAAGACGCAAGCGCGCGTCTGATCATGCATGGCACTGCGGAATACCCACAAACCCTTGCTGAACTTGACGATGCGCCCCCCTTCCTTTGGGTGATTGGCAATACCCAGCTGTTAAACCGCCCCACAATATCAATGGTCGGGGCGCGGAATGCATCCTCGCTGGGCACGCGCATGGCCAAGGCACTGGCCCAAGGCTTGGGCGAGGCCGGTTTCGTTGTCGTATCAGGGCTGGCGCGCGGTATTGATGCGGCGGCCCATCTGGCGGCGCTTGCCACTGGCACGATTGCGGTTCAGGCGGGCGGCGTTGACGTGATGTACCCCGCCGAAAACACCCAACTGGCCCAGGATATCGCCAAGACGGGCCTGCGCGTTTCAGAACAACCCATGGGCCTGCAACCGATGGCCCGCCATTTTCCGAGCCGGAACAGGATCATCGCCGGATTAAGCCGCGCAACCATCGTGGTAGAGGCCGCTGCCAGATCAGGCAGCCTGATCACCGCGCGCGATGCCTTGGATCAGGGCCGCGACGTGCTGGCCGTGCCCGGTCACCCCTTTGATGCGCCCGCAGCCGGATGTAACATGCTGATCCGCGATGGCGCGGCTTTGGTGCGCAATGCCGCAGATGTTATCGAGGTTCTGGGAAAAGCATGTTTGTCGGTACCCGCCCAGCCCGAGCTTGATCTTGCGGCAGCAGAAAAAGCCCCCGCCCCGCGAAGAACGCTTCGGGAAACTGCGGCGCTTCATCTGCAAATCCTGTCGCGGCTGGGGCCCAGCCCCATCGCCGAGGATCAATTGATCAGGGATTTAAACACCCCCTCCTCCAAGGTTGCGCCCGTCCTGATCGATCTTGAGCTGGAAGGCCATGTGCGACGCCAGCCCGGTGGTCTTGTCTCTCGTGCCTAAGGGCGGTTTTATCCAAAGCTCCTAACGCGCATTCCGCGAAACACCTCCCCCCGATTCTCCTAAAACGAACATTGGTACCGGGCAGTAGGTTTGGAATAATCCTGCCCCCCAAAGTCAGCCCGCCTTGTGCCACTGGCCGGCAAGCGGCCTAGTTTCGCCCGACCTGCGCATTGACAAAACAACCGCTACGCCACATGTCACAGCACAAGCAGACCTATTTCAATTGATCCAAGGTACGGAAATTTATGCCAGTTGTTGTCGTCGAATCACCTGCCAAGGCCAAAACGATCAACTCTTACCTGGGCAGCAACTACACTGTTCTAGCGTCTTACGGTCACGTGCGTGACCTTCCTCCGAAAGATGGGTCGGTTGATCCGGACAATGATTTTGAAATGCTTTGGGAGGTCGCTTCGACCAGCAAAAAGCACGTCAAAGCAATTGCCGACGCGTTGAAAGACGATAACGAACTGATCCTCGCGACCGACCCCGACCGCGAAGGGGAAGCGATCAGCTGGCACCTGCAAGAGGCGCTGACTGCCCGCAAATCGATCAAGAAGGATACGCCGGTCAGCCGGGTTGTTTTCAACGCGATTACAAAATCCGCCGTGACCGAAGCGATGAAAAACCCGCGCCAGGTCGACATGCCACTGGTCGAAGCCTATTTGGCCCGGCGTGCGCTGGACTATCTTGTCGGCTTTAACCTGTCGCCGGTTTTGTGGCGCAAGCTGCCCGGTGCGAAATCGGCAGGTCGCGTGCAATCGGTGACACTGCGGTTGATCGTAGAGCGCGAAATGGAAATCGAAGCGTTCCGCAACCGCGAGTATTGGAGCGTGAAAGCATTGGTCGCCACCCCGCGCGGCCAGGAATTCGAAGCACGCCTTGTCACCCTTGCCGGCAAAAAGCTGGATCGCTTTGATCTGGCGAATGGCACGCAGGCCGAAATGGCGGTGCAGGCGATCACCAGCCGCGATCTGACAGTCACAAGCGTCGAGGCAAAGCCCGCCAGCCGGAACCCTTCGGCCCCCTTCATGACCTCGACCCTGCAACAAGAAGCCAGCCGCAAATTCGGCATGGGTGCGCGCCAGACCATGAGCACCGCCCAGCGTTTGTATGAGGCCGGTCACATTACTTATATGCGGACCGATGGTATCGACATGGCCCCCGAGGCGATGACAATGGCCCGCGATGCGATCAAAGACCGGTTTGGCGCGGAATACGTGCCATCGGCCCCGCGTATCTATAAAAACAAGGCCAAGAACGCCCAGGAAGCGCATGAATGTATCCGGCCCACGGACATGTCCAAGGATGCCGCCGCGCTGAAACTGACCGAACCGGACCAGCGCAAGCTGTATGATCTGATCTGGAAGCGCACGCTGGCCTGTCAGATGGAAAGCGCCCGTCTTGAACGGACAACTGTCGAAATCGGCAGCAAGGATGAACAGGTCGGCCTGCGCGCCACCGGTCAGGTCGTGCAATTCGACGGCTTCTTGCGGGTCTACGAGGAAGGCCGTGACGATGTGGTGGACGAGGACGACAAGCGCCTGCCCCAGATCAATCAGGGCGACAAGATGGACAAGCGGTCGGTCACGCCCGAACAGCATTTCACACAACCGCCGCCGCGCTATACCGAAGCGACATTGGTCAAGCGTATGGAAGAGTTGGGGATCGGTCGGCCATCGACCTATGCAAGCGTCGTCACCACCATCCAGGACCGAGAATATGTCCGCAAGGAAGGCAACCGTCTGTTCCCCGAGGACAAAGGCCGGCTGGTTACCGCGTTTCTTGAAAACTATTTCCGCAAATATATCGGCTATGATTTCACCGCCGATCTGGAAGACCAGCTGGACAAGGTCAGTGCTGCTGATGCGAATTACAAAGACGTTCTAAGCCGTTTCTGGAAAGATTTTTCGGCAGCGATTGCCGAGACAGCCGATCTGCGCATCACCGAGGTGTTGGAAAAGATCAACGAGGTTCTGGAACCGCATCTTTTCCCGGCGACCGAAGATGGCAAAGACCCGCGTCTGTGCCCCAATTGCGAGGTCGGTCGTTTGTCGATGCGCACCGCACGCTCGGGCGGCGCATTCATTGGCTGCTCCAACTACCCTGAATGTCGCTATACGCGCCCCTTTGGCCCGCCAGACCCCGAAGCGGAAAAATCTGCGATCCCGCCGGATGGCAAGCTGTTGGGCGAAGACAACGGTGACGAAATTCGCGTGTTCAAAGGCCGCTTTGGCCCCTACGTCCAGCGCGGGCCCGTCACCGAAGAAAACAAAAAGCCGCCGCGTCAGTCTGTGCCAAAAGACTGGCCCGCAGAGGAGCTGGAGCTGGACCGCGCCTTGATGCTGCTTTCATTGCCGCGCGAGATTGGCCCCCACCCCGAAGACGGGATTATGGTTTGGGCCAACATCGGACGCTACGGCCCCTATATCAAACACGCGGCCAGCACATCGGATCGCGGCGGAACAAATGCCAACCTCGAAGGGTTGGACGAAGTGTTTACCGTTGGCATGAACCGTGCTGTGCAATTGCTGGCCGAAAAAGTCGCCAGCCGTGGTGGCCGTGGCAAGGCGGCGAAACCGATCCGCGAGATGGGCGAACACCCTGATCTGGGCGGCGACGTGCATATCATGGAAGGCAAATACGGGCCCTATGTGAAATGGGAAAAGGTCAACGCGACCCTTCCCAAGGAAATCGAGCCTGCCGATCTGACCATGGAACGCGCTGTCGAGTTGATCGAGGAAAAGCTGGCCAAGTCACCGGCCAAGCGCAAAGCGGCGACCAAAAAGGCACCGGTCAAGAAAGCGGCAGCCACAAAGCCCGCTGCAAAGAAGCCTGCTGCTAAAAAACCCGCTGCAAAGAAGAAAGCGCCGGCTAAAAAGGCCGCGGCCAAGGAAACAGAATAACCATTTCGTGAACGTATGGTAATTCATGAATATGTGAATTGCCGCGAGGCCATCCAAGTGTCACCTGTGCAGCGAATGCCACAGCATAAGGAGCACAAGGATGGCCGAGCAGAAGATTTCACGTCGCATGTTGATGACGGTGGCGGGTGCCACGTTATTCATGCCCTCTATCCTGCGCGCCCAAACGGCAGAGCCTGAACGGCAGGGCGCAGCGGTACGTCACAACACATCCAGCTTTACCCAACAGCGCTGGCAGGATCACTTTGACGATCTGGGCAAAGCGGCAATTGTTGCCGACACAACATCACGCGCCCTGCATTTCTGGAGCGGTGATGGCGAGACCTACAACATCTACCCCACCTCGGTACCGCGCAGCGACGAGCTGACCAAACGGGGGTACACCAAGATCATGCGCAAACGTGTCGGCCCCGACTGGACCCCGACCTCCAGCATGATCGAACGCGATCCCGACCTGAAATACATGCCCCCCGGCCCCGATAACCCGTTGGGCACGCACGCCATGTATCTGGGCTGGCCCGCCTATCTGATCCACGGCACCCACGACACCCGCAAGATCGGACGGCAAAGCTCGGACGGGTGTATCGGTCTGTATAACCACATGATCGAGGCACTGTTCCAGATCGCGCCGGTTGGGACGCAAGTGCGGATCATCTGACGAGAATCTGTGGCTGCATTGCGGTCTCGCGCCCTCCAATGGGAACACTGCGCGAGATTGGATTGATCAAGGGGCGCGGCCTGGCAGGTAAATTGGCCACGCCACAGCGGGGGTATTTACCGGCTTGATCACAAGCGGGATTCAGGGGCTGACCTTTGGCAACAAGGCACCCCCTGCCATCCGGATCGACGGCGCGGAAATACGCATCTGAAATGCCAGCATTCGATTTACAGCTATTTTCAGGCGCATCTTTACGGGTGCGCCTGAGGCCTATTTGACACCCGCCTAACGTGGCGTCATAGAAGTTGGCATGCATGTAGACGAGCGGGGTAACCCCGCGATCGAAAGGACCCGGAATGAAGAAAATATATGGAAGTGCTGCTGAAGCGCTGGATGGTGTGCTGCACGATGGCATGTTGATTGCGGCCGGTGGTTTCGGCTTGTGCGGCATCCCTGAACTGCTGCTTTCAGCGATCCGCGATGCGGGCACCAAGGACCTGACCTTTGCATCAAACAACGCTGGTGTTGATGATTTCGGGATCGGCATCTTGTTGCAGACAAAGCAGGTCAAGAAAATGATCAGCTCTTATGTCGGTGAAAACAAAGAATTCATGCGCCAGTATCTTGGCGGCGAGCTTGAGCTTGAATTCAACCCCCAAGGCACTTTGGCAGAGCGCATGCGTGCCGGTGGTGCGGGCATCCCCGGTTTCTATACCAAAACCGGCGTGGGTACCGTGATTGCCGATGGCAAAGAGCACAAGGATTTCAACGGTGAAACCTATATCATGGAAGAAGGCATCTTTGCCGATCTGTCCATCGTGAAGGCGTGGAAGGCTGATGCGACCGGCAACCTTGTGTTCCGCAAGACAGCCCGCAATTTTAACCCGCCCGCCGCGATGTGTGGCAAAATCTGCATCGCTGAAGTCGAAGAGATCGTCCCGACAGGCAGCCTTGACCCCGATACAATCCACCTGCCCGGCATCTATGTGCATCGCATTGTTCAGGGCGAACATGAAAAGCGGATCGAACAACGCACGGTAAGGAGCGCATAATATGTGGGATCGCAATCAAATGGCGGCGCGCGCCGCGTTGGAACTGCAAGACGGCTGGTATGTGAACTTGGGCATCGGGATTCCGACGCTGGTGTCGAACTACATCCCTGAAGGCGTCGAAGTGACCCTGCAATCCGAAAACGGGATGCTGGGCATGGGCCCTTTCCCGATTGAGGGGACCGAGGATGCCGACCTGATCAACGCAGGCAAGCAGACCATTACCGAACTGCCCCAGACCGCGTATTTCGACAGTGCGACATCCTTCGGGATGATCCGCGGTGGCAAGATCGCAATGGCGATCCTTGGCGCGATGGAAGTTGCCGAAAACGGCGATCTGGCGAACTGGATGATTCCGGGCAAGCTGGTCAAAGGTATGGGCGGCGCGATGGATCTGGTGGCCGGTGTTGGCCGCGTGGTTGTCGTGATGGATCACACCAACAAGCACGGCGAAAGCAAAGTGCTGAAAGAATGCACCCTGCCCCTGACCGGCAAAGCAGTGGTTGACCGCATCATCACCAACCTTGGTGTGCTGGATGTGGTCGAAGGCGGGCTGAAGATCGTGGAATGCGCCGATGGCGTGTCTGAGGAAGAGCTGCGCGCAGCGACCTTCGCCACCATCGTCTGACCGTTTCGCGATACGAAAGTGAAAGAGCACCCCCGTCAGGGTTGGTGCCCTTTTTCGTACCTTGAACCATTTGCGGGGCCACCAGAGCCCAAGAATGGATGCGCCGGCATACCAGACCGGAAAAAGCAGCAGCACAGCCGCCGTTTGTACCCGATGGCCTTATGGCGAATCGCCTGCGGGGCCGTTCCCTAATTCATTGCCGCAAAAACGCAGCCGTCGGAAATCAGTTCGGGCGGCGTCTGGCACAGCCCTTTGGCCACTTGAAAGGCCGCAAGAACCTTGGGCACATAATCGCGCGTCTCGGCAAAGGGCGGCACGCCCGCATGTTGGCGCACATTCCCTTCGCCGGCATTATATCCGGCCAGCACCAGAATGGGGTCGCTGTCGAACTGCCCCATCAACCAATCAAGATACTTTACGCCGCCCTGGATGTTCTGGGTCGGCATCATACTGTCATCGACACCAAAGCGCGCGGCCGTGTCCGGCATCAGCTGCATCAGCCCTTGAGCCCCTGCCCCGCTCACGGCATCTGCGCGCCCTGCGGATTCAACGGTGATCACGGCCAGAACCAGTGCCGGCGAAACCTTGGTCCCGATGGTTGAGCGCAAGATATCAACACCGTTGGCTTTCGCGATCTCTTGCATCTGCTGCATCCGGGGGGCGGGTACTTTGTTTGTTGCGGTGGCAAGCGTGATCATCGCCACCTCGAGCCTGCCGGGCCCTGATTTGGCGACCTCGGGCGATACGCGTTCCCAGAACCAGTCAAACTGACCGGGTGCTGCCGGGGCAATGGCACCCGATGGGGTCGCCACAACCTGAGGCAAGGACGCCTGTGGTTCAATGAACACGTCAATTCTGTTGACGCTGCCCGGCTTGGGCGGTTTCACCCGTTTTGCTTCGAACTTGGGAAAGGGTTTAGGCGCATCAGCATAGAGCATTGACCCCGCCAATGCCCCCGCTACCAGCGAGACCGTCAATAATCGAAACATCTTTGCCTGCTTTTTTATGCTTATTCTGCTCGATACGCGGAATATCACATGAAAACGGTCCCAAAACCAGCCAATCGTGGCATGGATTGTGTCCAAAACGCCTTAATTCAAGTTCAAACCGGCGCGCTTTATAATGATTTTTAAAAAGTTAAGATTTTTTAAGCATTAAAATCAAGGAGCTAGTGCCATTTGGCGGCCAATCCGCGAGAAAAGTACAAATGTCACAATTGTCGCCAAATTCATGCCCCATTCAGACGGCTATATAGCGTCATACCAAGTCGAACAGGCGCTTAATTGAGAGATACAGCGCTACACACGGTCGACAGGGTTGAGATTGAAAAACCTAATGATCCTTGGAGGGACATACCATGATGAACTTTATCAAAAACTTCAACAAAGACGAATCCGGCGCCGTAACAGTTGACTGGGTTGTTTTGACAGCCGCAGTTGTTGGCCTGGCCGTTGCAGCTTACTCGTCGATCGAAACTGGCGCGTCGAACCTGACAAGCAACACCAAGAGCTACATGGGCACCGTTACTCCTGGTTCCGTTTGATCCTAAGATCTTTAGCTAAC
>Ga0206127_1000614_pt1 | contig 42876 bp, 35 predicted proteins | sample Helgoland_Spring_6_FD_148646 | JGI IMG/M metagenome (GOLD analysis project Ga0206127, IMG submission 148646) | Pelagic subsurface seawater microbial communities from Kabeltonne, Helgoland, North Sea - Helgoland_Spring_Bloom_20160419_1 | ecosystem: Environmental > Aquatic > Marine > Epipelagic ...
ACCATTGGCCGCAAGATGTGCAAGTGCCCATAGAAAAACCGCCCACATCATCGGGTGCGGCGTTAATCGTTTGACATTACCGGGCACATTCGCCGCGACGATTAAAATTAATGCGGGAAGCATCACTGCCCACACCAGATGACGACTCCAAACCGGCGGGTACCAAAGGGCATCGTAGCTTGCGATAGCTTTCCCATAGATGATCATGCCCAAGCCAACGAGTGCCAACAGTGAGTAGATGCCCTTGTAGCCGTTTTCTCCGATCTTTCTTATCAGCGCCAGACGCACCGTGGGCGCTGCTGGCAGCAGATGGATACCGACAAATATCGCCATTCCAATGATCAGTGTTTGCATAACAATATTCCTTTATAACCGTTTAAACCGGCGTGTTTGAACGGTTTTTCAGTTGTTCCAATTGTTGATCTTTCTCATGCCACAAATTGGAAACCCAATTCTGGAGCTCCTCTTTAAACGGTTCGTCGTCGAAGTAGTTTTTGCCGTGGAAATGAGACGGTATTGCCTTTTTTTCCACCCGCACAATGACATGATCGACTTGCCCGCTGATAAATTGCCAGAACGACGGGCGTGATAAATTGGGATAGACAATGGTGATATCCAAAAGGCTATTGAGGCTATCACCCATGGCACCAATGACAAATCCGATGCCGCCGGCTTTCGGTTTTAACAGGTGGCGATAGGGTGACTGTTGGCGCTGGTGCTTCTCGTCAGTAAAGCGGGTTCCTTCTAGAAAATTGAAAACGGTCACCGGCGTATGTTTGAATTTTTCACAGGCCTTTTGAGTACTTTTGAAATCTTCACCATGTTTTTCTGGATGCTTTTCTAGATACTCGCGGGTGTAGCGTTTCATGAAGGGAAAATCTAACGCCCACCAACAAAGACCAATAACCGGTACCCAGATCAGCTGCTGTTTCAGGAAAAATTTGAGCATAGGAATTTTTCGGTTTAGCAAATGCTGAAGTATGACAATATCCGACCAGGATTGATGATTGGAGGTAACCAGATACCAGTGCTGTTTGTCTAATGTTTCAATACCCTGTACATCCCATTGCATTTTTTGAGTCAGCCACATCCAGCCCGAATTAACCGATATCCATAATTCTGCAATGCCAATAGCGATTATTGTACAGCGTATTTGTACGGTTTTTATCGGCAAGACAAAGCGCAGCAAAGATACGCAAATTAATAGAGGTGCTAACACCAGCGTATTGATGATTAAAATAAGGGATGCAATGATCCCTCGCAGCAACGGTGGCAAAAATGACAACATGTAAATGGTTCCAAAGTTATAGGTCAGTGCTCAGTATCTTTTTGCCCGGGTAACGACCTTCTATGCGAGTGGAACTGTCCACAATATGACGACCCCCAACAATGACATGATTAATGCCCGTCGGTTTTTCATAGGGTCTGCCATAGTCGGCATTGGCGGTTACCGTGGCGGGATCAAATATGACAATGTCAGCGTCAGCACCAACTTGCAGTCGCCCTTTTTTCTTAAATGCCGGAAAGAATTGCTCCATCCATTGAGCTTGCAACAAACTTGTTTTTGCCAAGCCTTGCCGGAGCGACAATAATTGTGTATCGCGAACATAATGCCCTAGGACGCGGGAAAAAGTACCTGAGATGTTTGGATTGGTCATAATGTCCCTGTCTGTGGCGGGTAGGGCATCGGTTGAAACCATCATGCCTGGCCACTTCATCGCGGTGATAATCCAGTCCTCTTTCACATAGTGATGATTGACCATGCCGTAAGGTTGTTCTTTGCTATAGTGGTCCCAAGTTTCCTTAGTCAGCCATTCACCGGTAGCGACCCACTGTACATCTTCATAGGTGATATCGAAGATGGTTTGCCAATCACGTCGTTGAAAGACATCAGCGGAAATTGAAGTACCTCCGGCGGCATAAGAGAGTGTTTCGGTAGTGATATTGGCACCTTCGTTATTCGCCTGATCGATCATCGCTAGCCAGTTGCCGATATTGCCCATGGCGTTGTGCGTAATGTGGCAAATAAACAAAGGCGCCTTGGTAGATTTAGCCAGCTCTAAGACTTCGATCAGGCCCGCGGGGTCTCCGCTGATGCCTCGGCGTACATGCACATAGACGGGAACGTTTCTATTGGCAGCGACTTCAAAAATCATTCGCAATTCGTCTTCGGTTACCGCGGAGGTCATATAATCAAGCAATACGCCAATGCCCAAGCCGCCGTTGTCCAGTCCTTGTTCCAATAGCCCGCGCATACGTTCAATTTGTTGAGCCGTTGCTTTGACGGTCCAGGTCTTGCCGCTCATTGTCAAAGGTCGGGGTATACCTTCAATGACGTTGGCACGAATCGCAAAATGGCCAACCGATGAACCATAATTGAGCTGAGCGCCGCCCTTGAAGTGTTCTCCATAAGATACAATTGGAAAGGATCCCGCTTCGAGATCCAATTGCGTAGTGATGCCATCCAGCAGGTTTAAATGTTGTCCAAATAACGTCGGGGTATGACTGTGAAGGTCGATAAAGCCGGGTGCTACAGCAAGCCCACTAGCATCGATGACCTTGTTGCCAGTTAGAGGACGGCTGCTGATAGCGGCTATGGAGCCGCCGGTGACGCCAATATGACGAGTTGCGTCCAGCTTGGTTTCTGGGTCGATGACACGGCCATTGGCAATAACCAGATCGTAGGCCTCAAACGCGGCTATTGTATCGTTGGTGTTTTTAGCCCACCCCCATTGAGTCGATGACGCGGCCAGCAGCACTAACAGTAGTAATTTGGACCGGCTTCGGTATAACGGGAGCATTGCGTCACCATAAAAGATTTATCGTTTTAAATGAAGAGTAAACGCTAGTTTTCAATAAGTATACATCCGTTGCATCGGGCTATTGTTTGAACCTAGAGTAAATCGTAAAATCCCCGATCCTGAATTATCGATGACTGCTGTGAAATACGCTTCTAAAACTTACGATGTAATTGTTCTCGGTGCTGGTGCCGCCGGCCTATTTGCTGCCTATACCGCTGCAAAAAGAGGGCGGCGGGTAATGGTGTTGGAGAAATCGAATAAAGTCGGCAAAAAAATACTGATGTCAGGTGGTGGTCGATGCAACTTCACCAACTATTCTGTTGATGCCAGCAACTTTATCTCTAACAACCCCCATTTTTGTATATCCGCGCTGAATCGCTATAACCAGTGGCAATTTATCGAGATGGTAGAAACACATGGTATTGCGTATGAAGAGCGCAGCCATGGTCAGTTGTTCTGTAAAGACTCGGCAAAAGCTATTTTGGCGATGCTACTCGATGAGTGCGAAGATGCGGGGGTTGAAATACGAACGGATTGTGACGTGAGTAATATAGCTGCGCTGAGTGCCGATAAAAACCACGAGCCGGCACAATGTCGGTATACGTTGGATCTATCACGGGCTCAGCAAACGAGTCGATTGCAATGCCATTCACTGGTGGTAGCGACCGGTGCGCTTTCGATACCAACGCTGGGAGGTAGTGGCGCTGGTTATGATATTGCAGAGCAGTTTGGGCTGCCGCTTATTGATCGCAGAGCGGGTCTGGTGCCGTTCATGTTTAGCGACGCACTTAAGCCTGTCTGCGAGCGTTTATCCGGTTTAGCGCTGCAAGTAGAGGCCCGTTGTAATGGTCAGTTGTTTACTGAAAACATGCTCTTTACACATCGAGGTATTAGTGGCCCGGTGGTCTTACAAATTTCGAATTATTGGTGTCCGGGTGATGAGGTTACGCTTAATTTATTGCCGGATATTAATGCGGTCGACTGGTTAATAGATGCCAAAATTGATCAGGGGAAAACATGGCTGAAAACGCTGCTAGTTCAAAAACTGGCTAAATCGTTGGTTAAAGAGTTAGAGGGTTTGTGGAAGATTGATGTTATGGATAATGCATTGGCAGAATGCAGTGACAAGCAACTTACGGCGATAGGGCAGCGGTTAAATGATTGGCGCTTAAAACCGTCCGCAACGGAGGGCTATCGCAAGGCCGAAGTGACACTGGGCGGGGTCGATACTGATGTCATTAGTTCCAAAACGATGGAGGTAAAACAGCAGCCCGGTTTATATTTTGTTGGAGAAGTTGTTGATGTAACTGGTCACCTAGGTGGTTTTAACTTTCAGTGGGCCTGGTCGTCAGGCTACAGTGCAGGTAGTTTCGCCTAGTGTAGTTTTTGGCTAGTCAGATCATACGCTTGGATAAATGAGTTCAGGAGTAATAAAGCGCCAAAGATTCCAACAACTGCAAACATGAAAACTTATCTGGTAAGCGACTAAAAAATGACTTTGGGTTAGTGCCTAATCGTGCGCTGCTTGCTAAATAAAAATGCTATCGATTACTTTAAGACGAGGGCGCAGCGGTAAAAGCTGCGCGCTCGTCATTATCTCTTAACACGGGGTTACGTTTATTGGGATAATTATTGGTCCGCCAGCTGGACCAACATTTTGCCATTATTCGTACCGTCAAACAGTCCCATAAACGCAGTCGGTGCACTATCAATGCCGTCGAATATTGTCTCGTGATATTTTACCTCGCCAGACTTAATCCATCCCGCCATGTCCTCAACAAATTGAGGTTGTTGAGCGCCAAAACCTGATACAACAAAACCTTTCATCGTGATAAATTTATAGATCGTTTCAGTTAGGTTACGGGGACCGGGAGAGGCAGTACCGGCGTCATTGTAAGTTGATATCATGCCGCAGATCGGTATTCTGCCGTTAATTTTCATATGAGTCAGTGCGGCTTCCAATTGTATGCCACCAACATTTTCGAAATAAACGTCAATGCCATCAGGTGCGGCTTTGCGTAATTCAGTCAGTGGATCCGCTGTTTTGTAATTAAATGCATGGTCAAATCCAAATTCGTTGATTAGCTCAGCCACTTTCTCATCAGAGCCCGCACTACCGATAACAGTACATCCTTTTACTTTGGCAATTTGGCCCACAACGCTGCCAACAGCGCCCGACGCCGCCGAGACAAAGACCGTTTCACCGTCTTTTAATTCACCGGTAACTAACAAGCCGCCGTATGCCGTTAAACCAGGCATGCCCAAAACACCGAGGTAGCAACTTAATGGCGCGAGAGAGGCGTCGACTTTAGTGAGGTCCTCACCATTTGATAAAAAATACTCTCTCCACCCCGAAAAATTACTGACATAGTCGCCTACTTGAAAATCGTTGTGTTTAGAGGCAACAACCTTACCAACCGCACCGCCTGCGAGTACTTCACCGAGCGAAAAGTCCTCCCGCATTCGCCCACGCATATAAGGATCAACAGACATATAAATGTTCTGTACCAGCACTTCATTTTCGCCGGGCTCGGAAACATCAACCTCTACGAATTCAAAATTATCGGCAGTTGGTAATCCTCGCGGACGTGATTTGAGATGAATTTCTTTGCTTGATGGCATGTAGGGCTCCAGAGTTGACAGTTACATTTTATGAGCTCAAATGATAACACTTACTGCCGCACGAGTAGCAAAGGATAACAGGAGCTATGTGATCAATTGCGCTAAAGACACCAGTGAATAATGACCGCTGTAGCTTGGCTACGCCCTTTTTCAATATTTACAGCGAAGCTCTGCCAAGATTTCGTTCCGACACCGCCAAAACAACTGTATTTTTATCCCAAGCCCATTTATGGTTACAGTCCCTATGGTTCTGATGACAATAAAAAAGGTTAACTAGCATGCTATTAGGCAAAACTGCTTTGGCAATTTCATCCATAGCTTTTATTTCTTATGGTCTGATTAGTTTGATATCTCCGGCGATACCAGCAGGCTTTGCTGGGCTGACCATGAATAATGGCGATGCTTTTGCCGAAATTGGCGCGATGTATGGTGGATTACAAACGGGATGCGGGTTATTTTGCGCATTGGCTCTTTTTAAACCCGAGTTTTATCGCTCGGGCTTGATGTTGCTGATTCTTGGGATTGGCGGGGTGGCGCTGGCGCGTTTTACCGCTCTGATGATGGTGCAGGACCCGGTTACTTCATACACCTATGGGGCCTTGGCCTTTGAGATAGTTATCGGCACGGCGGCATTGATAGCCCTGTTGAAAAAGTAATATGACCCAACACGAATATATATTCATAGCCGTTTCAATTATCCTTGGCCTAGCAATTACTCGATTATTGCACACCGCAACGATGATCATTCGTGGCCATGCCCGGGTCGTTTTTCATTGGTCTTCAGCGATTTGGGCATTCAGTATATTACTCTATATCCTGCAGCTTTGGTGGGTAGGATGGGGCTTGCGGGCAATCGAAGAATGGACCTTTTTAGACTTCATTGTACTGGTGTTTGGTTCTTCCTGTATCTATGGTGCTGCAGAAATGGCGATAGCTGCGCCCGAAGAAGGTGTCATGGACATGCTAAAAGAAAGTCAGCAATTCGGCCGTCTTTCTGCATTATCAATGTTGCTGTACTTTCTTGTCGGACCCTACGTTAATATAATTATGTACGATAATGCTATTTTACCTTCGGTTGCCATTCCCTCTATTGGGATACTGCTGATGGTGCTGGTGATAACAATACCGATGCGCTTCAAATTATGGACAGTGTTGTTTTCGCTATACTCTTTTGGTGTTCTGGCCTTAACGGTTTGATGTTAGGCGGGCAGGGCAGACCTGCTGTATCCAATAGAAGGCTAAGTCATCGTGCGGCTGGATAGCAGCGCCGCACCGGAAAAATCTGTCGTTCAATATAAATACGCTGTTTATTTGCACGCATTCGCTCGTGCAAGGCCGCCGTCTATTCATTGTAAAAGCATCAATTAAATTAGCAGTGACGGATAAAATGTTGCGACCGTGAACGTTTAAGTCGAGCGGCAATGGTTACCTAAAAGTCGCGTCAATAAACGCCATTCGACAGTAGTGGTTTTTGCGCGTTGTTCGATACCCTGATAATAACGGTTGCTGTTACAGCTCCAGAAATAGCCTTTTGCGTTTCACAGTTTCACAATATTTCGTCCACGGCACGACTACCTTGTGGATGAGGTAGTCAGTGTGGTGTCTCCGGTGATTAGAGCAACAACACTGTCGTGGCGCTCAGTGATGCTGTCACTCGGATGTCGGTCCATGAGGCTGACAATGACAGTGGTAGCAAATGCTAAGCCGAAGCCCGGAACTATTTCATAGAGGTAAGCCGTCAGTGGCTGCCCGTCAATGTCAATCGGTGCGTATATCCACAACAGAACCGTGACTGCGCCGGTGATCATTCCCGCTAGCGCCCCATTTCGTGTCATGTTACGCCAGTAAAGACTCAGTAAAATCACCGGTCCAAATGCTGCACCAAAGCCGGCCCAGGCATTACTCACCAGGGTAAGAATTGAGCTTGAGCGGTCGAAGGCAAGAGCAATAGCAGCCAGTGACACGGCCAAGACTGAAAGTCTGCTGATGAAGACGAGTTCGCGCTGGCTTGCAGAGCGACGTACAAAGGTCTTGTAAACGTCTTGGGTTAATGAGCTTGAGGATACTAATAGCTGCGATGAAATAGTGCTCATGATGGCAGCCAAAATTGCCGCCAGTAAAAAACCCGTAATCAGTGGGTGAAACAATACCTGTGACAGATAAATAAAGATGGTTTCCGGGTCAGTCAATGGGCTGCCAGTAGCGGTTGTATAGGCGAGGCCAACGAGCCCAGTGGCGACTGCGCCGACAATGGTCACCATCATCCAACTCATGCCGATGTAACGTGCAGTCTTAATATCGCTGAGTGTTCTTATCGCCATAAACCGGACGATAATATGCGGTTGACCAAAATATCCAAGGCCCCAAGATACGCTTGAAATCAACCCCAGCGCGGTGACACCGCTAAACCAGCCGAGCAAATTTGTATTCACAGTCACGATTTGCTGGGTGACTTCACGATAGCCCCCGAGCTCAATATAGGCGACCGTGGGTACCAGTATTAGAGCGACAAACATGATGCAGCCCTGAACAAAATCAGTAATGCTTACTGCTAAAAAACCGCCGAATAAGGTATAAGCGACTACCACTCCGGCGGTCAGAAACAAGCCGGTTTCATAGTCTAGGCCAAAAGATATTTCGAACAGCTTGCCCCCTGCAACGACACCCGATGAAGTATAAAGTGTAAAAAAAATGATGATGACGATAGACGAAAAAATTCGCAGGGATCTGGATGTGTCGTTGAAGCGTTTTTCAAAAAAATCGGGTATGGTGAGAGCGTCGTCGGCTACCTCGGTATAAATTCTTAGTCTTGGTGCAACCAATAGGTAATTAAAATAAGCGCCAACGACCAAACCAACGGCAATCCAAGCGGAACTGAGCCCCGTCAAGTAAACAGCACCCGGTAAGCCTAAAAGCATCCAGCCGCTCATGTCCGATGCTCCGGCAGATAAGGCCCCCACTGCAGGGTGAAGTTTGCGTCCACCTAACATATATTCGGCAACATCACCGGTTGCATTGCGATAGCCGTAATAACCGATGGCCATCATTAAGATAAAATAAGCCGTTAGAGAAATGAGCGCTGGATCTTGCATGGTGTTAGGTGCCTTTGCTGTTTTTATAGCCTAAATTTGCAGGCAGTGGCTTCGTCATGGGAATGAACGATATTGCATTGCGAATCGAGCCTGATAACGAAAATACCTCTGCTGTGGTTAGCTAGCCGAAAAGGTTTCATGCATTCCGTAGTTACTTTCTAATAGCCAGTTAAGACATCGATGAACATAAAAATAGAGAGCAGTAATTTCGGCATGGCTAAGCTGTTAGTCAAGCCAGACTTTGTTTAGTTTTGAGAATGTTTTTCAGGCTTGCCAGTATATGGTCGTGCGCCTGAGAAGTCTATGATCGTTATATTCCCATGTAATTGCCAATTTTTCAGTGCTCTTTACTGGACTAATAGCTTGAATTTTACACGTAGTAATCTTATTCGAAATAAATTAATAGATGTGAGCATGAGACAAGCAATGCCGCAATAGATGCGGTGCCTGTTTGAGGCAAATAATAGCGGAGTCGTGTTGGTCAATATCGATCAGCTGATGTCAGATTATGCGGCTTCTCCATTAGCAAAGAAAGATCGCCTTTTCATACTCTGGGGTTTCACGTAGTCTAGCAAGGATTGCGCGATGTGCGGTGCCCTCCGCAGCTTAATATGGCAAACAAAAAACTATAATTATAATTAGTGAAAGTAATCTGAAGAGGATACAACATGACAACAATAATCATTGCAGCGCTGGCACTCACCTTATTTCAACTATGGCTCCTGCCAGCGAGCTTAAATATCAAAAACATGACTTATTTGATTGGTAGTCGTGACACGCCGCTCGAGCTGTCGACTCTGCAAGGCCGTCTGTCTAGGTCTGGCATTAATCTGCAAGAAAGTTTGCCGGCTTTTTTGGTTTTGAGTGTGTTGGCAATAATCCACGAAACTGATTTGACTCAAATTGCTACTATTTGGCTAGGTCTTCGACTTTTGTATATTCCCTGCTACATGCTCAACATTATTTATCTGCGAACGATTGTTTGGCTGGGTTCTTTAGGTTGCTTGATCTCTATGGCGTTAGAACTTATTTAGACCCTCGGTTCGGGTTTACTTTGTTTGAGTGAAGTAAGCATCTTGTCGCGCTAGTGGACCTAACAGTAAATATAAGCAATTTGATGTAACTTTCTGTTGCGGAGCGGCCAAACTGCGCAACAGTAACGAGAAATTTCATGTATACTTGTCCGACAGCGCGCCCGTAGCTCAGCTGGATAGAGTAACTGGCTTCGAACCAGTTGGTCGGGAGTTCGAATCTCTCCGGGCGCGCCAATTTTTTTAAAATCAATAGTCTACAGGGATTAATATAGTAGCTCTGCTAGCGCCTTCTCCAAAGTTAGAACCTTTCCCTAAAGAATAGCCAATTACCCCGCATATTCAGGTAGCTTGCCGTCTTTTTTTGACGATTGGAAATCCTTTGGCCGGTATCATTCTTGAGCAATCTTTGAGCATTAGTTAGCGACGGCTTGTGTGGGGTTTTTAATCTAGCGGCGGCCTGTCGGGCTGGATACCTGCCATTGTCAGCCTAATAAAGTGATGGACCCTTTTTTCAAATGGTGTCCCGTCGACTGTACCTTGTCTGAGGCTAGCTACCGCGAGATTCAGCAATTTAGCAATGTTTGAGGCTGAAAGGTTGGCAGATTTGAGGTTAATTTCGCCTCTCTTAACCCCCTCCCTAAGGGCGCTTGTCAGTCGCTTCTGGAACTGATCGCGGTAGCTTGCCTCGATGTCTCCGCAAAGTTGATGATGTTCATTATGGCGTTTGGCGCCATGCTTAGACTCTACAACTGCCTTTTGAAAAGGTCTGGCCAGCAGCGCGCCTTCTATCCGGTCTGATAGGCTGGATGCGTTGAGGTCTCCATTTAGGTACTTTTTGGCTTCATCGTGCGCATCACTCTGAAGCAAAGTGGACAGATCTCCAAAAACCCCATCCTTATTCTTAAACAATAAATACAAGGAGGCCCTCGAAACTTTGAGTGCCTTTGCAATCTCGTCCATTAAGGTTTTTTGACAGCCGTATTGGCTGAACAGGGTGTGTGCTGCTCGAAGTATCGTTTCACGTTTTTCTTATTTTGACACGGTAAATAATCTGATTGTTAACGTGCAAAACGTCAAGCGCGGGAGAAAATAATATGCGCATTTCAATACCTTGGTGTCACGTGGATCGCTGCATTGCTGGGGCGGCATTCATCGTTGCAAAACAAATGTTCCGCTGACTCCGCTCTGAAAAGCGCGAGATACGAAAAGTGAAGACAGCCGCGAAAAAAATCTGGCAGGAAATAGCATCGATAAACGATGGCACTGCTATTTATGGCTGGCTGTGGTCTTGGGTTCTTGCTTTTCGCAACATGGCCCAGAACTCTAAGCCGCTAAATCCAGCTTATTGAACGCCTTGCACTTTACGCCGCGTGCACTCTAAAAGGTGCATAAAGCAATGGAGTCATTGACTCCGGAAACTGGCTTGGGTATTGCAAGTAGCGGTTCCATTGTAGTACTTTGAGCAAAAATTAGGGCAAGTAATCCTATCTATTGCCTGCAAGTTCCGTTGTCTGTACTACCGGAGACTACGCGATCAAAGGCTAGCGAAAAACGACAATTGGGGCACAAATTGTAATGGAAAATTTAAAAGACAAAGTTATTGTCATCACGGGTGGCGCCACCGGCATTGGCTTTGCGTTGGCTAAGTCATTCGGTGCCGAAGGCGCTAAAATCGTCATTGGCGAACAGCGTCAGGAGCAGCTGAAAATAGCCACCGACGCGCTCGCGGATTTGGATGTCGAAGCGGTCAGTATGGTGATGGACGTCAGCGATCTGGATAGTGTTAATGCGTTTGCCGATTTTTCTTGGAAGACTTTTGGCCGGGTTGACATGTTGATAAACAATGCGGGTATTTCAGGTGCGCGTGGCGCGATTCACAAAATCAATGTCGACGAGGCGCGGCACATCTTTAACGTTAATTTCTTTGGCGTGTGGCACGGCTGTGCTGTGTTTAGTGGACGGATGATCGAGCAAGGTACGCCGGCCGCGATTTTTAATCTCGGCTCGGAAAACTCATTATTTCCAGCAGTGCCGAAAAGCCCTGCCTATATCGCTTCGAAACACGCCGTCCTGGGTCTGTCGGAAAGCTTGCGCCAAGATCTGCCCGACTTTATCCATGTTGGGACAATTTTCCCAGGCTATGTGAGCACGCCACTGACTGGCAATGGCGATGCCGGTATGCCGGCCGATGAGTTTGCCGAAATTGTGAAAAAGCAAATAGTAGCGGGTGAGCATTTCATCGTTTCTCATAGCTACAACATGGTCCATGTCGATGCACGCCAGAATGACCTTGAAAGCGCCTATGAGCGCTACGCGCCCCGCCACGACGGCGACGATAAATACGATGTCGGGAAGATCATTGAGCACATGGTGGCTGCGCGCAAGCCGCGCGATTAATGAAGTATGCATTTATAACTACCAACTTCGACGACTGCGGCTGCCGGTCGCATTCTGGACGGACTATGGTCTCTCGCTGTTGTTGCCGCTACAAATAGTCGCGGTGGTAGAGCAAATAAGTTTTTGACAATGAGGCCATGAGCGAGCGTAAATTTTCAGTTAGACTAATCCTCTTCAGATACTTGTTCGATAACAGATTAACGCAGTTCAGTGGAGCGCCACCATGGTTGAGATCACCCACCGCACGGTCAGTAGTAATAACATTCGTATTCATTTAGCCGAGGCCGGTGAGGGTCCAACGGTGCTAATGATCCACGGATTTCCTGAATCTTGGTATTCATGGAGGGAGCAGCTTCCTGTTCTTGCTGAGCAAGGCTATCACGCCGTGGCAATGGATGTTCGCGGTTATGGCCGCTCTTCGAAACCACAAAATGTTGAAGATTATCGAATGATGTTGAAGGTTGCAGACGTCGTTGGTGTTGTGGATGTCATCGATAACGGCAAGGTAACGATAGTGGGCCATGATTGGGGCGCCCCAATTGCTTGGAACTCGGCGTTGTTAAGACCGGATTTATTCTCTGGGGTTGCTGGGTTGTCTGTTCCGTACTCAGCCGGTGGCGGAGTGGTGCGTCCTACGGAGCTGTTTGCCATGATGGCGGGAGACGATGATTTTTATATTAACCACTTCCAAGAAGTCGGCAAAGCCGAACGTGAAATCGAAGCCGATGTTCGACAGTGGATTCTCGGATTCTACTGGGGCGCAGGTGGCGATGTTATCGATGGTCCAAATATTAGCATGGTCAGAAGAGGCGGAACCCTCAGTGAAAAATTTGTTTACCCGGATGTTATGCCCGACTGGATGACGGATAAGGACCTTGACGTTTATACCCGCGAATTCGAGTATTCTGGTTTTTTTGGCCCGCTGTCCCGCTATCGTAACGTGGATCGTGACTGGGAAGACTTTAGTGCGTTTGCTGGTCAGCCAATCGCGATCCCCTCGCTGTTCATAGGAGGGGAAAAAGATGGCCCTACGATTTGGGGTGCCAGTGCAATTGCTAATTACAACCAAACCTTACCAAAGCTTTTTAAAAGTGAAATATTACCGGGTGCCGGACATTGGATTCAGCAGGAGCGTGCCGAGCGTACCAACGAGTTATTACTGGAGTTTCTCAACAGTTTAAAATAGTCCTCAGGGATGGGGCACTTTACTAATAGCTCGTTAACGATTTTAGACAGTGTTTTGTGCTGTCTGCTTCTGTTAAAATCCGGGTTGACGGGGAGCCTGTTCCATACAGCAAGGCTATACCCTCAATCAACGGGATCTTATGTTACGACTTAACGACATTCAACTGCCGCTTAATCACAGCGATGAAGATCTCGCCGCTGCGATTGTTGCGAAGCTGGACATTGATAGCAGTGAGCTAGTCAGTTACTCAGTGTTTAAACGTAGTTATGACGCCCGTAAAAAAGCCAATATTTTGTTGATCTATCAGGTGGATGTCGTGTTATTCGCCGCCAGCCAACAGCGAGTATTGGAGCAATTTTCTGAACAATCCTTCGTTAAAATTAGTCCCGATACTAGCTATCATTTTGTCGCTCATGCCGATGAAAACTTCCCCACTGGCAACCAGCAGCGCCCTATTATTATTGGCTTTGGCCCCTGCGGAATATTGGTGGCACTGGTGCTGGCGCAAATGGGTTTGAAGCCGATTGTGCTTGAGCGAGGTAAGGATGTTCGCCAGCGTACCAAAGATACCTTCGGCCTGTGGCGCAATAGAAAACTAAATACTGAGTCGAACGTGCAGTATGGCGAGGGTGGTGCAGGTACATTCTCTGACGGTAAACTCTACAGCCAGGTGAAAGATAAGCGTCATTTGGGGCGCAAAGTACTGAACGAGTTTGTTAAGGCTGGGGCGCCGGAAGAAATCATGTTCGTCAGCAAGCCTCATATTGGCACCTTCAAGCTGGTTAAAATGGTTGAGTCAATGCGGGCCGAGATAACGCGGCTGGGTGGTGAAATCAGGTTTGATCAAAAAGTTGAAACCATTCATCGGGTCAATGTTTCCCAAGACCGCGGCCAAATTACCGGCGTCACCTTGGCTAGCGGCGAGAAGATTGAAAGTCGTCATGTTGTGTTAGCGATTGGTCACAGCGCCCGGGATACATTTGAGATGTTAGTGGATCAGGGTGTCTACATTGAGGCGAAGCCGTTTTCGGTAGGTTTCCGTATTGAGCATCCGCAGTCGGTTATTGATAAAGCCCGATTTGGCGACTTTGCCGGTAACGCTATTTTGGGTGCGGCAGATTATAAGCTGGTGCATCATTGCCGCAGTGGCCGCAGTGTTTACAGTTTCTGTATGTGCCCCGGCGGTACCGTGGTGGCAGCAACGTCGGAAGAGGGGCGTGTGGTGACCAATGGAATGTCGCAATATTCCCGCAATGAGCGAAATGCAAATTCGGCAATTGTGGTGGGTATTACCCCGGAACAAGATTATCCTGAGCATGTCCTCGCGGGTATTGATTTGCAGAGGGATCTGGAAACTTTAGCCTATGAGTTAGGGGGCGAGAACTACAATGCTCCGGCACAGCTAGTCGGAGATTTTTTAAATGATAAGCCCTCCAAAAATTTAGGTGCAGTCAACCCCTCCTATCAACCCGGCATTACTCTCGTCGATTTATCGAAGGCGCTACCAGCCTTTGCTATTGATGCTATACGTGAGGCAATTCCTGTTTTTGATAAGAAAATAAAGGGCTTTGCGATGGCAGACGCGGTGCTAACGGGCATAGAAACCAGAACCTCGTCGCCGATTTGCATTAAGAGAGATAGAGCGTTTCAGAACCTCAATACTGCGGGGTTATACCCCGCCGGTGAAGGCGCGGGATATGCTGGCGGTATACTCTCCGCGGCGATCGATGGGATTAAGGTTGCAGAAGCCTTAGCGCTTGATATTTTGAAGCCAGAATCAGGTTAATGACTTTGCTGGCCGCCAAAGCGACGATCAAATAAGTCGATGCGTGCGCGTCTGCTACCGTCCACCGAGTGTGGTTTTTCCTGCAATACTTGAGTGCTGTGACTTGTTGTATTGTATTGTGGCCACAGGGGTAACCCGGCGGCATTGGGATCACCAAACTTAGCAAAGTTTGTCCAATACTGGGTGATCAAGTCTGACAATTGATGATCAGCTTCTTGCCAGTCGTGGCCAACTTTGTGGGTGTTACCAAAAACATAGGCAAGGTCGCCCGAATGATAGGCGCCTCCGCTGCGGGGGCCGCCCTCTAGCTGTAGGTCGGGGTTAGAAGGCATGTATAACCGAAATGCCGGTGGACTGTGGTCCATAAAGTAAAGATATGTCGGTTGACCAGCTTCAACTTGGTGGGCTGCCCAGCGACGCATCCCGTAAGCCATAAACTGATCAGTCAGTATTTCACGTTGTGCTAGCCCGGGTGATTCTGCCAGTTCATTCTGGTAGAGGGCAAGCAGTTCGGGTGCCAATTTTTCACCCATCATGGTGGTTGTAAAGCTGACTAGCTGGGCCTCGGTTAAGTCATTATTTAGCGGGAACAGCTGATTGCCTTCATTGGCTAGGGAGCCTAGTAACAGCGGGACTTTTGCCTGTTTACCGGCGGTAAACAGGGCGTCTGGCTGATCAGGTAGAACCCAACCATCCACAACAATTCGCGATTGGTTCTGCCACTGACTGGCCTCGGCAGCATCGAGTAGTTGCTGCGGTGAGGCCTCTCTCATGGCGTTAACATCGGTCCCTATGGCTAGCGAGTCAACCAGACGCGCTCCTCGTAATAAGCCGTTTGAATCCTGTTCTGATACGGGTCTAACGCAGGCTGCAGATTGACCGATGGCTTTGTGAAATAAGCCCTGAGCCAATGGTGCAACCATCAATGAACAAACGCTTTGGGATCCCGCTGATTGCCCGAAAATAGTGACGTTATCGGCATCGCCACCGAATGCGGCGATATTACTTTGCACCCACTGCAATGCGGCAATCTTGTCGAGAAGACCATAGTTACCACTACTGCTCTGTTCTGATTCTGCCGATAGGGCAGGGTGTGCCAAAAACCCTAAAGGACCGAGCCGATAATTGATACTGACAAGAATGACGCCGTTTTTTGCTAATTCTGTGCCGTTAAAGATGAGATCATGGCCCATACCAGACAGATGAGATCCACCGTGAAACCACACCATTACGGGGGCTTTGACAGATGTTTTTGCTGACCAAATATTCAAGTATAAGCAATCTTCACTGCGGTTAAATTCGCCGCGTGACCACACCCAGCCGTCGACGTTGATCGCCTGCCAGCAGGAGCTACCGGCTGCTGTTGCGGACCGTATTCCCTGCCAAGTTACAGGCGGCTGCGGGGGGCGCCACCGCAGAGAACCGCTAGGTGGCAGTGCATACGGGACGCCGTGAAAGGAGCGAATTCCGGTTTCTGATTCTGCCCACGCCCCCTCCAGTTGACCCTGTGCTATTTCGATAGAAAGTGGGTTGGCGTTGCTATTGTTCATCGATGAGGCCTGTTTATTTGATGACTCCATGCAACTGGCGAGCGTGATGACAAGCGCAGAGAGCTGCAGAAATTTGTAAGCGCTATATTTCATTATTAATGGCCGTCTAGATGAAAATGATACTGGAAATAAAACACTATTAAGGTCGTTGGTCAAATGAAGAGTCATCGGCTTGTGGCGGGGATATCGCCGGCGCATAGAAGTCATAGCGATTATGGCTGACTGGGCTTATACTGAAGTAGGCAGCGACCCGAAAGCGGAGCCAGAGACGTTAGTTCTGAAACGGGTTTAGCGGCCTCAAAAAGGGTTAGGTATCTGCAAATTGATACACACATGGATAATGTCACAGCAAGCTGCGGTCAGGAATTGCCGTGAACTAGGACAGCAAAAAAGGGAGAGTTAAGATGAATGATGGTATCAAACAAAATCTTCAGGAATCGTCAATTTGGAAGCGAGCTTTGTATATGCTGCTATTCGCGCTATTTTACAGCGTAGCGGAGATGGTTTTATTTGCAGTGGTCATTTTTCAATTCTTATTCAAACTCATCACCGGTGAAACTAATAAACGGTTACTGGATTTCGGGCAGAGTTTGGCGACGTATTTTTATCAGATTTTACAGTTTCTCAACTTTAATACAGAGCACCACCCCTACCCATTCGCCGAGTGGCCGCAGGGTAAGCCAGCAGATGATTCGGGTGAAGGTTCTATTGAAGAGGACACGTCTGCCGCTAGTGTGGTTGAAGAGCCGGTTGAAAAACTCGTCGAAGATAGCAATGACGTTGATGAAGCTGACGATGCTGGCCTCAAAGCTGACGATAGCGCAGAGTCAGACAGAGATGACAAAACATAATCAACGCAAGAGGCGTTATGATGCGGTTAGGAATAAATGGCACGGGCCTTGTCCAAAAAGCATCGGTTGATGCGATTGCAGATCACGCAAAAACGGCGGCGTCGGACGGTTTTTCCAGCTATTGGTTGGCCGAACACCCTACGGGTGGTCTTGATGCGATGATGGTGTTAACCATTGTTGGGTTACGGGTACCAGAAATTGAATTAGGTACTGCCATTATTCCGACTTTTCCGCGTCATCCGATGGTATTAGCGGGGCAGGTCCACACATTATTAAATACAATCGGTCCTCGTTTTACACTGGGCATTGGCTTGTCTCACAAGCCAATGATGGCGCAGTTGGGTATTCCTTTCGATCGGCCAATAGGTCATTTGAAAGAGTATTTGTCGGTGTTGATGCCATTGCTGAACGAGGGCCGAGTGTCTTATAAAGGAGAAATGATTTCCTGCGATGCAACGACATTTTTTAAACCGACGCAGGCAACTCCGGTTGTGGTTGCTGCACTCGGGCCACAGGCATTGAACGTCACTGGTCGATTGGCTGATGGCACTACGCTAGCTTGGGTTGGCCCTCGAACTGTTCGCGAACATATTAAACCTCGAATATCGGAAGCTGCTGCCAGTGCAGGTAGAATGGCTCCTCGGATCATAGCGACGCTGCCAGTTTGTGTTACTGATGATGAAGAAGGCGTAAGAGCTATGATCACCAAAACGCTGACAATGTATGGCCAGCTGCCCTCTTATAAAGCGATGTTTGAACGCGAGGGTGTTAGTGAGCCTGGTGAGTTGGCACTGGTTGGTAGTCAGGCTAAAGTCAGTGACGCTTTGGAAGAATTGTCGAGCGCAGGGGTTACTGACTTCGCCGCTTCAGAATTCACCACTAATAGGAAAGAAGCTCTGCAAACGCGGCAGCTTTTAAAACAATGGAATCAAGCGCACGGGTCGGCACAAGCTATTTAAATCAACCGAAATTCTCTGATTGTCTAAGGAAACACAATGACTGCAATTAATAATACAAAAATCGTTTTGAAATCCAGGCCTGTTGGTATGCCAGTAGATTCCGATTTTGAAATTTTGTCGGTACCGCAACGAGCACCGGGTAGTGATGAAATGTTGTTGAAAACACTATGGCTATCACTGGACCCCTATATGCGTGGGCGCATGAGCGATAGAAAATCCTATGCAAAACCATTGGAGCTGGGTGATGTTATTACCGGTGGTATTGTCAGCCAAGTCGTCGAATCAAATATCGCAGATTACCCTGTCGGCACCCTCGTTAGCGGTATGTATGGCTGGCAGTCATACGCGATCGCAAAAGCCGATGATTATCGTCTGTTCAAAGTCGACCCCGAACTCGCACCGATATCGACGGCTGTCGGTACCACGGGCATGCCAGGGCAAACGGCTTACTTCGGTTTGTTGCGGGTTGGCGAGCCAAAAGCAGGCGAGACCGTGGTCGTTTCTGCAGCGTCGGGCGCAGTAGGATCCGTTGTTGGCCAGATAGCAAAGATTGAAGGCTGTCGCGCCGTCGGTATTGCTGGAGGTCAAGCAAAGTGTGATTACGTGATCAATGAGTTGGGTTTTGATGCCTGTGTTGACTATAAGGCTGAAGACTTTCCACAGCAACTGGCTGCAGCCTGTCCTGCTGGAGTTGACGTCTACTTCGAAAATGTTGGTGGTGCGGTATTAGAAGCAGTGGCCCCGTTGCTTAACAAGGGCGCCAGGGTGCCAATCTGTGGGTATATTTCTGCTTATAATGCCACCAGTGAGGATCAAATTCGCACACCTGAAGAGGTCTTTAATGGTTTGGCACATCCGCCATTCAACCGGTTTTTTATTGTGACAGAGTGGATTGAAGAGTTTGAAGAAAGCACGCGAAGGTTAGGCCAGTGGATTAAAGAAGGAAAGTTGAAATACCGGGAAACAGTTGTCGAGGGCATAGATAGTGCGCCAAGTGCATTTCGGATGTTGTTTACCGGAGAAAACTTTGGCAAATTAATGATAAAAGTCGCCGACCCTGTGTAGCGCAAGATCAATGAGCCTGAAATAGTCTTGATAACTATTCAGGTTTTATATCGGCGTTTTGGCCATGAAATACTCTAAATATTGATTTGTCTAGATTGTACAAGGGGCGTTAAAGGAAGAGGGGTAGGAAAAAAACCAGCAGCTACCGTAGGTGATAGCTGCTGGATTTTGCCAGAGTGTGTTAGCTGGCTATGTCGATACGCGCTTTCGCCGTGTCATATTCTGATTTCAATCGGGTAACCAGTTCACCAGCAGATAACACATCTTTGATCGCGCCAATACCTTGACCGCAGCCCCAGATATCTTTCCATGCTTTTTTATCACTACTGCCGCCGGAGCCAAAATTCATTTTTGATGGGTCACTAACGGGTAAGTTATCTGGATCCATACCAGCGGCGATGATAGAAGGCTTCAAATAATTACCGTGCACACCCGTAAACAGATTGGTGTAGACGATATCAGAAGAGGCATAGTCGACCAGTGCTTGTTTGTAACCTTGCTCAGCGTTGGCTTCCTCTGTGGCGATAAAGGCCGAACCAATGTAGGCAAGGTCGGCTCCCATTGCTTGCGCTGCCAATACGGCATCACCTGTCGCTATGGAACCTGACAGCAGCAGAGGCCCATCGAACCATTCGCGTATTTCTGATATGAGTGCGAAAGGAGATGTTGATCCAGCATGACCACCCGCGCCTGATGCAACGGCAATTAGTCCGTCGGCTCCCTTGGCTATCGCTTTTCTGGCAAAAAAGTCGTTGATAATATCGTGTAAAACAATACCACCGTAGGAGTGAATTTCTTCGTTCAGTTCGACACTGGCACCTAGTGACGTTATTACAATTGGAACTTTATACTTCTTGCACAACTCAACATCTTCGTTCAGGCGATTGTTCGACTTGTGAACGATTTGATTAACAGCAAACGGTGCCGAGGGGTTGTCAGGATTCTGTGCATCGTACTCGGCGAGCTCAGTAGTGATTTTATGCAGCCATTCGTCCAGCATTTCAATGGGGCGTGCATTCAAGGAAGGAAACGAACCAACAACGCCGGCTTTACACTGAGCGATGACTAGGTCGGGAGACGAAATAATAAACAGGGGAGAAGCAACGACTGGGATAGATAACTTTCCCTTTAGAATATCAGGCAGGGCCATAAAAACACCTCGTTTGGTTGTACGTTTAGATTGGATGGCTAATTTGGCGCACAATATAATATGCATAAAGTTGCATAGTCAAATAAAATGTGCAAAATGTTGCCCAAGACAATCAACTATTATTAGGGATTTTCACGTTATGGCTCTTTCTCATGCCATTATGACTGCGTTACTTGAAGAAGATTTGTCGGGATATGACCTGGCCAAGAAATTCGATATGTCGCTCGGTTTCTTTTGGCAGGCGTCGCATCAGCAAATTTACCAAGAGTTGAAAAAGATGCTGGAGCGAGGTTGGTTGAGCCCAGATACCGTCGAGCAGGCCGGCAAGCCGAACAAAATACTTTATGCATTAACCAGCGAAGGCAAAGCTGCCCTAGACGACTGGGTTGTTTCGGAGACTAAGTCCCGCTCTGCGAAAGAAGATCTGTACGTAAAACTCTATAATATTGGTCATTGTGACCCCGAACCTTTAATCGGCGAGATAGCTGATCGGCAACTGCAATGCCAGCGGCAGTTAGAGCTGTATTTAAAAATAAAGGATCGACATTACGGAGAACCTGAAACGTTGGCAATTAATCGAAAAGGTATCTACTTGGCACTATCGGCAGGTATTCGACAGCAGCAGATGCATATTGAGTGGTGTGATGAGGCTCTAGAGTTACTGGGCGCAATAGCTTGAGAATATAGCCTGATGAATACCCTCACTGCCGTATAGCGTATTCTTGTATGACACCTCACGTTAATAAGACACTACTGGTTATGGCATTTGTTCGAGTTGATAGCCTTGGTCACCCAGTAGTTGTAATAAACTATCGTCGCCTGCGAGGTGGAGTGCGCCCACAAGCACCAACTCTTTGTCTTGATTGTCAAACAACTGCACCAATTTTGACATCCAGGCATCATTGCGCTCGACCGCAAGCTGGCGATAGATCGTTTCATCCAGTTCTAGCATCGGGCTAATCCCCAGTTTTGTCAGCTCGCTTAAATCGCCGATCCTCCAAGCATTTTTCAAGTCAGTCATCACCCCATCAATACCGCTGATATCCCGCAGTGTGTATTTAATGAGTTCGTTCTCTACACCCTTGCCCATATCGGCTAGCAGAGCTAGTTGTTGTTCTGCAGACTCCAGATAACGAATTGTCTTAGCGTCATTGGTAGCCCGTGAATAGAAATACTGATCGACACCGGTACCCGCCAACCCTAGGCGCTGAAGTTCAGTCATTGTCATCATTACCGTCAGCATACCCGGTTTAAATTGGGTAAGACTCTGTAAAGGAATATGGCGACTTTCACAGTAAGCAGAAAGTGCGTCTAAAGTGGTCGGTTCTAGAAATTCTATAAGTGACTGACCCGGTGGGTAGCTCATTTGTTGCAAAAGCTGTTGCTGAAATGCTGGGCTTTGCACGTGGGCTAAATCGGCTTCGAGTATCAGTATATCAGTTAAAGAATAAGCCTCCGAGAAGGCGGAGGGCAGTGGATAGTCATCGTCGCTAAGCACATGAATAGTGCCGCCAATATAGAAATAATCGCTGCCGTTAGATATTTTCCATACCGGAGCATCAGCCACTGAAGGTGGACTTAAAAAGAGATAAAGACTGGCGAATAGGCCACCAATAATACTCAAATGCACGCGTCTATCTCCAAGAAAATTACAGTGGGTTAGGCTTAATTATTACAGTCCGTAATAGCGGTATTCTGCAACCTGACCACTAGTCTACGCTTGAAATATTGAACCGATAAACCCCCCATTCGTTCTTTTCGATGGTCTTATCGCCACTACCTGACCCGCTGTCATGTTGCCAGTGGTTTTGAATCTTCAATAGACAGGGTGTTTCAGTATAATTTAACTAACCTACCCAAGTATACCAGCACAAACGCTGTCAGCTATAGAGACCGCCTTGCAAGTATCTTAGTGCCTGCGCATTTCACTTTATTGGTGCGCCTGTCTCTCGGTAACGCATTCATAGGAGCCCATTTCAAACTCCCGACAGATCCACGGGCGATTGTCGTAAATTGTGCACATAAAGCTGTCTCGATCGAGTGCCGAACACCAGCCATCATCCAGTCGGGTCATGACTTCACCACCCCACTGATCTCTGCTAATGTGTTTTTCGGGAACACCTGTGTCACTGAGTATTATAACTTCTAGTTTGCAACAGCAGGCTTGGCAGTTCGAGCACGCTATTTTTTCGGTTGAGATTTGTTGGACCGGGATCGTCATTGTGGGTTTATGTCGGGTTAATAAATCGATGGGCCTATTGTAACTGCTATAGCCGTTTTTTACCGAAATTAGTACTTGTCAGTCACAAAGCCATGATGTAACTTCGGTCTCATTTTTAGTCACATCGAAGCAAATTAAACAGAGAGAAGGTGTCTTATGCGTGCAGTTGTTTGTAAAGAATTGGGTCCAGTCGAGAAATTAGTTTTAGACACCGATTGGCAAGTCGGAGCTCCTGGTCCCGATGAAGTCGTGATTGATGTAAAAGCAGGCGGATTGAATTTCCCGGATACTTTGATCATTCAAGGCAAGTACCAAGTCAAACCGGAGCTGCCATTTGTCCCTGGTGGAGAGTGTGCCGGCGTCATCAGTGCAGTGGGAAGCAATGTTGAGCAGCAAAAAGTGGGAGATAAAGTCATCGTGGTTGGTAGTCATGGTGCTTTTTCTGAACAATTAGTGACCAAGGCATCTGGTGTTTTATCTATGCCTGAAAGTTTGAGTTTTGTAGAAGCGGCCGGTATCGGCATGACTTATTTCACCTCATATTATGCGCTGAAGCAACGAGCCCAACTAAAAGCTGGCGAAACGGTTTTGGTTCTAGGAGCCGCTGGCGGTGTAGGTATTACAGCGGTAGAAATTGCTAAAGCGATGGGTGCCACGGTGATTGCGGCTGCCAGTACTGACGAAAAGCTGGCGTTGGCGAAAGAAAAAGGTGCTGACCATCTGATTAATTACAGTGAACAGAATCTTAAGGATACACTGAAAGAGTTGACCGGCGGCAAAGGTGTTGATGTGGTTTATGATCCCGTTGGCGGTGATTTTTCCGAGGCGGCTCTGCGTTGCATGGCCTGGAAGGGACGTTTCTTAGTGATTGGTTTTGCCAACGGAGAGATACCCAAAATTCCGTTGAATCTAACGCTGCTCAAGGGTTGTGATATTCGCGGCGTTTTCTTTGGTGCCTTTTCAGCCAAGGAGCCGGCAGAGCATCGTAGTAATATCAGCGAACTGTGGGCAATGTTTGACGCTGGACAGTTAAAGCCTGTTGTCACCGATGTGTTTCCTATGACCGATTATGTTGGTGCTTTTCGTTGTTTGACAGAACGCAGGGCAAAAGGAAAAGTGATACTTGATTTAGCCCAATAAACCCGCTGATGGAATCTGCCAGAGATAAGTTAATGAGTGATAAAAGTTTAGATATACAAACCTTGTTTTCGGTAGCCGGAAAAGTAGCCTTGGTTACAGGCGGCTCCCGTGGTATTGGTCGTATGATTGCTCAAGGACTACTTCAGGCAGGGGCCAAAGTGTATATTTCTGCGCGGCACGAAGACGTCTGTCAGCAAACGGCAAGTGAGCTGAGTCAGTACGGAGAATGCATAGCTATTGCAGCAGATGTTGCCGATGAAGACAGCAGAGACAAGCTGTGTGAAGCGCTGGCGGCCAAAGAGCAGGGGCTAAATATTTTGGTTAATAATGCAGGAGCCGCTTGGGGCGATAGCTATGAAAATTACCCAGAGCGTGCCTTTGATAAGTTAATGAAAATTAATGTGACCTCTGTCTTTACGTTAACGCAGGCTTTAACTCCAATGTTAGAGGCCGCTGCTTCGTCACAGGATCCAGCGAGAGTCATTAATATTGGCTCCATGGACGGTTTGCATATTCCCACGGTCCATGGAGCTGGAACTTATGCTTACACGGCCAGCAAGGCTGCTGTGCATCAGCTGACGCGACATCTGGCGGTTGAACTAGGACGCAGGAATATAACCGTAAACGCGGTAGCACCAGGTTTTTTCCCCAGTAAAATGACAGACTACGTCTTTGACCAGTTTGGTGAGGGGATCAGGAGCAATTCTTTGTTAGGCCGTACTGGCGAAGATGAAGAAATGGCGGGTATTGCTATCTATTTATGTTCACGTGCAGGGGCTTATACTCACGGCGCTGTTATTCCGGTTGATGGCGGTACGTCGATTAACCATCAGCACGTTCAAAATTAATTGATCGGTAATCACTGCAGATAAGTAGTGAAATAACGTGTTGCTCAGTATACATTTTCGGTGAATAAAAAACGGTTGGGCATGCGTCCGAAGTCAAGTACCTGAGTGCTCTATCGCGGCGTTTCTTTTAAATGTTTATAGGCGTAACACGCCGACCAGTTGAGTACGGTTATTAACGATCTCACCTGAAATGTTCTAGAGAGTATTCATCGCCAGAGTAGGTTTGTCAGACACATTGCGCTGCGCATTGTGTCTGACAAGTATTGTTGCTGCTCAACCCATGGGGTAAAGAATATCTTTTGATACGGCATTTATTTTTTTCAAAGTGGCTTTTTCAAGCACCACTCCCGATGCCGCAAGAATATCATCCAGTTGGTCTGGTGTAGTTACCCCCACTATGGTGGACGCAACAAAGTCATGTTGTTTGCTCCAGACTGTCGCCAAGGTAACAGGTGACACGTTAATTTCAGCCGCAATTTCTTGGAATCGTTTAGTTGACTCTAGACTTTTCGGATTGACAAAACGGCGTGCCATCGCTTTCTGGCGATCACCGCTGGCTGACAAATAATTGCTGAACCGGGCTTTTTCGGGCAACTGATTGTCATTGTATTTACCGCTTAATACCCCGCCTCCTAATGGCGAATAGGGGATCAGGCTAACATTTTCTTGTCGACAGACCTGTGCCAGCTCGTCTTCAAATCGACGATTGTTAAGACTGAAATTATTTTGAATGGTTTCAAAGCGAGCCAATCCATGCATCTCTGAAACGCCCAAGCTCTTAGTTAGCCCCCAGCTTGTTTCATTACTGCAACCTAGAATCCGTACCTTTCCTGATTCCACCAGTTCATCGAGTGCTCGCATGGTTTCTTCATAACCCATCCCGTGATCTGGCCAGTGCGTTTGATATAAATCGATGTAGTCGGTTTGTAGACGTATTAGACTAGCTTCTACTGCACGAACGATATGATGACGGTCGAGGCCTGTTTTCCCCGCACGCTGCACCGCTTTTATCCAGCCATGGCTAGGACCAGCAACTTTAGTAGCAATGATCAGCGCGTCACGGTCTTTCGTTTTCATCCAGCGGCCTAGGATTTCTTCGGTCAGTCCGGCATATTTTGTATCAGGAGGTACAGGATACATTTCAGCAGTATCGTAAAAATCGATTCCTGCATCAAAAGCTTTGTCCAAAATTTCAAAGGATGTTTTTTCATCAGCTTGCGAACCAAAAGTCATGGTTCCCATACAAATATCTGAGACGACAATGCCGCTCTTCCCCAATCTTCTATATTCCATACTATTTCTCTTCGTTATTTTTGTTTGCGAGTCGTGATCCAATAATACGTTTTAAGGCGTCTCAATTTTGCTCATGTCGCCTGCTTTAATCAATGAAAAGTCTTCTACTTTGAGATATTTATTCATTACAGTTTTTACGTCTTCAGCGCTGAGAGCCTCTAGGCGGTCTTCGTAAGCTTTGCTCCATTGCATCGACCGACCAAGCTCAAGCAGATTGACCTGTACCTCTACCAGTTCGTTATCTTGAGCTCTGCTGACTTTTTTACTTTGTAATAAACCAGATTTAGCGGCCACTATCTCAGCCTCGGTAAATCCATTATCTAGCATGTTAAGCAGCTCTTCTTTGAAGCCCTGCTCGACCCGAGATAGATTTTGCGGTGCACAGATTGCAAAGGCAGCGATAGACGTCCTATTGTCAAAGGGACTTTGACTAAGGATTGATCTAACAGAATAACTCAAACCGTCTTGCTGTCGTAGTCGAGTTGCAAGTCGACTGTTCAAAAAACCGCCGCCAAAAATATAATTGCCGAGCTCCAGCGCCGCGGCGTCATCGGAATCGTCGCCTATGGGTATTGCCATGGTAGCGAGGAAAACGGCATTTTCTTTGTCGGCGGTGTTGAAATTGCTAGTCTTGGTGCTGACGCGCTGAAAGGGGTGTGGAATACGTTGATAGTCTGTAGTTGATGTCCACTTGCCGAAAATCATCTCGAGCTCTGATAGAACAGTCGATTTTTCAAAGTCGCCAATCAGTCCGATTTGCATGTGACTAGCACCATAGAAGCGGCGGTGAAAGCTTCCAAGATCTTCATGTTTTAGTGCTTTTACTGCGGCGAGCTCTTGCTCGAGCGTTGGTTGATACAAAGGATGCTCCGGTGGAAATGGGTTTTGTTTACGTGCATATTCCCGGAATGCCAATTGTTGAGGATCTTGTAGATTTTGTTCGATATCCACTTCCAGCGTCGATTTATATTGACTGAATTCGTCTTTATTAAACGCGGGATTTTTGAAGATAGTCGCAACTAATCGCAGTGTTGCGGATAGATTTTCCCGAGTGGTTGTAACCTTCGCATAAGCGCTGGCCGCGCTAGCCCCAACATAGACATTCGCTTTTAGCTTATCAAACTCGATTTGTAACTGTTCACGAGAAAGGTCGTTGGTGCCACGCATAAGCATGGCACCTACTGCGCTGCCAGTTGCACGCATGCCGATCAATGACTGCTCATCCCCTAGGCCAAGCTGGATTGAAACGACAACTGTTTCCCCCCGAGTTTTTTTGGCAAGTAGTGCAACATCAACACCGTTCTCTAGTTGTAAAATTTCAGTTCGTTTATCGATGTTATCAAAAGAAGGCTCGAAATTTTCGCCTTGGGCGATCGCTGGCTTACCGACATAGCCATCCAACATGCCATCAATATTCGCAACCATGGGTATTGCGATACGGGCTGGCTTTTCAGTTGGAATGAATCGGCCAGCTGTGCGGTTATTGGCCTGTAAATATGCCTCGGCTACTCGCTGTACATCGGTGGTTGTGACTTTCTCAACCCTATCACGATGCATAAAAAATAGCCGCCAGTCGCCCATTCCAAGCCATTCACTGAGATTGAGAGCGAAGCGTTCGGATGAATTAAATGAGAGTTCAATGTTTTTTAGAATATTGCGTTTGACTCGCTCAACCTCTGCGTCAGTTATTCCTAGAGTTGAAATGTTTTCTAGAACAGACAGCATATGTTCACTGGAGGCTGCCAGATCACCCTCTTTGTCAATCTGAATGCCGAATATAGCAACACCGGGATCACGCCACTGAAAATTGGATGCAAAGGCACGACTGGCTAAATTTTTCTCGACCAACTGTTTGTGCAGTCGACCACTGGGCGTGTCGCCTAAGACTTGTGACAGGACATCAAGGGCAGCATAGTCTGGATGCGACCCAGCGGGGATGTGATAGGCGGACATAAATAGCTGGACGTCGCCAACTCGCCTGACGGTTATCATTTTCTCGCCATCTTGCGCAGGTTCTTCCGTGTAGGTCCTAGTCAGTGTTCTGACAGGTTTAGGGATGCCCCCGAAATACTTGCTTACCCGCTGCAACATGTCAGCGTTATCAAACTTGCCGGCAACGATAAGGGTGGCATTGTCAGGTTGATAATATTTTCTATAAAACGCTTGCAACCGATCAATGGGAACATTTTCAAGATCAGATCGCGCTCCTATTGTTGATTTCCCATAATTATGCCACGTGTAGGCGGAAGACATAATTCTTTGTAAGGTGACGCGGAATGGACTATTTTCCCCACGTTCGAGTTCATTTCTAACAACCGTCATTTCGCTGTCTAGATCTTTTTTTGCGATAAAAGAATTGACCATACGGTCAGCTTCCATATCGAGAGCCCACTCGATATTTTCTTCAGTTGCGGAAAATGTTTCGAAATAGTTGGTGCGATCAGTCCATGTGCTGCCGTTTGGGCGCGCCCCGTGGGAGCTAAGCTCGGAGGGGATATCCTTATGCCTGGGCGTACCTTTGAAGACCAAATGCTCAAGTAAATGAGCCATTCCTGTCTCACCGTAATTTTCATGCTTAGAGCCAACATGGTAGGTCACGTTAACGGTTACTGTTTCTTTTGTTTGGTCTGGAAACAACAGCACCTGAAGTCCGTTGTCCAGCCGATATTCGGTAATACCTTCCACCGAGGTAATGGGTTGAAGTTTCGCGGCTGCCTGAGCGGTAATAGCGACGGGTGTTAGCACCGCGGTTAAGGTACTGATGACAAATAGACGTTTGACTCGGTAAAGACTGAACACAAATTCCCCCTTAGGAAGCTCGCTTTCTAATACATTAATTATGTTACGGCGCCCAATAGACTGTGGGGCATTAGCCAAAAATAGTTCTTTCCCGTTTTAACAGTAAAATTCCTAAGAAAACCAATAGAGTGGTGATTACCAGAGAAGTTCCGCCAGCGATAATAGCATGTTGAATCGCGATGGGCTCACCCCCTATAACATCAACAATAAGTGCCGTAGGTCCCAAGATCGGCACCAGCATCTGCCAGTACTCTGCACTGCCTGAGCTAAAAGTTAAATACAATCCAGGAATCACTGGCAGCAGAACTATGAGGCTGTTGTACGACTGAGCATCTTTAAATGATCTGGCAAAGAGTGAGACCAATAACTGCAATGCTGAAGCGAGGAAAATCACCGGAATGACAATGAACATAATGAGTGCGAATTGGCTCCACCCCATTGCCAGTCTAAGGCCTAGTTCTTCCAATGGCGCTACATTGATACTCAGAATTTGCAGTCCGATACCAAACAGAGTGATACAGAAAGTTACCAATACGGCGGCACTCCACTTGCCAAAAAAAACATAAGTGTAGGGGACAGGATTAATCAGTAGTGGCTCCAATGACTTCCTCTCTCGCTCGCCTGCAGTCATATCTGAGGCCATACCTATGCCAGAAGCAAAAACAATCAGCAGCGTAAACATCGGAACACTGGCCAGGATTTTTGCAGCGACTTGCTGGTCTGTACTGACGTTGATGTCGTTGATTACCGCAGGTCTGGCGATTGCGGGGCTAATATTCCGCGTCAGCAAACGAATAGAGCCGATCTTTGTCGACCACTGATTAACGAGCTGTCGAACCTTTCTGACCTTGCCCTGAGTTTTGCTGCTCGAATGATCCGAGAGTAGATCAACGGTTGCCGGACGCTGTTGGCGAAAGTTTTCGGGAAAATTTTCAGGAATAATGAGTATGACATCGTATGTCTTGTTGAGAATTTTTTCTTCGGGATTACCCGACGCGGCAATAACCGTAATCCCCGCTTCTGTTAACCAGTCCACCAGCGGTTTAGCATTCTCTATGCCTTGAACGGGTAAGATGATCTGATCATTACTTTGCTGCATGCTGACAATAAAATGCATGCTGCCAAGACTAAATAGTGCGAAAAATATCGGCATAAATAATGCCGTGGCTAAGGATTTGAAGTCTCGCATTGCATCGAGAAGTTCTTTATTAAGAATCGCAATGTATTGATAAAACATTAGCGTAGATTCTCCGGAATATTGGTGCCTTCACCATAGGCAAAGTGTACGAACGCATCCTCCATCGTGTTTTTATTGGCTTTCTTTATGACGGTGCTTTGATCACCCTCGATGACAACTTTCCCCTGCGCCACGATAGCAACACGATCACATAAATTTGCAACCTCATGCATTAAATGACTGGAAAATATCACACATTTGCCTTCTGCCTTTAGTCTCAAAAGTAGCGCGCGTACCGCTTGCGTAGTGAGTACGTCGAGACCATTAGTAGGCTCATCTAATAGGATATAATCTGGACTATGCACCAGCGCTCGCGCCAAACTGACCTTCATTCTTTCCCCTTGGGAAAAACCGCCGGTTTTTCGATCAATAATAGAGTGCATATCCAGAATATCGACAAAATTAGCGATGCTATGCTCGATTTCTGCTGGCTGCATTCCCTGAAGTTTTCCAAAATATGCGATGTTTTCTCGCGCAGTAAGTCGAGTGTAGAGATTACCTCCATCCGGAAGCACCCCCATTCGTCGCTGTACCTGAAGCGTATGTTCGGGAACACTTATTCCGTCGACGAGCAGGCAGCCACTGTCTGGTTTAAAAAGCCCGTAGAGCATTCTAAGCGAAGTGGTTTTGCCGGCACCATTGGGTCCCAGTAAACCAAATATTTCACCGGATTTGGCGACAAAACTTACATCATCAACGGCAACAATATCGCCAAACCTCTTGCGGATATTTTTTATTTCAATCACCGCTATCTCTCCGACCGTCTGTGGCTGGTGACAGTAAGCCCGGACCGGCACTATCGATAAAATAGTGGTTAGGCATTACGTTTTTTATACAGTTTGTATCGATGAGCGTAGCGTTTTTTAGTGAGTAGAATTGCTGTATTAATTTCGGCATGCAACCAAGCCCCGACACATTATGATGCCCACCAGCAACAATAATATGCTGGCTTTGAGGCAGGCCCTCTTTTACCCGTTCCGCCCAATGTGGCGGTGTCGCAGGGTCGATGTCCCCCGATAGTAACAACACAGGCACTTCTGATTGAGGCGGATCGAAGTAGGCTCGGTCAGCAATACGGGAAGATATCATTTTGCAGGACCTATTAATCACCCCATTGTCGACAGCTGAGAGTAGCGAAAAATGAGCTTTTTGCTCAAAAGCTCGCTGGTGATGACGATATTGATTGTCTTCTGCGCAAAGTATATTGAATTGCATGACTTCACTGATACCGGGGTTAACACTGTCCAGCCCTAGGGCTTGCATGCTGTAGAGCATTGAAAAGTCGGCGTTTATGGCTCTATTAATGGCCAGTGGAATAATAGCTGTCAAATCTCTAACGTAAAGACTAAATCTCACCCAGCTCGAAATCACGACATCATCGATATAGACCTGTCTGCTTTTCTCCGTTCGCGGATGTTTAAGCTCGATACGCTGCGGCTGCTTTTTAAGCGTTGTCAACAATGTCATCCACCGTGACTGCAAATCAGCGAAATTGGTTCGACACTGCGGTTGCTGGCGACAGTGTTCAAACACTTTTGCTAGAGACCGACTTGAATCTGCGATTACATGGGTTGGTAGCTCGATAGCGACGGGTGCTACGCCATCAAGTACGGCGCGATTGATAGCGTTCGGATACTGGCGTAAATATTCAAGGATTACCCGGGTACCATACGATGCCCCCCACATATTGATACTTTGGTACCCCAGAGCCAGGCGAACACGTTCCAAGTCTTTGACGGCGTAGGGTGTTGTGTAAAAAGATAAGTCACTGTCATAGCCGTCGATGCATTGTTGCAGTTTCTCGTTGGCCAATAGAGCCGCTTCTAGCGGTGGCAATGACGCGGTTTTAAAGGGGTCAGAGTCGCAGTTCAATGGATTTGAAAATCCTGTTCCTCGCTGATCGACAAAAACGAAATCATGGTTTTTTAACAGCGACGAAAATTGTTGTCGGATCACTGAAGCGATGTCGGTGGATGCTTGCCCTGGTCCCCCGGCGAGAAAGAAGATGGGGGGTAATTGACTGTCTTCGATAGCGGGCACACGCATAATATTTAAAACAATTTGTTTACCTGCGGTTTGGTGGGGGTTCTCAGCGAGCTGCAGGGTGCCACATTCAGCCCCGTAAACAGTGGGTTTGTCGTTTAGCCGGGGGCAATCAGTGAAAATGACGTTCCGTTTGTCGATACCAGTCGTGGATAGGTCGGTCACCATGGTTTGAGCAAAGCTGGTAGTATTGATCAGCCAAAAGACGAGTGCGGCGACGACCATTGCCAGGGGTCTGTGTGGTGAATGCATCCTAACCATGTAGCGTTCCGGTACAATTTCGACGGATGGGTGTCCGAATGATTGGGGAATAAGCAACTTCGGACAATATCATGGTATTCGCCATTTCAACGTTGTGACCAACGTCTTAGCCGACATCAATGTTTGGCTGGGCGTGACTGCGCCGCGAGAAGCCCCCCAAAACCAATGTTTCGGGGGCGATAATAAGAAGATAAGGCGCAGTTTTGGCGAGCTGCTGCATAGCGCTGGCTCTTTTAGGCTTTACCGGAGCTTATTCGCTGCACATTACGGCGCTCCTATCCCCGTCTGTAGTTACGAACTCACAAGTCCAACGATGTCTGCCGGGGTTAAGTCGAGAGCTTCAACTACCATGTTGAAGAAATTGACTTCTTGCGCCGACACTTGGCCATCGGCGCCAAACACGTCGATTAGTGCTTGAACAATGGAGCGATTCTGATCGGGGTCAAGCTGCGAGCCAACCCGCTCAAGATACTTACTAATTGGCGCGGTTTCGAACAATTCCGACGCCGCTGCTACTCTAATGTCGGCTGAGCTAATTTCTTCTCCGAGTAATGTTAACAAAATACCTTGTACCGTCTCGACTTCGCTATTATTGGTAACCAAGTCTGCACGTGTCGCCCTGGAAAGAGTCATCAGTAGCATTTCTTTGTAAAGCTCACGCTTTTCTTCCGGGTTGTTGGTGCCACCGAAAAATTTCTTGATATGAGCCAGCTTAGTAATAGACATGATCTTCCCTTTGATTATTTAATTATCAGTCGTTGAGTATATGCTTTTGCGAGGTTTGGCTTCAAGCTAGGAGTCAATTTCACCGCATTACAGGCGAGGGTTATTCTGGTCGCTCGCTTGCCGGAGTTCAGTATAATCAATCATGATGCGATAGAGCAATCCGTGAGCGCTTGCTGTTATGGCATCAGCGATCATGAGATCGGGGTCACAGGCTTTTGCGGCTTCGAGTATCCTGTTGTACTGGCGCATAAAATTTTGGGTATGGTTCGTTCTAATCTCAGTGCCATAAAAGAGCTCCATCATATCTTGCTCGCCGGCGGCATTGATGAACAAGAAACGCCGAGTAAATACTTCCGGGTCGCCGCGGACCTGTTCTACCCATAGTTCAGCGATGCCGTCGCTATCAACTAAACCGGCACCCTGTCCTCCTTGGCTGGAGATAAATAACATGCCAAGGACACCCCCCATAGACTCTCTCACCATCTGGTAAATGCGCATAAATGTCTGCTGTTGAGTGTGCAGTGCGCTGGCTTGGATGCTAGTAGCCTGCAATGCCGCATTATTGGCACTTTTTTGCATCTCGGTGTGTTGTTGCTGAATGACCGCGGTATTTTTAGCCAGCTCCTTTTGTTGCAAAAAATAGCCAACCACCAACCACAGGAAGGCTAAAGGGGCAAATGCGCCTTCGAGAAAACTGCCAAGTGATTCAAGTGGCTGCGAAAAGAACTGATCCCAGCCGATAACAATGCCTAAATAGAAAAGGCCAAAACCAAGCCAGAACGTGGTGATTGACATCGCTAAAAATAGGCGCCAGTCTAATTGTCTGATTATTTTCAATATCACGATGTGGCCTAGTAAGGGGATTTGACGTGTTGTTGGCACTAGACAGGTAGCGAAAACCTACCTGCCAAACAATCCTACTTGCGTGATAAGCAACGTGTCAAGCAGCATGTCTGGCGGTAACCAGCAGATACCTTTCTGGCGAATCTGTGGCTTTAAAGCTAGGACGCTTTGGCGTCGACATCCCGCTTACCTGTAGTATCATAAACGCTCGAAACCGAGCACGTCATTACGAATTGTCCTAAACCGTCGTCCGAGTTCGCGGTCTTATAGCTTGGTTAAAGCAGTCGCTTTTAAATGGATACATTATGAAGACTAATAGTCAGTCGTTTATCGGCTACCCGATTTGGGTAGACAAGTTGATGCTGCCTTTTCGTTATGGAAGTCTGGTCACGGGGGCACTGATTTTTGTCGTTATTTGGAGCTTGCTTGGTCTGGTTGGCGGGGAAGTCAGCTTTTTATTACGATCGTTTTTTAGCGGTATGTGCGCTTATCTGGTTCCTGTTTTTTCGGCGATCATTGCTAAAACAGGTGCGGCCTATGACGAAGTTGTGCCACTGTTGCAAGGTTATAATAAAGAGGAAAAAATCGCCCGCCATCAGTTCACACACCGCAGCGGCAAGTGGTTTTTTGGCGCAATATTAGTGGCGCTAATTTTGACTGGAGCTCACCTGGTTGCGCTAGAGCTATCTTATAGTCGCAGCGTGATGGCGCTATTCAGTAACGGCCAAAGTGCCGCTAAAATTGGCACTCTACTAGTTTGGGTACTGATGGTGACGACAAATATTGCGTTGATGGAAAATGCTTTGTTGCTAGCAAAATTGGGTCGGCGGATAAAAATCAATTTACTGACAAGTTCTCATCATGCCGCTATTTCGGGTGTTGCCATCTTATCGACGTTATCGATCATCGGGGCACAATCATTATTTGTTTTATTAATGCTTGATGCAGAGGCCAATTGGATTTCGTTTATTCCAGGTATTGTACTAATCTCGGTACCTATGTTTTTGCTATTCCTTATCCCAGTATTACCTTTATACCATCGTATGCGTGATGCGAAAACCAAAGAGCTATTGGCTATCGATGCACAAATACTTGTTCTCCGTCCAAATTCTGACAGTGCGTTGGAAGATTTGACCAGTATGAGTAACCTTAATCAGTTGTTATTGTATCGGAGGGAGATTCGCCAACTTTCTGAGTGGCCATTTGATGTCCCCGCATTAACCCGGTTGGCTTTTTACTTGGTCTTGCCACCATTAACATGGGTGGCGGCGGCATTAATAGAAAATGTGGTCAATACCCTTATTTAGGGCTGTCTGTGCCATCGCTGTTAGCTCGCTTTATATCGCCGTATTTTGGATAATTTATTTTTTGCTGGCCGCTCGTTGGCGTCGATAATTGGTCAGCTCTCCGTTGGCCAATCGTTGACGATAGCTATTAAGCTCACGTTTAACCACCGGGGCGAGAATATAAAGTCCCAGAATATTCGGTACACAGATGACAAACACCAGTGCGTCCGAAAAATCCAGCACTGCATTCAACTGAATCATACAGCCCAGTGCGACAAAGACGCAGAAAACCAGTTTAAAGCCCATATCTGCCAGTCGACTTTCACCCACTAAATAAGTCCAGCCTTTGAGACCGTAATACGACCAGGAGATCATTGTCGAAAATGCGAATAAAATACCTGCAATTGCAATCGTGTAGGGAGACCATGAAAGATTGCGTTCGAAGGCCGACGATGTCATCTCTATCCCATTGAGTCCCTCTGAAAAACCGGGCTCATAGTAAAAAGTGGTGACAATGACTAATGCAGTCAATGTACTAATCACGACTGTGTCGATAAAGGGCTCTAACACCGAGACATAGCCTTCGGTAATAGGTTCATTGGTGCGCACGGCTGAGTGCGCGATGGATGCGGAGCCTATACCGGCTTCATTGGAGAATACAGCGCGCTGAAATCCGACAATCATTACCCCGACAGCGCCACCACTCATGCCATCGGGGCTAAATGCGCCATCGATAATAGCGTTGATGGCAAAGGGTATGGCCTCATAATTCATAGCGATGATGACCAGCGCGCATGCACAATAAAAAAATGCCATAAACGGCACAATTTTTTCGGTGACTCTGGCAATACTTTTAATACCACCGACGATGACGGTTGCTACCAACAGAGCGAGTAGGGAGCCAAATAACCAGCCTTTGTCTGCGAGCCAGCTATGGTCTGCGCCGCCGGTGACATTAACAAACTGGACATAGGCCTGGTTAGACTGGAACATATTGCCTATCCCCATGCAGCCGATGACGATACCTATCGCATAAAAGCGGCCGATGAATTTACCGATCCCGGGCCATCCCTTTTCCGCCAGTCCCTTCTCCAAATAATACATTGGACCGCCTGACACCGATCCATCAACGTTCTCACGGCGGTACATGGTTGCTAGCGAACATTCAACAAACTTGGTCGACATGCCTAATATTCCTGCGACGATCATCCAAAAAGTCGCCCCCGGGCCGCCGATAGAAATGGCGATCGCTACACCACCAATATTACCGATACCCACGGTGCCGGAAACAGCGGTTGCTAAGGCTTGAAAATGACTAACTTCGCCGCGATCTTTAGGAGAATCATAGTCACCGCGAATGAGTTCGAGTGCATGTTTAAAACCGCTTAAGTTAATAAAGCCAAAATAAAAGGTTGAGAATATTGCGCCGGCTACCAGCCACAACACAACTAAGGGGAAATCCGCCCCAAATAGAGGGATTTTGAAAAATATCACCGCTGAGATAATCGTGGTCAGCGGCTGTACCGCTGTATTAATCACTTCATCGATACCCACTGAAGCGGATAAAGTGGTGGAACTTCCTATAAACATGAGTAAAAAGAGGCAGTTCACCAGCTGTTTTATTGTTACCGTCATGGGGATTTCCAATTTGGAGGTTCTGACAAAAGCGAATGAAACTGAGTAGCGTTATTAATAACAGCTGCAGACGATGCTAAGAGACGATAATATACAGAAATGGACTACTATAATCTAACTGGAATAATAAATGAAAAACCGTCGGATCGTCACAGTTCTCCTAACTGCCTTAGCGATGACACTCAGTGCCTGTGACCAGCCTGTCACCCAAAAGGAGGAAGCGGGTGCAATAACGGCAGTGATGCCAACCACTCTTTTTGTTAATGCTGACATTATCACTGTTGACGATAGCAGGCCTGCGGCTCAAGCGCTGGCGATTCGTAATGGCCGGGTGCTGGCTGTAGGCTCTCGCCAGGAGGTTGAAGCAGCTGCGGGTCAGGGGGCAGAAGTCAGGGATATGCAGGGTAAAACAATCGTTCCGGGCCTCATTGATGCTCATGGCCACATTAGTTTGACCGCTCTGAGCAATGGCTTTGCCAACGTTCAACCTCTACCCGCAGGGCCCATAAGCAGTATTGCTCAGTTGCAAGATGTCATGAAGAGTTGGGATCAGGCTAACCCTGAAGCAACTTGGCTAATGGGTTGGGGTTATGATGATTCTCTCATGGCTGAGGGTAGGCATCCTTCTCGGTATGATCTGGACGCGATCTCGACTGAAAAACCGATCATGCTAACCCATGTTTCTGGACATCTTATGGCATGTAATTCGAAGTGTCTGGAGCTGGCTGGAATTACGGCTGAGTCTGAAGACCCTCCCGGAGGCGTATACCAACGGGTTGGTGATAGCCAAACGCCAAACGGTGTACTGGAAGAAAGCGCAATCTATAAAGTCTTTGGGTTATTGCCGGCGGCGACCCAAGCTCAGCGCCTAGCACTGTTAGAGCAGGCGCAGGCTTATTACGCCAGTCATGGTATTACTACGGTACAAGATGGGGCGTCTCAATTAAGTAATATCGCTGATTTACAAACCTTAGCGGCGAACAAAAAATTGTTTCTTGACGTCGTGGGTTTCCGTGTTTTATCGAAGGGCGAGTCGATAGGCGAAGCATTTACAGTGTCGAGTGATTATCAAGATCACTATCGGGTCGGTGGTATCAAGTTAGTGCTAGATGGATCACCTCAGGGCAAAACTGCATGGTTAACCGAACCCTATGCGCACCCTCCGCACGGCCAAGGTGAGGACTATAAGGGTTATCCGCGACTCGATGATACGGAAGTTAATGAGTTTATCAGTGAGTCGTTTTCTCGTGGATTTCCGGTGCTGGCACATGCCAATGGTGATGCAGCTGCCGACCAACTAGTTAATGCGGTGACGTTGGCAAACGAAGCCTTAGGCGCGGCCGATCGACGTCCGGTTATGATACATGCCCAAACGGTTAGAGAAGATCAGATCGATCAAATGCAGGCGCTGGGTATTGTGCCGTCCTATTTTGTTGCACATACATTTTACTGGGGAGATTGGCACAGGGACTCTGTTTTTGGGGCAGAACGAGCGTCGAGAATTAGTCCGCTTCAGTCGACGGTAAAACGAAATATGCCGTATACGACCCACAACGACACCCCCATTGTTCCTCCAGATATGATGCGTCTATTGTGGTCGGGCGTAAACCGAGTTACCCGCAGCGGCAAAATACTGGGCTCAGATCAGCGAATTACGCCGTTGGAAGCGTTAAAGTCAATGACGATTAACGCGGCCTACCAATTCTTCGAAGAAAACGACAAGGGTTCGATCGAAGTGGGTAAGTTGGCTGACTTGACGGTTCTTTCCGCTAACCCATTGAAGGTTGATGCGATGACGATAAAAGATATTCGCATAGAAGAAACGATCAAAGAAGGCAAAACAGTCTATTTTCGGTAAACTCTAGTTTGGCGTTTAATGGTCAGCGTCATAGTTTTGATCTATCGCCGTCATAGTTATTTAATGAGCGGTGATACATTGACATTAAAGCCGGTCAGATATTGAATAGGGAGAGAGTGGTAGTAATGGCAGTAGCGTATGTCCGGTGCCAGTCTTTCCCGTCTAAAATTGAAGGAGAAAATTATGTCTTTGAAAGGTACAAAAACAGAACAGAATTTGAAAGATGCATTTGCTGGTGAGTCTCAGGCTAATCGTCGTTATCTTTATTTTGCCAATATGGCGGACATTGAAGGTGCTCCAGAAGTAGCCAATGTTTTTCGTAACACGGCGGAAGGTGAAACAGGCCATGCCCATGGGCATATGGATCATCTCATTGCAGGCGGTTGCGGCGAGCCTGGCACAGGTATGCCAGCGGGCGATTCCGGTCAGGCACTCGAAGCAGCGATAGCCGGTGAAACTCACGAGTATACTGATATGTATCCCGGTATGGCGAAAGCGGCTCGCGAAGAAGGTTTTGATGAAATCGCAGATTGGTTTGAAACCTTAGGTAAGGCTGAACGAAGCCATGCCAATAAGTTCACCAAAACTTTGGAAGCGTATAAAGCCGAAGCCTGATCATTAACGTACACCGTTATAGTTCAGCCAGTACCGGACCTGTGCCGGTACTGAATTCCTACGTACATCGTTAACAGTGACACTCAATAGTCAATAGATAAGCAGGAAATCGTCTATGTCGAACCCACCACGTGAGGGTAACCTTGAAGCGCCTACTCGACATGCAGTCGACTGGAAAAGCCCCGATTATTATGACGAAAACTTAGTCGTTGCAGAAATGGAACGGGTCTTTGATATTTGTCATGGTTGTCGTCGCTGCGTCAGTCTGTGCCAGTCGTTTCCCACACTTTTTGATCTTGTGGATGAAAGTGAGACCATGGAAGTCGATGGTGTCGATAAGGCTGATTACAAAAAAGTCGTAGACCAGTGTTACCTCTGCGATATGTGTTACATGGCGAAATGTCCTTATGTGCCGCCCCATAAGTGGGATGTAGATTTCCCTCACCTGATGTTGCGTGCTAAGGCTATAGAGCATAAAAAAACCGGTGGTACTCTCGCCAGCAAATTTTTGTCCAGTACAGATGCAACCGGCAAGCTTGCTGGTATTCCGCTCGTTACTGAAGTTGTCAACGCGGTTAATACATGGGAACCGACACGGGCAATAACTGAGAAGCTGCTGGGCGTTGAGAAAGAAGCTTGGTTGCCACCATTTGCCTCCAAAACCTTTCGAAAAATCGCTCAGCCTAACGAAACGTTAGATGTTATCGATGGTAAAAAAACTCCAGGTAAAGTGGCCATTTTTTCGACCTGCTACGTCAATTATAATGAGCCGGGTATTGGCAAGGATTTTGTCGCAATTCTGGAACATAGCGGGATCCCCTGGACTATTGCGGAGCGTGAAGTTTGCTGCGGTATGCCGAAGTTAGAACAGGGAGATCTGGATGGGGTCGAGCGGTTAATGCAGGCTAATATTCCCAACCTTCTGACGTTGGCAGAACAAGGTTATGCCATCATAGCGTTGGTACCCAGTTGCACCTTAATGTTTAAACAGGAGCTACCTTTGCTCTTCGCTGATGATGAGCGTGTGCAGCGTGTTGCTGATGCGGTATGGGATCCATTTAACTATTTGGTGACACGACAAAAAGACGGGCTGTTAAAAGATGATTTTAAGCAGGATTTGGGCACGATCGCGTATCACATTCCCTGTCACGGAAGGGTGCAAAATATAGGGCGCAAGACCGAGCAATTCCTAAAGCAGTTGCCCGGTACCGAGATTAAAACCACTGAACGTTGCAGTGGTCATGCTGGAACCTATGGCGTAAAAAAAGAATTTTATACCAATGCAATGAAAATTGGTAAGCCGGTATTTCGACAAATGAATCAGGCTGAGCCTGACTACATTGCTAGTGATTGTCCACTTGGTGGTCATCATATCGCCCAGGGCATTCAAATTTATCACGATTCAACTCCAGAGCTGGCTCATCCTATTAGCCTGGTTCGAAAAGCGTATGGAATATAACATGGCAAGAATTAATCAAAATTCGTTAATGTCGCTTGAAGCATATGCGAAAGCGCGACCTGAATTTCGCAAGCAAGCGATCGCACATAAAGCTCGACGGAAGATATTTGTCGGCGATCATGTGATGTTGCAATTTGAGGACGAAATTACTGTCCGTTACCAAATTCAAGAAATGCTGCGCATTGAGAAGACCTTCGAGGAAGAGGGGATCCAGGACGAGCTTGACGCTTATACGCCCTTGTTGCCCGATGGTAGCAATTGGAAAGCAACCCAAGCGATTGAGTACTCCGATGTTGAAGAGCGAAAGCTAAAGCTAGTCGAACTAAAAGGCCTGGAACGTCATACTTATATTCAAGTCGGCACACAGGATCGCGTTTATGCAATAGCGGATGAAGATTTACCCAGGGAGAACGACGAAAAAACCAGCGCCATTCACTTCCTGAGGTTTGAATTAGATGCGAGTATGGTTGCTGCGGCTAAAGCTGGCGAGCCGATCGCTGTGGGTGTCGATCTTCCAGCCTACAATATTCACGTACTTGAGATTGCTCCTGAAACTCAAACCAGTCTGGTTGATGATTTGAAATAATAGTTATAGTCTCAATCTCTCGCCTGAATGCCGGTGTTCGCTGCCGGCTCTTACTATGTATCTATTTCAAACCTGTGGTTTCTCAGCCAGACTGTGATAGTTAGGAGTAAATGAGTTATCACGATGCCAAAAATGACGGTCGCAAGATAGTTCGAAACATCAATCTCGACGCTGCGGCTTGCTAGGGCTGTGAGGCTCTCAATGGCGAAATTTTTGCCCACCCAATCGATAAAATAATCGGTTCCAAAGATCAGTCTTTCGACCATAATCAGTGCCACGATGGGCACTATGGCCACCAGAAAAGGCGATCGTTTTGCCAGTGCTGACGCGGTTAATAGCCAGGCCGATAGCGGTAAAACCCAAAGGCCAACGATAAATATTAGACCGAACTGAGTAGCAAATGTACGTGGCAAATCAAGAAATGGCCATATAGCTAGCCAAGGATCGTGCTCTAGATTGCTGGCGAAAACCATTGCTGCAATTGAGTAAAGCAGCTGGATGCTCCATGACGCTAGTGTGTAAGTAAGCGGAACGGCAATAAGTCCTACAAATAGCTTAGCCGTAACGGTTTGCAGCTCGGAAACGGGCATCGATTTCCAAAACAAAATGCTTCGATCTTTTCTATCGTTAAACAGTGTGCCGAGCAAGTAAAAAAGCACAACAAAAAAAGCCGTCACAATGAATGTTGAATGAATCGCGTATAGACCGTTGTCAATGATCTTTTGATTGTCATAATACTGGGATGGCATGGTTTTGTTTTCATTGTTCATAGCGCTGGTGTTGTTATCAAACTGAATGCTGACACGGCTTTCAGTATTATCACTTTGGGTATGGGTGATCTTTTCGTAAGAAAAATCACCTATGGACCCCATAAAAGTAAGCGCAAACAACATGGCTGCAGTGACTAGTGCCATCATCACTAGCGGGGTAATGATGAAGGCGTTGCGATGCTCCCTGAACTCTCGGTTAATTAACGTTAAATAATTATTCATGGCGGGCTCCCTGGGATGGCTGCATTTTAGCGACAAATAGATCTGCCACGCTGGGGGTTCGGCTAGGGCCCAGCGCTGCTAGTTTTTCTTTGGCGATATTTTCATAGATGAAAACGCTGCCACCCAAGGTCGAGCGTTCACTGATTGGCTTTAAAGCACGCGCTACCTCGACTTTTTCTGGGGTTGTTTCAATTTCAAAAAAGTTACTTTCCAGCGCATCCATCTCGCAGTTAAGCACGAGTTTTCCATGGTGAATAAATATCAGGTCGGTCAATAGGGCCTCAATCTCTTCAACTTGATGAGTGGTGATAATGATGGTTCGATCTCGATTGAAGTAGTCGTTGAGAAGAGAGCTATAGAATTGCTTGCGGTACAAAATATCTAATCCCAGTGTCGGCTCATCTAACACTAATATTTTAGCGTCTATAGCCATTACCAAGGCCAGATGGAGTTGAGTTACCATGCCTTTGGATAACTGAGAGATACGCTGGCTTAAACCAATACTAGTCGTTGACAATGTCTGTCGGGCTTTGCTGAGGTC
>Ga0206127_1000615_pt1 | contig 42875 bp, 53 predicted proteins | sample Helgoland_Spring_6_FD_148646 | JGI IMG/M metagenome (GOLD analysis project Ga0206127, IMG submission 148646) | Pelagic subsurface seawater microbial communities from Kabeltonne, Helgoland, North Sea - Helgoland_Spring_Bloom_20160419_1 | ecosystem: Environmental > Aquatic > Marine > Epipelagic ...
AATAATATATAAAAATAAAAAATTTATTAATCTTTATTATACTAAACTACTATTTACTAACATTAATTCTCTACTCTGTAAGTTGCTTGACAACTACTTCATATGGAACATTCTTGTGATATCCCTTATCCTTAGCTTCCTTACTCATTGTATCGTGTGCTGTGGTAAGAAGTTCGCCAACATATGAGTGTAGGTGGAGGTAGCCAATGGATGCTGCTGGGTAAACATGGAATGAGTTGAAGATAGTTGGATCTGGAATCTTCTTATGATAATTCTTCTGACACTTTGGACTCAAATCGGTCTTTACGACTTCCATTGACTTCATAGTTCCATCACTCATCTCTACCTCACCCTTTTGAGAGTATTGCCACTTGAATGATCCCATCATTGTCTTTGAACCCTTCATCAAGATCATAGCAGACTTTTCACCTAGTTCTTTCATTTCTTGAATAATAGGTAGATGGTCTGCTGTGAGAGTAGACGCATTATACACTCTCTGAACCTTGGGAATAGTTAGGACATGGACGAGAGACATAAGAGCCGATGCACCACCTAGTTCTTCTCTAACTGGGTTCATTGTATTGGGTGTCTTTCCTCCTCTGAAACCTGCTGGGATGAATGAGATACAGTTTTCAGACTCAGCAACCTTAGTCCCACCCTCTTCAAAGGTCTTGTGGAGAGGTAGGAACTGGAAGAATGGTTTTCCTAGGTTTGGACCCCCAGGACATGTTCCTGGAGCAATCTTCTCTTTACCGTCTTCGGAATACTTGATGACATCTGATTCACCCTTCTCCCATGAAGAAACAGCCTCCTGTAGTTCCCAGGGAGTAGTTTCTCTGTACAATTTCCTCATATCGTAACCTGGTTCCACTACAGGTTCTTCTGCTACCGCTACGCTAGCATCAGGTTCATCAATCCAGATTCCATCTCCATCCCAGACAGAAGACTCGGTTGTAGAGAGTTCGTTCATCATTTGAATATCCTTGACAGCGCTCATTTGTGAAAAGTTTGTCTTTTGTTTTAACTCTTAACTCTTTTAATTCTTTGATATTTTTTTGAAACCAATAAATCAAATTTCTACATAATGATAATTATTTATCTACTTTATCTATCGTTTCTGAAACAACTTCAGTAGCGACTTCTGCTACATTTTCCTTAATAGATTCCTTTAACATTTCTCTAACATTACCTATAGTTTCTTCGGCATCTCCTTTAATTTCTTTTTTCTCTAATATACCCATAAGAGTATCTAATTTCCCCATTTTGTCCTTCATCAATGTATCAAGTTCAGCTACTTTAGTATCTACTTGTTTAGCATTCTTAGAACCCTCGTTAGCTTTATTAGAATTTTCTATAGCATACCTTTCAGGGACGTGTTTTTCTAATTCTTTTTTGAAATTAAACTCTTTTTTCTTTTTTACTTCTCCTTTGCCAGAAAATTCTTTTTCAACTTGTTTTCTCTTAATATTTTCAATAGATTTACAAAAATTCCTGTAAGCTGATGAATGATCTGGATAATCTTCGTATTTACCTGAAAGCTGGAAGAATTGCCAACCCTCTGTTTTTAATTGTTCTGTTGTTATCGCGTACTCAAAATAATTTTTATCTAAGGAAAATAGTTGAAGGAAACCATTACATGCCGTAACTGTTAGAGATATTGACCATGAAGCCCAATAAGAAAATCTATCAAAATGCTTCGGTAACTTTGTGGGATCCATCTGCCCTATAGACATTATCGCAGGTAATAAGATTGATCCTAAAGTAACTATGAAACGGAATGAATTATAGTATTTTTTTGTATTATTTCTTCTTGCATCATAATTCAAAACTTCATACAAAAAACGGCTTTTCAAAATATGTTTGTCCGTTTCAGAAGGTAACTCTAGAGAATTTATTATATCCAATACTTGATCTTTGTATCCAATTCTTTCAAACATAGGATCATTTGCTTTGTCTTCGTTTAACATTTATATTCTATGAATATAAAAAATTTATGTGTCACCATAAATGCGTCCACATGTAGGGATATGTTTATTATATTCATAATTTGATAAAAATCTTATTTGACAGCGACCACATACTATATCTCTTATTAAATGTTCTTCATATTCTTTTTTATTCTTAAAACAAGATAGTTTACAACCCATATTTATAATTTATATATATTTTAGTTATTAACACTTTATTTGTTTCATTTTTTTATATTACCGATCATCTATCCGTCCAAATTGCGCGGCGGGGTGCTGTAAGAAGAAGAACGCACTATGCTTCTGGCTGGTGCTGCTGCTGCTGCTGCTGCTGCTTCTTCTTCCTCCCACCTTGTATAATGATCTATTCTATCAGATAGATATGTAGATAATCCAGTTAAGTCAGCTTTTTGTAATTTAGTCTGTAATAATTTATAGAACAAACTGGTCGCACCACTCTCTCCAGAATTTATCAGACTATCAATATGAACCTTACAGTTGTTCATTTCTTTAATAGTATAAAACCCCCCAACCATATCAACGTGGTGTTTGTGACCACCCCCCAATTTCCTTAAACGGTTACGGTTAGCAGTTTTACGAACTTTACGATTAGTTTTCCTTAAACGATTATTACTTCTACGAATTTTCTTTGGCATTTATATTTATATATATATATTATTTATAGTCAATTTAGTTAATAAGACTAATTTATTATATCCAATACTTGATCTTTGTATCCAATTCGTTCAAACATAGGATCATTTGCCCTTTCTTCGTTTAACATTTATAATCTATGAATATAAATGTTCTTCATATTCTTTTTTATTCTTAAAACAAGATAGTTTACAACCCATTTTATAATTTTATAGATATTTTAGTTACTAACACTAATTTGTTTCATTTTTAATATTAATATCCATGGGAAAGGTCCTCGTAGGGCTCATGGCTTATCTTTTCAGCTTCGTGCTGCTGCCACACGCGCGCCTGAAATAGTGAATTGTAATCGGCGTGAGCAGCTGCCTCTTCATCAGCAGCTGCCTCTGCATCAGCAGCTGCCTCTGCGACTTTGGCCTCTGCGACTTTGGCCTCTGCGACTTTGGCCTCTGCGGCAGTGTCCTCCTCCCACTTTGTACAATCTATTATTCTCTTAATTAGATATTCAGATAATTTATTTAATTCAGACTGTAATAATTTATATAACAAACTGTCCTCACTATTCAGAAGATCAATTTTAGTTTTACATTCTTTCATTTGATCAATAGTATACCACCCACCTTGTTTTTCTTGTCCAGATTTAGTTAGATAATCGACGTAGTGTTTGTGACCACCCCCCAATTTCCTTAAACGCTTACTGTTTGCAGTTTTACGAACCTTACGATTAGTTTTCCTTAAACGATTATTACTTCTACGAATTTTCTTTGGCATTTATATTTATATATATATATTATTTATAGTCAATTTAGTTAATAAGACTAATTTGTTTCATCTGAATCACCATCTTTATTATTAATTTGAAGATTAACTTTAATTGAAATATGTAAACTTTTATACAAATAATACAAGAATAATGTATTAACAAATAAGAATATAGTGAAATAAGATATATTAAATTGACCCTGAACATATTCTAATAAACATGATATGCTAAATATACTCATTATTATTTGAAGTTCTTCCATTTTTAGTTGATTGTTTCATTTACTAATATTTATCAAATTTATATATTATAGATTATAGATTTATTCTCTTTTAATATTGATACCACATAATTGTGAATACATATAAATATCTTTCATTAATGAGGGAGATTTACCCGATAACTTAACACCCTGCTTCTCTAGATCATCTTTTATTTGTTTTTCAGATTTTCCTTTTATTTCTTTTATTTTTTTTTGAATCATAGAAACATCTTTATTACTATATTTACGAGTTTTAGTCACACTTATTCTTTTACCTCTATTTGAACTATGTTGTCTTCTTTTAGTTAAACTTTTATTAATTCTTTTACCTTTTGACTGTCTTTTTAACACTTGTTGTTTTTTTAATGATCCTTTCACTTTAACATTTTGTAAAGGAACACATTTTTGTCTAATTGGTTTTTTAGCAAGTTGTTTAGCAGGTTGATTAGAAGGTTGTTTAGGTGGTTGTTTAACTTGTTGCTTGACTGGTTGGGTCGGTTGTTTAACTGGTTGGGTCGGTTGTTTAACTGGTTGTTGTTTAGGTATTATATCGGGTATATCTTTTACCCTTTTAACTTTTCTTGGAGAAACTTTTTTTTTAGGTGATGTTAATTTAACTGAAACAATTTTTTTTGATTTATCTTTACTTTTACTCGTAGAGTTATCTTTCCCTTTACTCATAGAGTCACCTTTTCCTCCAGATTGATTGTTTGAACTACTTGTATTATTTGAGCCACTTGAATTATTTTTATTTAAGTAATTGCTGTAACCACCCTTAGAACCTTTAACAGACGATTTTATAGGTGATTTTTTAACATGAAGATATCCTCCATCTAGCTTTTTAGTTAAACTTAGTTTGTTCCCTTTTATCATATTACTATTACTTAGATTTTTTTATAGTCAACTTTCCCTGTTTGAACTTTTTGTTGATGAAGTTTTATTTCAGTTATTAATCGTTTTTTACATAGTTCATCATCTCTAAATATTTCTGTCAATAGATTATTAATAATATAATCTTGAGGCATTTCATCTTTTAACATAATTTTTAATGAATCTGTTACAAATACTTGAATGTGATCTTTTTTTTGTTCATAAAGCATTTCAACCACATTAGGGATATCTGATTCTAATATACTTTTAACATTATTGGTTGTTAAATAATTATTATAATTTTCTTTCACATAAAAATGTATTAAATCTCTAATTCTTTTTTCTAAGGAACACATTTGTATTATTATTTAAGAATATATTTTAAATACTTTATTAAAACATATGTTTATTTTCATTAAATATTAACATTTAGTAATTTATATGAATACTATTTCTCAATTATGGAACTATTCAAAACTTAGCTATAATTTATATTCGTTGTATTCAGAATATAGAAAAAATAATTCAATTGATACAGATAAATCTAATGCTTTAATAGATGCTATTCACAGAAATGTATTACAATGTGGTGCTATTTGTATTAAATTTGCGCAATGGTTATTGCCTATCCTAGATAACATTTATATTGAAGATGAAGAGAAACCTTATTGGTTTGTATCATTAGAGGATTTATATGAGAATTGTCCCATTCATTCAATAGACTATTCTAAACAAATTTATTATGATGACTTTAAAGAAATTTTTGATGATGATTATAAAATAGTAGATGTAGTTGGTTCAGGGAGTGTTGGTCAGGTTTACAAAATACATAATAAACATAGTGATGAATATTTTGCATTAAAGATTATCCATCCAAACGTTAAAAATGAATTAAAACTATTTAAAAAATTTTTATCATTTGTTTTATGGTTTGACTGTTTAAAAACAAAATTATATAATTTGGTTCCCGTAAATTATAAACAATTTATTGATAATTTTGAAGAACAAGTAAATTTAATTCATGAAGCAAATTATTTATTGAGAATGAAATATAATTATCGTAATAATCCATCTATTATCATTCCAGAATTAGTGAAGTTTGGTGGGAATTGTATATTAATGAGCTATGAAGAAGGAGAAATAATGGACACAATGGATATCAGTGATTATCAGAAAACTAAAATTATAACATTATTGTATGGATTCATACAGTCGAATCAGTTATTTTATGATGTCTTGCATAACGATATACATAAAGCTAATTGGAAAGTAAGAGTAATAGATGAAAATAAGTTTGCTATAGTTGTCTATGATTTTGGTTTCTGTTATAAGAAAAAAATAAAAGATATTCCTATTATTCACACAATGACAGATATGTTTGAAGAAGGTGGTGTAGAATCATACAATGAAGCGGGTGTTGTAACCATGGCTACTTTTTTTTGTAATGATAATTCTGATAATTTTAAATCCATAACACGTGAATGTATACCTAGTGGATTTCAATGTGATCCAGAAAATATATTTAAACTAACAATAGATGTATGTAGTAAAACGAATAATATAGTTGATTCTAGTAGTATACAAATTCTCATAGTATTAATTCAATGCTATAAGTATCTTAAGGTCGCTAATATCAACAATGGAAATAAACTTAAAAATGATGGATATAGAAATTATAGAGAAAGATATTTAGACTTATGTAATATTTATGAAACTTATGAAAGTTTTGATGAATTTGTTGAATACATGAAAAACAAACTCAATAAATTAAATATAGAAGTTACCGATATGTTTGATGTTATTAAAGATAATGATACAGTTACAGATGAAGTTAAGGCGTTACTTAAATTTGATTAATTTATTATAAATTTAAAAAAAATTTGATTTGATTACTATATAAAAGTTAATCACTTATACACTTTTAGAATGATTTCACAAAAAGATATAGAATGTATCATCCAAAAATACTTTTCAAAGAAAAATTCTCTGACTGAACATCAAGTATCTTCTTATAATCATTTAATTGATGAGCTTCTACCAAACATACTTCACCAAGTATTTCCTATAAATGTTACAGATGTAAGCGAAAAAATACATAGTATTAAAATGGATTTAATGAACATAAATACACAAACGCCTTATTATGTTGAAAATAATGGTAGTTCTAAGATAATGACACCACAAACCGCTAGGTTACGAAATGATACATATTCACTCAGCATTTTGATAGACTTAGATATTACTTTGTCAATTAAAGAAGATGATATTATTACGCATTTACCTGCTACTACACTTAAAAATGTTCTACTTGGTAAGATACCTATTGTAGTAAAATCAAAGTATTGTGTAACAAATTCATTAGGTTCCGATGAATGTAAGAATGATCCGGGTGGTTATGTTATCATTAATGGTAACGAAAAAGTAATTATTTCACAAGAAAGGATAACTAATAACGCTATTCATGTTTATCCGAATCAAAAACAAAATAAAAAATATTATCTTTTATCTGAAGTTAGATCTGCTAGGGAGAATATTTTCTGTGTTCCTAAATTAACTGCTGTAAAAATAACCTATCCAAATGAATTAAATGAACATTACATTAGAGTTAGTGTTCCACACCTTAAAACTGAAATACCATTATTCATTATATTCAAAGCTTTAGGGTGTGTAACTGATAAACAAATATGTTATAATATACTTAATAATGATGATTCAAAGTTAGATGATTCTATGTTATCTCTAATTAAACCATCAATTATTGAGGGTGCTAATATAATAACACAAACAGATGCGATACAATATTTGAGTAGATATATTAATTCATCTAACTCTACTATTAATAATACAGAAGAAATTAAAATTAATTATATTAAAAATACGGTATTAACTGATATTATCTTACATGAAGATTCATTTAATAGTAAGGTTGTTTATTTAGGATACATGGTTCAAAGGTTACTGAGATGTTATCTTAAAATTGATTCTATTTCAGACCGTGATAGTTATCAAAGTAAGAGGGTGGATTGTTGTGGTCCTTTAATAGGTAACTTATTATCTCAAAGTCTAGTGAGATTAACTAGAGAAATGAAATCAAACATTCAAAAAGAAATATCTACAGGCTTATGGAATATTAATAGTGATTATAGTGATATAATCAATGATATTAATATTTCAAAAATTATTAAATCTAATTTTATAGAAACAATTCTTAAAGGTGCTATGGCCACGGGTAATTGGGGTCTTAAAAATAATATTAATAGACAAGGTGTTTCACAAGTTCTTAACCGTTTAACATATATGAGTACTATTTCACACCTTAGACGCGTTGCTACTCCCATTGATTCAAGTGGTAAACTAATCCCTCCAAGGAAACTACATAATTCATCTTGGGGATATATATGTCCATCTGAGACACCTGAAGGTGCTTCTGTGGGCGTTGTTAAAAATCTATCTATGATTTGTGAAATAACTAATTATCAATCTACTGAACCAATTAAATATGTATTGAAAGATAAATTAATAAAATTAGATGATATAAATATATTTGAATTTAATAAATCAAATCACGTTAGAGTATTTGTAAATGGAGAATTATATGGATATGCAGATAATCCTGTATATATTACCGATTTAATTAAATTTAATAGATCTAACGGAAACATTAATATTTATACATCAATTGAATTAGATATTATGAATCAAAATATAATTATTTATACTGATTCTGGTAGATGTACACGACCATTACTAAAAGTTAATAATGATTATTTGGTTCTAGAAAAATATTTAGATAAACTAAATTCTTTATCATGGAATAGTTTATTGACATCTAGTATAGATTTACCCGAACAGTGTATTGAATATATTGATATACACGAAATTAATTCATTATTACTCTCAAATTCATCAGAATCTGTAATTAACAAAACTCATTGCGAAATTCATCCAAGTTTAATATTAGGTGCTTTAGCTTCATGTATCCCATTTCCACACCATAATCAAGCCCCGCGAAATACATATCAGTCGGCTATGGGGAAACAAGCCATAGGAATACATACTACTAATTTTAATAAAAGATTTGATACATTTTCACATATCTTGTATTATCCTCAAAGACCTATGATATCTAATCATATTATGGGACATATGAAGTGTAATGATTTACCTAATGGTATCAATGTTATAGTAGCAATTGCTACATATAGTGGTTATAATCAAGAGGACTCTATTATTGTAAATCAGGCATCTATTGATAGAGGATTATTTAACTCAACATTCTTTAGAACTTATAAAACAGAAGAAAAGAAAAATCATTTGTCAGGGGATGAAGATATATTCTGTAAGCCTGATATGGAAAAATTGCTATATCCCAAACCATGTAATTATGATAAATTAGGTCATGATGGATTTGTTCCTAAAAATACATATGTTTCTGATGGTGATGTTATTATTGGTAAAGTAATCCCTATTAAGGGAAATAAACAATATAATTATCAGGATTCGAGTGTGAATATTCGTTATAGTGAAGAGGGATATATTGATGATAAATATATCAATACTAATTCAGAGGGTTATAAATTCTGTAAAGTCCGTATAAGAAGTATTAGAATTCCTATGATAGGTGACAAACTATCATCAAGACATGGTCAAAAAGGAACTATAGGTATGGTGTATCCACAAGAAGATATGCCTTTCTCTAAAGATGGTATAACTCCCGATATTATTATTAATCCACACGCTGTTCCAAGTAGAATGACTATTGCCCAGTTAGTTGAATGTATTCTCGGTAAAAGTTGTTCTGAACTAGGATGTGTGGGTGATGCTACCGCATTTAATCGAATCAATGTTAATAACATATCATCTACCTTAGAATCACATGGTTTTGAAGGTCATGGTAATGAAGTATTATATTCTGGTTTTAATGGAGAACAAATGAAAACTAGTATATTTATGGGACCAACATATTATCAAAAGTTAAAGCACATGTCTAGTGATAAAATACATTCTAGATCTAGTGGCCCCATTGTTTCTATGACAAGGCAACCATCTGAGGGTAGATCTAGTCACGGGGGCCTTAGGTTTGGTGAAATGGAACGTGATTGTATGATTGCTCACGGTGCTTCAGCATTCTTAAAGGAGAGGCTAATGGATGTATCAGATAAATATAGTATTTATGTATGTAATAAGTGTGGTCTTTTGGCTAGTGGTGATACAAAGAAGAACATGTATAGTTGTAAAAAATGTAATAATTACGGTGACTTTTCAAAATGTTATATTCCATATTCTTGTAAGCTATTATTTCAAGAGTTACAATGTATGTCTATCTATCCTAGAATTCAATTAAAGTAAATTATTCAAGTAATTCTCTAGCCTTACGAACATAAGCATCCGATAATACTTCTACAAATGGAAAAGTAATTTGCTTAAAATCTGTATATGAACCAGCTAACCCCCCTTCTTCAATTTCATTCAAATAATAATCATATGATGATAAAGGTTTATTATCTAAACAGCAAACCATGTCAACGCGAGTCATTACTGGATCAGTCTTTCTACCATTAAATTCTAACTTAGGTATCGCTTTATTCACTTTAGAGCCTAATTCTAAACATTTTTCTAGTATTTTTTTATCGGTTAACGGTGTTACGATTGAATCAGACCAAGCTACATCTTTAGTAACTATCGCATAGCTGTATTCACCACCCAACCAAAAACTCTTAACTTCACCATATTTCTTAAAACCTTCAGTTAACCTCTGAACTAAAAATTCTTCATAAAAGTCTGATTGTTCTATAAAATAACTAACCAGTTTAGTAGGTTCGGCTATAATATCTTTTGTAATAAAGAAACTGCAACCATGTCCTTCACATCCTCCAATAGGTTTCACTATGAATTTTGTCCATTTATAATTACTAATCTGCGCTAAAAGCTTTGGTATATTGACACTTCCTTTCACAAATATAGTGGGGTTAATAGGTATTTTTGAATTTTTAAATTTTGTTAAATATTTCTTTTTATTCCAAATAAATTCTTGATGTTTGAAGGGTGGAAAAACTTTTGAATCGGGGTTTTTGTAAATATCAATTAATAAATTTTGCCCCTTTTCACCTGCAAATTTAGGAACCCATGGATCTTCTTCGATAGTAGATATGTAATCATATCCCAATACAAAATTAATATCATTTTTTTTTAAACGTTGTAACGATATTTCTTTTGGTAAAATTATATCTACTTGATGTCCGGGAAATTTAGTTTTAACACTCATAGCTATAGCAACATCTATATGTAATTGATTTTTCTTATAAAATGTATCTGCTAGAAATTTCTTAGGTGTTATCTTTTTTAGATCCTTATCATCACATATTTCATTATTTTTACCCACAATAAATCCGATTTTCATATATATATATTAGGTTAGATATTATATAATATGAACTTGTTAAAGAAGACTTAGTTGATAACGCTTGAAAATATACTGGCTACCGGGTACCTCAGATTAGTGCCGCCATCATCATTTTTGATTGACACTGTACCCTTGTGTTGTTCGCTTAAAAGCTGATTTGCTTGTTTCTCAATAAAATTACCTTTCGCTTCATCCATTATAGTTGGGTTTGCCGTGTGTGATTCTCGGTATTCTCTACACTCTCCTATATTTAAACAGGACCAACCGTGATCAGTTTTTTCTAATAATTGTTTACCTTGACATCTTTTACAATATATACATCTTTTATATCCCCGCCTAAGGTGACATAATGAAAGTCCGCCTTTAACTCTTCTGGTATTCTTAACTCTTCTGGTATTCTTAACTCTTCTGGTATTCTTAACTCTTCTGGTATTCTTAACTCTTCTGGTATTCTTAACTCTTCTGGTATTCTTAACTCTTCTGGTATTCATATATATTAGGTTAGATATTATGTTTCTCTATCCATATAAATTGTTCACTTAAAAAATCTTCATACATATAGTATCTATTATTACAAAAATTAGTTTGTGAGTTATCATTATTTTTTACGTTTAATTTATTTTTTTCACATAATTCTATAACATATTTTTTAGCTTCTTCTAACTCTGAAAAAACATTTATATCTTCTGCTTCTAATGGATTTTTTGAAGATTCTAAAAATATTCTAACAATATAGATTACCATTAATACTATATTACTCTAAAAGTTATTATTTTAGGTAATAAAAAAGATTACTTTAAATTAAATTATTTAGAGAAGTTTTAATTAGAGACGCTTTAAAGCGGACATAGTGGGGACACCGTGACCGAAAACGACCATATATGCTACCGCTAAGGCGCCTAGTAGAACCGATCTTGACTCCGCCATAGACGGGCTCTGCTTAAGAGCGTAAACCATGAGAACATATGCTAATAACGCTAGAGCTACTCCGTGTACAACCATAACTAATCCTCTTTCCATTTTTATAACCTTAGCATAGATTTTATTTTTGTTCTATTCTACAAAATAATGGAAAGTGATCTGAACAATTTGTAATGTCCATTTTAGGAACAATTACTTGAACTTTAATGTTATCATAATTATGTGGAAAAATATAATCTAATATTTCTGAATCTGGTTTTTTTTTATCTTTTAATAAATTTACGTGTGTTTGATTTACCCGTTTTTGATTTACCCACGTCTTATCAAAATTATTTTTTTCTTTTCTTAGATATTTATCTGAATCATTATTATTTAAATCCCCAGTAATTATGAATTTTTCAAAAGGTGAATATTCTATAATTTGTCTTAATTGTTTTCTTGATAATTCAGTATTATCAAAGATATTATTACTTTGTAAATGAGTTGTCATTAAATTCAAATCTCCTACTTTGAAGTACAAAATAGTTTTATTTGCCATTCTATCAGGGAAATTATATTCTTCTAATACGTGTTCTTTAACAAATTCTATTGGATATTTAGATAATATCATTAGACCCGAATCTTCACCTACTAAGTAACGTTTATATGTATCACCTAAAAGGTAGTAAGGTTGATTATTCCTGAGTTCATATATTATTTTTTCTTTTAATGAATTTTCAAATACTTCTTGTAAACAAATGATATCAAACTCATGCATTCTTTTTAGTTGATAAAGTATATTACGTGTTTTATCATCATTCATGTGCATAAATAATGCCTGAATGTTCCACGTTACTATTGACCTTGGTTTATCTGTTTGTCTAGTGTAACCGCTATTGGTTAATGAATGATACCTTTGCCTAAAACAAGGCAAAATACGTTTAGCACGACCCAATAAACAAAGATAAGGTTTGATTATTGAGAATAGTTTGAATAGCATATTATAAAATGTTATAAATTAATATCTTTAAACTTAACGTCTTTTTCTTTTAGTGGAACGTTTTTTCTTTTTCCTTGTTTTTTTCTTTTTTTTAGTTGTTTTTATTTTATTAGTTTTTCTTTTCTTTGTTCTACGAAGAGTAGGTCTTCTTCTTTTTGAACCACCATCTCTAAAAACTTTTGCTGTTAATAGTCTAAATGCTGTTTCTACATTATTATATGCATTATATAATTCACTTTTAAGAACTTCATTCGGCGGCACAGGTAATCCCATATTTGTAAATAATTCAATAAGATCTTCCATTTTTCCTGGTGGTGGTTCAAATACACTTGCAAATACGCCTTCCTTATTTCTATATTTTATAGACATCCTGTCTACCGCAAGAGTGATAGCTTTATCTGTTATTTGATTTCTACTGTGTCCTCCTCTTAAATAATCAATCATTTTTTGTTTTATATTTTCAAAACGACTCATATTTACTGCTTGAGCTATCAGTATTTGAATATACTGTTCTAATTCAGTTACCATACGTTTTATTAGGTCTTCTGGTGGTGCTGTTTCTTGGTAATGTCCATATCTACTCTGTTGTTGTTGCGCTTGTTGTCGTGGTTGTTGTTCGGTAGGTGGAATGTACGTGTAATTAAGTTCTAATAAATCAGTTACTATTTTGAATAATTCTCCTGCAAGAACTTCTTCAACATAATAGTCATGATGGATGAGTTGCAGCACATCTATAGAATAATTTTCATACGTAGACAATTTTTTTGATAATTTTATATCAGCTTGTTTTAGTTTTTTTATCCTCTTATCATCACCTTTTAAATAATGATTAGTTAAATTATACACAACACGCGCAGCAGCATTTTGGTCATAATTAGCTCTAAAATTACCCCCCCCATATTCTCTAATTTTTTCATGGATTTCTCTTATAAAATCTTTTTTTGAAGGTGGCGGATTTCTAGGATTACCATGTTCATCTTTAGCGATATATCTAGCTTTTCTCGCGGCAACTTGAAGCATATTTACTCTACGTTTTTCATCTTCACATTCTTGTATATTATTTCCCATACAAGTTATCATTTTCTTCTCTTCTGCAGCGGGTCTTCCTTGTTTAATAATTGATTCTACCAATGCTACTTGCGTTTCCCATAATGTTTTAGCTTTTCTTTCAAATCCGTGTCCATCTAATTCACTATCTTTAATACTAGTCAATAGTTCAATACCTTCTCTATATAGCGCTTCAGCTGTTTCATATTCATTATCAGAATAGGCTTTTCCCCCATCTTCAAGATGTTTATCTGCGAAATCAAGTTTACCGTCTAGTTCACTCTTCTTGACTGCAACAGCGGGTGGCGCCTCTGCTTGTGGAACCCGAGCCTTCTTAGAAGGTGGTTCTTCTGATGAGCTAGGAGTAAGTTTTTCAGTTATTATATTTTTATAGTATTTTTGTTTTTTAAGACACTTTGCTTGTTTTTGTTTATCAGTAACATTACTACAATCTAGTTTATCTAATTCTGTACGTGCTTTATCAAATTCTTCCTGTTTAATTAATGAATTTATCAAATTTGATTGTAGAGCCCATAATAAGTTAAATTTTTCAGAAGTATCATTTGATTTTTCTAATATTAGTATCCCATGTCTATAATCTCTTTCACAATCATAATAATTGATTGATTTAAATTTTTCATTACCTATTTTTTTAAATTCTTTAGCTATTGTTAATATTTCTTTATCATTTAATTCTTCTATAGTTTTTCTAAATAATTCCGCAATGGTTGGATTGCTAATATCCACGGCATACGCTTGCATATCAATATAAAGTGAATCATCATTTAATTCTATTAATTCATCTAAATCTATACCACTACCTGTATCACCCCTCATTGTAGTGTAAGGCCTATCATCACCATATGCTGGATTTAAATTAAGTTCACGTACTTTTTGTTGTAAATTAGCATCTGTGTCGGGGCTAGCTGTCCTTGCTAAAAATTTTGAATGATCTATTACCGCTTTCATGGTTTGGGGTTTTATTTTCCAACACACCCCTTCTTCTAAATCATCATTAGAACATTGTTGAGGATTATCTGTTGCCATCATTCCTTTAATATTCATTATATATATATTATCAACATTTTTTTTTCAAATATATAATAAAAATACTGAATTTAACCCTTCATCTTTGACAAAAAATAATTTTTTATCTTCAGGGATACTTAACTTGAGATTCTCCCAACTATCAGATGTTAACATTTGAATAATACTATCTCTGTTTAAAAACATAACATCCATTTTATTGGTTTCTTGATTACAGAATAAACCTAAACATCCTTCTTGGTTCTCTTCGTAACCTTGGCCATAGATCTCATTTAATTTTTCAAAATTATGATTAATAAATTCATTAATATAATCGGGGCAAGATGAAACATTTTGAATAGTTGAACTAGCCATTTGAAAAAGTAAGGTAAAAAAATGAACACTTTTAAACTTACACTAAGATTCTTACACTAAGATTCTTACACTAAGATTCTTACACTAAGATTCTTACTAAGAATCATTAATAGATGCTAATATAGTTTCCTGTAAAATCCTTTCTTCTTCATCTTGGATTGCTTGATTCACTATATTCATTAAATTGATAGGCGTTAGCATCGGTCTCACTGATTCTACATCAGTTGAAACTTCTCTTTCCTTTTCTTCAGATGGAAACTCATGTCTACATAATGGACATGTATTATTTTCTTTTAACCACGGATAAATACCATCACATACTTCATTCTTAATATGAAAATAATGTTTATCTTCACAAGGTAACTCTAAAATATCTTCACCTTCTTTTAATTCTTCTAAACAAACCCCACAAGTTATCTTTTTTTCAACCATTTCTTTTGTAACTTTTTGAACTGATAGAGAATTAATAAAATCTTTAGAACACACTTTTTTATATTTATTTTGTTGATTGAATGTTTGATTCTGAATATTTTCTTCATATGTTTGTGCTGGTCCAGGGTTATGTATATGAGTTTGGGTAAAGATATTCATAAATAAATTTGGTTGATGTATATGTTCATAGGGTAAAACATTTTCATCGTTGGGTAAAACATTTTCATCGTTGGGTAAAACATTTTCATCGTTGGGTAAAACATTTTCATCGTTGGCATTAGGTTCATAACCATGGTTGTGGGTTTGAATACGGTTAACCATCAATGAACCCATCAATTGTGATAAACTTATGGGTATAGGTAAAATATGTGGTTCTTGTTCTTGTTCCTGTTCTAAACCATCGTTCTCTGTATCATTAGATTCCATATTATATTAGTAATTTATTTTAATTTCTCTAAATAATTTAAGGAATATTTAATTTAAGAACTTTTTAATTTAAGAACTTTTTAATTTAAACCATGGAACAGTAATAAATAACCTACAAACCCTATTAAAAGAGATATCTTATATCTACTTTTCATTTCTTCGTATATTTTAGCCCATGCGTCGGTTTGTTGAGTATTCTTAAGAGAATACAAGAATAGTGGTGATTTAGGATAAAAATAATACACACCCAATTTAGTTAGATAGATTATTGCTAAGAATGTACATAAGATATATTTTTCTTTGGGATTCTGACTATAGTAGTACAATGCTAAAATAACACCTATGACCATCCCTAAAACGTAGGCAGTTACTCTTTCTTTAACAATTTTGTAATATTTTACTTTCTGTTCGCTATCTAATAACTTAACAAAATCTGTGAAAATACTTTTATCTTGTTTTAAAATAGTGAGATATATGCTCGAAAATAACATAGTGATACCAATTACACATGTATTACAATTTAACATTATAATATAGTAAATAAAATTAAAAAAAACATAAATTTAAAAAGTTAATAGTTCTGGATCAAAACCCCTTGAATGTAATAATTCTTCAACCATTTGTTTTTTATCACCTGGTATGCTGTATACAGGTCCATCATATACCGTTTCATCATTTAATTTAATAGAAACATCTTCACCTCTATGTGTCCTTATGATTAAATCTTTCATACATTTATTTTCTTCATCTAGCTTCGTAGAAACAAAAAAAGGTTCATTACGAATAGTAATAAAAAATTTACTGATGGCTTGATCGGGATTGACTATTTCTCTCAAATAGTAATTCCATGTATCATCACTTTTATCATTATAATGACATTGACAGAACTTTGTATCTTTTGGAAAACTTTGATAATCATTTAGTATTTTCCTGGTATCATATGATTTCAGTTTAGGATGAACTATATCAACTTTATTATCATATATATTCATACTTCTAACAGGTTGTGAAGGTTGTTTCATATGTATCAAAACTGGTTCTAGAAAGTAGAAAGCTGGATCAATTAAATAATACGATGAAGCGTTAGCTGGTATAACTAATGATACGTGACAAACATCTAAATATCCTTCTTTATAAATATATGATGGTACTGTAGCGGGAACTAAATGACTACTTACACCATATCTTTTCATTAATTGTTCTTTAATAAACATTGATAATGAAATACAATTACCGCTATTAGTTTTATTGATTGCCTGCTTAGAGGTGAAACCATCAACTATGTAAGGAAAGGTAGAGAAAGCATTATGTTCAAAACAATCTAATAAGACATCTTTTATTTTATGTTGTAGATTAGGTGTTCTTTTAACAGGTTTAGGGATAGGTCTTGTTTTCATTTGCACGTACATTTATATTATTAGATATATATATTAAATTCATTAATCTACCTCATCTATTGTAGGTATAGATTCTGTTTCGCTAGGAGGAACTGCTTCATGTTGATCCATGCCTTCCGTCCCTTGTTGATACGCTTTTGTCATAATTGGTTGTATCACACCATTTAATTCATTCTTCTTATTATCATATTCTGTTTTACTGTGTTCGCCTTCTAATAACCAATTATCAACACCGTTAATAGCGGTTTCTACAGTTATAACATCTTCTTCAGATAACTTAGACTTCATTTCTTCGTTATCTAATGTTGAACGCGTATGGTAAACTATTGCTTCCAGTTCATTCTTAGATTCAATTCTTTCTTTTACTTCTAAATCTTCTTTAGCAAAATCTTCGGCTTCTTTAACCATTCTATCGATATCTTCTTGAGTTAATCGCCCCTTATCATTTGTAATCGTAATACTTTCTTTCTTACCCGAACTCTTTTCACAAGCCTCAATATTAAGGATACCATTTGCGTCTAAATCAAATGATACTTCAATTTGAGGAACACCTCTTGGTGCTGGTTTGATACCTTCAAGCATAAAGTTTCCTAGTTCATTACAATCTTTCGTCAAAGCACGTTCACCTTCAAATACTTGAATATTAACACCTGGTTGATTATCTTCATATGTAGAAAATGTTTGTGATTTCTTTGTAGGGATAGTTGTTTGGCGTTCAATTATCTTAGTCATAACACCACCAGCAGTTTCTAAACCAAGGGATAAAGGTGCTACATCTAAGAGAAGTAGATCATTTGTTTTATCACCTTCTTTTTGATCACCACCTAATATATTTGCTTGGACAGCAGCACCATATGCCACCGCTTCATCTGGATTAACACCCTTATTTAGTTCCTTTCCTCCAAAGAAATCTGAAATTAATTGCTGAATCTTAGGAATCCTCGTAGATCCACCCACTAAAACAATTTCATGGACTTCTGACTTAGAGCAACCCGCATCTTGTAAAACCTTAGATACAGGCTGAATACACTTCTGAAATAAGGGCATACATAGTGATTCAAACTTTGCTCTTGTAATTGATGTAAAAAAATCAATACCATCAAATAGTGAATCAATTTCTACATTAGCAGTAGAAGAACTAGATAGTGTCCTCTTTGCTTTTTCACATGCTGTCTTTAAACGCCTCATAGAACGCTTATTTTCACTGATATCCATCTTATGCTTACGTTTGAACTCTACCATGAAGTGTTGCATTAGTAGATTATCAAAATCTTCACCTCCTAAATGTGTATCACCGGCTGTAGCACGAACTTCAAAGATACCTTCATCAATATTTAGAAGAGACACATCGAAAGTCCCACCACCTAAATCAAAAATAAGAACATTTTGTTCTTCTGAATTATTATCTAAACCATAGGCAATTGCCGCTGCGGTAGGTTCATTGATAATACGTAGCACATTTAACCCTGCGATAACACCAGCATCTTTTGTTGCTTGTCTCTGTCCATCATTAAAATATGCTGGAACAGTAATAACTACATCCACTACTTCTTCACCTAAATACGAATCAGCTATTTGCTTCATGTATCCTAGGACCATCGCTGAAATTTCTTCAGGTGAAAAAACCTTGTTTTCATTCTTATAATTAACAGAAATATGAGGTTTTGTATTTTTTTCTACTACGGAATAGGATAAATTTTTCATTTCAGATTGAATAACCTTATCGTTAAAATCACGTCCAATTAAACGTTTCGCATCATAAACAGTATTACTAGGATTCATTGCTGCTTGATTCTTAGCACCATCCCCTACAAGACGCTCTGTATCAGTAAATCCTACATAAGAAGGCGTTGTCCTATTCCCTTGATCGTTTGCGATAATTTCACAACGGTTTTCTCTCCATACTCCAACACAAGAATAAGTTGTTCCTAAATCAATCCCTATCGCTACCATTTTTATATTTATTATAATCTTCTTTTTTAAGTATTTTTTCTTCAAAAGTATATTTTTGATCTAATTCATCTTTTAACTTTTGTAACAACATTTCAAATACTCTATTGTATTCAGGTTCAATATCTTCTTCAATAAATTTAATGAATTTTCTATTGATTTCAATTGGTTTTCCAATTTGATCCATCGTTAGTGTCAAAAATATGATGTCTTTTAAATCAAATTTTTATTTAAGTATACTGGATAAGTAAAGTTATCATAATTTAGCTAATAGAGGATACAATATTGAATTTTTAAAACAAAATAGTAGTCATGGCTTAAAAACAGGATTAAATGAACAATTAAAATATATAGAAAAATTTATAAAGTAATATCTCTAAAAAATCCATCTGGACCTTTGAACAGTTTAACAAACGTAGATTTTGTGATAACTTGTTTTCCATCTATATTAGATGACCAGATTGCCATAAATGAATTCATAATATTTTTATTATATACTAATTTAAATTCTGTTTTCATAAGTTTTTTAATTTGTTTTTCAGTTAAGTATTCTGTTTTACTGTATTCTGTTTTACTGTATTTGTTGAACAAACGTAGATATTTATTTGAAGATTTGCTTTTAGTTTTCTTTTTCATATTATATAAATTAAAAATATTTTATTATCTATACTAATATACATGAATATTGATTATACTTGTTCTTATATTAATCCCGAAGCTGAATCTGTTAATAAAATGATGAAACCATGCAATGATGGAAAAACGAATTTTCAATGGGAATGTGAACAAAAACGTATTTTAGATAATGCTATTTTGGCAAGGAATCTAGAAAGACCCGACGGAGCTAATATACAAGGTGTTTTACCGCATTCGCAAATGCTAGATAATGTTAAAGTTGTTCAAAACGCTGTTAAAACAGATTTAAAAGAAGGATTCACAAATTTGGGAGAAAGTTACGTTGAACCTGGTGTATGTCCTGATGGATATTTTTTCTGTCCTTTAAAACAAAAATGTGTTCAAGTTTGCCAAAATTGTAAATTCAATGAAAAAAAATATTACAAATCTAAAGAATTTAATGAAGGTGATCCATGTTTCCCTAATGGAGTTTATAATGGTATCGATAATCAAGGTATAACACAGTGTACTTGTGGTAGCAAGGGACAATACTGTAATGATACCTTTGATACCCAAGGAGGAATGTTATCAGATGGTGTTTACATAGTGAATGTTGGTGATTATTTTAATGTAGGAGATTTAGCTGCTTACTAAAACAAAAAATAAAAAAACAAAAAATAAAAAACAAAATAAAAAACAAAATAAAAAATTTAATATAATTTCTCTAACTAATATCTAACTAAACTTACCAACCCCCATTGTCATCAACTTCTTCAAAAGTTTCATCCTCTTCACCTTCATCTTCAACCATGTCAGGGAAGAAGTAACCTACTAGAGATCCAAGAGCATCTCGCGCGTTCTTCATCGTTTCAAAACTATTGCTAGTAGAGACCGTCACAAAGAAGTAGATGAATGAATCTGCCTTCTTGTCTGTCCCTGGGAAATCTTCAAACCTCACTTTACCCTTGATCTCTCCAGAATGCTTGAGACTAATACGAGTCTTGCTAGCACCAACCTTGTCTGAATCAAGTTCAGTGATACTATCCTTTACACGCCTGAGATTAGAACCACCCCTACCAATGAGAAGACCAATCTTGTGTTCCTCCGCTGAGAGGCGGAAAGACTGAGTGAATCGGTCAGTCTTCACAGGCTTATTTGTCACCTTCTTAGAATTAGACTTCTTTGGCTTCTTAACCTTCTCATCGCGTGGAGTCATGAAGATTGTTTCCCACTGAAGAAGAGATGTCTTTACACTCTCTACCATAGTTTCATCAGTTGAAGTGATCTCACCCACAACTGATTCACCATGAGTATTGATATGAAGCTTTACAGATGGTGGCTTGTCTTCAGAACCATCTTCCAAATTATCCTTACACCAGTTCTTTATAGCAAAAGATGAAACACGCTTCACATTCATACCACCCTTGCCAACGAATGCTGAAACTTGATCCTTGTTCAGCTTCTCAAGGACTACAGGAACCATAGTTCCTTCTGTTGTTGATTCTTCTGAAACTTCTTCAGAAACTTCTTGTTCAGATCCCCCACGAAGACGGAGAACCAGATGGAGAGTAGACTCCTTCTGAATGTTGTAGTCAGCAAGAGTTCGTCCATCCTCCAGTTGCTTCCCTGCGAAGATGAGACGCTGTTGATCCGGAGGAATTCCTTCCTTGTCCTGAATCTTGGCCTTCACATTCTCAATGGAGTCGGAACCCTCCACTTCAAGAGTGATGGTCTTCCCGGTGAGAGTCTTTACGAAAATCTGCATCTTTCCTAAACTTCTTTCTGTTAACTTTTTGTGTTCTTTTAAAGTCTTTAAAGTTTTTAGGTTCTGTTGTTTTCTGTTTCTTCTCTCTTTGTTTGTTTTGTATGGTTTCTTGATAATTAAGCAAATCAAATTTTTAAGTAATTTCGTTTGAATGAGACAAATTATTCATAATATTAAAAAGAGTATTATAATACGTTTTTATTCACAAATTAATTTATATGTAATATTATATTCTAAATAAAATAAATAAAATAAATGACAATTTAATGGATGATAATCATCCTGAAGTTAAAGAAGAATCTATTTATGATTTCATTGATATTGAAGGTTTGAGAAGATATTTAATTCATTATCCTCATTTATTAATTATGTTGGAGTTCTTGATAATACATATAGATGGATACCTACATGAGCAAAATACTTAAATTTGATATACCTTTACTTGTAATAAATAAATGAATAATGCCTACATACTACACACAAAGTGGTGAAAAAATAAGAAACCCAGAAGCCTATGCTTTGACTGGAGCACCTATGTTTAAAACAAAATATTCTGAATCAAATGACATAAATGCTCCGACAACAATCTATAAATTAAATTTAGAAGATGGTAAAAAATATGTTGGTAAAACAACTAATTTTGACCGTAGAATGGATCAACATTTTTCTGGGAATGGATCAAAGGTGACAAAAAAGTTTAAACCAATTGATGGTAAAACAATAGATGAAGTACATGGATTCTTTTCAGATGAGGTTGAGCAGGGGTGTACTGAAGAATATATAAATAAATATGGTTATGATAAAGTTCGTGGTGGTTATTATACTAATTCAAAAACATTAAATAAAACTAATAATATGAAATCATCTAAAAAAGAAGTAATATGTTTTAAATGTGGTAATACAGGACATTATGCTAATCAATGTTATGTTGATAATAAAGAATCAGATGAATCATATTATTCTGATGATTATTGAATTATAATATACTTAAAGTTTAACCACTTTAGTATAGTGTAGAGGGTGTCTAGGAACATCTATTAAATACTTATATTTGTATATACTTAAAGTTTAACCACTTTAGTATAGTGTAGAGGGTGTCTAGGAACACCATTAGCTCCAATGGCGCAATTGGATAGCGCGTCAGACTTCTAATCTGAAGGTTGCGGGTTCGAGTCCCGTTTGGAGTAATTTGCTAGGGTTCCCGAGTCTGGTCAAAGGGGAACGACTTAAGATCGTTTGCTATACGCTTCGTGGGTTCAAATCCCACCTCTAGCACATATGTTCCATTAGCTCAGTTGGTTAGAGTATGAGTCTTATGAGCTCAAGGTCGCGGGTTCGAGCCCCGCATGGAACATCTGGAGTTATATAACTCCTTAGTCCGTCTAGCTCAGTTGGTAGAGCGCAAGACTTTTAATCTTGTGGTCGTGGGTTCGAGCCCCACGGTGGACATCAGACTTGTAAGTCTCTAAATTACTATTTAGTCCGTCTAGCTCAGTTGGTAGAGCGCAAGACTTTTAATCTTGTGGTCGTGGGTTCGAGCCCCACGGTGGACATCAGACAAGTCGGTCTATAAATGACATTATTCCTCTATAGCTCAGTTGGCAGAGCGCTCGGCTGTTAACCGATAGGTCGCTGGTTCGAGCCCAGCTGGAGGAGTAAGATTGATTACCTCAAGTAATCCGGTAAGGAAAAGTATCTTATCGTTATAATTTTACTAGGGTACCCGAGTCTGGTCAAAGGGGAGCGACTTAAGATCGCTTGCGTCACGCTTCGGGGGTTCAAATCCCCCCTCTAGTATTTTCCTCTTGGCTCAATTTGGAAGAGCATTCTTATATGTAAGAAAGGTTGTAGGTTCAAATCCTATGGGGGTTTATTTAAAGCACGCATGGCCGAGTGGTCTAAGGCGCCAGACTCAAGTTCTGGTGGGCGTAAGTCCGCGTGGGTTCGAACCCCACTGTGTGCAATGGTCTTTATAAATGATCATATGGTTCCATAGTGAAGCTCGGTTATCACGGCAGACTTTGAATCTGTAGTCCTGGGTTCAAATCCCGGTGGAACCTTTATTTGGTGTCGTGTCCGAGTGGTTAAGGAGATAGACTTGAAGACGGGGCTTTGCCCGCGCAGGTTCGAACCCTGCCGACACCGTTTTAACCCTTTAAACTCGATATAGCTCAGTTGGTAGAGCGGAGGACTGTAGTTCCTTAGGTCGCTGGTTCGAGTCCGGCTGTCGAGAAAGCGTTAAAGGCGTCTTGGTCTAGTGGTATGATTCTACCTTTGGGTGGTAGAGGTCCCGGGTTCGATTCCCGGAGGCGCCCGGCCGCTATAGCTCAGTCGGTATTAACACACTTGTAATGCGGGGTCGTGAGTTCAATTCTCATTGGCGGTTTTTATTTTTTTCTATCCTTCTTATAAAATGTCTTCTTTAAGTAATATTATACCGGAATCTAAAATATATAGCGATCCAGTATTATATTTTGTCGTAACATATATCGTATTAATAGGATGTCTTTATTATTTTTATAAAGGTTCTAAAACATTTATATTTGGCCAAAATAATAGCCTAAGTTTAATAGATTTAGTATCCTATCCCTATGGCATAAACTCCCCACAATCAATTATTAAATCATTTTTCTCAAATCCTATACAAATATTTGGCTTACTATTCACATTACTGTTACCAAATTTAATAGATGTAAATGAATCTAAATACAAACCATATTTCTATGGCTTAATGTGTGGATTCATAATGCTACTAATAATATTTTTAATTCATGTAGCTATTGTAAGATTAGTTATAGATCCTAAAACTATTGTTATTTCAGATAGTTTTAAAGTAGAAAAGAAAACAGGTGAATCATATAATAATATTTATAGAGGACATTGGATAATATTAGTTGCTCTGTTACCTATCTATTCTACAGTTATTGTTTTATTTAAAAAACATTTTTAAAATTAAAGTTGTGACCAAATACTACTAAAATAAAGAGGTTCATAATCAATTAATCTTTTATAATTTGCTAAATCATATAATGGATTAAATACTCCATCATTATTCCATTTTGACTCAGTACAGGGTATATCTTTTATATTTAATACTGTATTATTTATACATGTTATCATTTTAAAATCTTCGTCAAATTCAGAACAATAAGGACACTGACATCCACATATGTATTTTTTATTAGATTCAAGAGTATTACATGGTAAATGAGAAAAATGAATATTTTTAAGTTGACAATCTAATAGTAAATTTGTTTGTTTTGAATATCTTGGATACCATAAAGGTATTTGAGCTGTTAGAGGAACATAATTCTTCCAAAATTCTCTTACCTTCATTATATAAATTCTATACTTTAAGATATTTGGTAATGCATCTATATTATCATATAATTCTTGGTCTATAAATAATAATTTATTAAATGATATTTTAACAACTTTTTGTGGTTTGATTAGTTTTAATGATTTATCTGTCTCCATATTATAGATTATTACAAATTAAATTTACAAATATTACATACTTTGTATATTTTAAATAATTTATATATTATATGGCTAATAAAAACAAAACAGTTAAAAAAAAGAACACTTCTAAATCTAAAATAACTATTCATCAAATTTATGGAATATTTGACGATGGTGTTCCATTAAAAGGTATCAAGATTTTTAATGACAATGTTATTAAAACAAGGAATTATTGTAAAAAGCATAAAATTAATCATCAGATGTGGAATCTAAGAGGAGATGATACTATTATTAGTATCAATGGTAAAGATGTTAAACTTAAATCAAAGTCTTGTAATGATTTAATGAATAAAAAATTCAAAAAATATATAAGTCTTTGGACAAACCTTAAGAAAAAAGCAACTGATAATAATCCACATTTCAATCCTATTTTAGCGGCTGATTTTATTAGATATTGTATTTTACACGAACATGGTGGTATATACATAGATTGTGATATTCATCCGATACCAGGTAAATTCTCTAAACTAAAAACAACCTATAATAAATATCCTTATTTCTTTGTCCATTGGGCTGATGATAAAAAGAAATTACCATATAATGCTATTATGGGAGCAAGTAGTTTAAAGGAAGAAATATTTATTGAAATTATTGAAGAATGTAAAAAAAGTTATAATAAAAATGTGAATAAAGATATTTATAAAAAATGGAAAGGTAGATTTATATTTCAAGTAACAGGTCATTATATGATAAAGAGAGTTGTAAAAAAATTAAAAGCACAAGAAAATGTATTAAATATATTACGAGTAATAGATAAACAGGATAAACTTGTTTGTGATAATCCACCTAAATGTCCTAATGCTTTATTTGAAGATTCTAATGCGTCTGTCTGGTATCAATAGCATCTACGAAAGCATATTCGATTTTATCATTTTTTACAAATTCACCATTTTTAATGAATATATTCCATTCATCACTTGTTCCCCTATATTCAACATATAATCCTCTTAATTCGATGTATTCTGAGTTTGTATAAAACCAGTATTTACCATCATACGATACTCGCAATTCTTTTGCACGCGGTGGATTCCAAGATGGATCTTTATAATGTGGCGCCCTTTCAACTAACATTTTAGTTCCACAAATAATCCTTTTATACCCGCCTTCAATACTATCACTATTCAAGCCACGTTTTCTCTTTTTGTTTTCTTTTACTGTAGTTGAAAGTTGAACCGATATTTGACGTTGTTTTACATATACTGATTCTGGATCTATAGATTCTATCTCTTCTTTATAACAATGATCCATCCACTCAACAATTTCCATTACACAACTCATTTTAAAGAAGTGTTCTTTTTTTATTCATTAACATAAAAAATTTATATAATATCAAATTTTTAGTTTAAGGAATATTTAGTGATTGAAATATGGATTATGATCCACAAGGTTAGCCCAGAAATCATATTCACCATCTTTATGTATTATACCCCATCCATCCCTTGAATACCTTTCTCCTGCTATTCCCCACATTCTATCATATGAGTCCATACCATTTTCATCTACATCTCTTGTAGAAAGTAGCACCGCCAATGTCAGTATGAGACTAACAATTACCATAATGAGTTCGCAACAGCTATAGAAACCGTTCATATTAGTCTTTATTCGTTTTAACTTTATCATAAAAAATTTAATCAAATTTACTACTAATTCAATAAATGAATTAACGATACTCAATTAACAATACTCATATACTTGAATGGTTTGTGGTGACCATCATTATAATGTTCCCTTGCTGTAAGATATGGTTGTTCTTCCCATGAAGGATTTAATTCATCTAGAGATAATATATTAGAATCACCTTCATCTATTGATATAAAGTCTTTCAAAGCTTCATCCGCATCGGTGATTGAGAACATTGATCTGAACACATTAGACTCCAGTTCTTCACCATATAATAGATTGACTAATTCTACTTTAGTTTTCACTGGAGCGTTTTCACTTGTTTGATCTTCCACTTTTCTAATGTATCCATTTCTCATGAACGTTACCATCTTTGATACTCTCTTATGGTTTCTCCACATTTTTCCATCGTAAGGTAAAGGAAATGTTACAGGGACACACGGACTCATTAAATGATATTGTCCTAGAATCTTCAATTTACTTGTCCTTGACCACCGGTCTTCGGGTGACAACCTCAAGGATTCATGAAATTCTCTAGCTTCTTCAGAAAGGTTGGATAACCTCATAGGTTTGAGGATATTCATAAAGTAAATGACTAATTCAGGATCATTCAACTTCTCAAGGATGATTAAAGCAACTTGTTCTGTCCAAGTGAACATGTTTTTATTTCTTTTATTAATGTATCATAAAAAATTTAATCAAATTTACAATTTATGAGAATAAATCATCAATATGATTCTGCTTTACTATAAATTCACTTTCTTCTTTAGGGTAATCTCTAATATCATCTGCAGTCAAACGCCTTCTCATGTCCATTAAGAAGTATCTACCACTATGAAATCCTTTAGTCCATGTTAAAGTATATGCTGTCCACATGTAGTATTCACCTGTTTCATAGGCCCATTCAAAGAAATCATATCTATCTTCTGGTCCTGAAAGATTCCATCTGTAAATTAATTCGCTGTTAAGTTCATTGATATTAATGTGAAACTGTGTTGGTATATTCAACAGATTACAGAGAGGTGAGTAAGATCCTCTACTGAAATAAATCATGTTTACTCCAGTTGGTGTTCCTCTATCACAGTAAAATTTAACTGCTTGTTCCAAACAATACTTTTCATGAACACTTTTGATGGTCTTCATCATTGTAATAACGAGTGCTTCAGGTAAAATAGTAGAGAGGCAAAGGATAACATTTGCGTCCCACGAATTGAATCGTGTAAGATACATAGTTTTATTTTAGTTAATTCATAAAAAATTTAATCAAATTTATACTTAATTTATACTTAGTTTATACTTAATTTATATTCCTAATTTATTCAAGAGGGTGCTTCCATTGTGTTTTCTCTCCATTATTGTAACACTTAAGACCATAATATTCATCTGAAACTCCTACAGACCAACCTACTGGTAATCTTTTCTTAGTTTTTCCGTTAACACTAATTCCCTCATATAAACCCATGCTTCCATCATCCAGTTTATACGGTATTTTGCCAAGGATCTGCCACTTGAAACCATCTACGAGAGCTATCATTTCATGAACCGTGGGTACAAGATTCTTAACATTACTATCTGGATGATTGCTACTGTAAGTTACTTTAGAATCTGAACCCCACCAATGTTTTTCTTTATTTGATATATCAAGAACCAAATCACTAAAATAGTCAAGGTTTGGATATTTTGTCTCTTCTTCTTCATCACTATACATTACTGACCCACATTCATACAATACATGTGTATTATCCAAATCATCTACAACCAACATATGGTTCTGTCGACCCCACTTATTATCATAATTAATGTTCATATTTACTACAATACGTTCAGGATTATCTATATCACCTGACAATCCGTATGACCAAATATTAGGTTTTCGGAACAAGATTTCAAAATCTTTCTTTGATTGTTTTACAAATGGGTCATGAGAATATTCTCTGAAAATATGTCTTGTAGTTTTTCCACAGTGACCTTTGTTTTCTTCTAACTCTTCCCTAAGAACACTTTCTTCTAAAGAAGGGAACCGTTTAACCAGTACATTAACCTCCGCATTAAATTCAGGAGAGTTAGTAACTAACGACATAGTTAAGTTTATTTTAATTAGTTCATAATAAAAATAATCAAATTTTATTTAAAGGATTTATACTAATTCAATTTGTTTTCATATTACATTTTACACACACAAGATTTGTTAATTCTGATCCTATTTTTAGAGGCATAAATTTATGACATTTACAACATTTTGATTTATCTGATATATCTACTGCTCTCAAACTGTAATTATTCTTCTGATTATTTCCGTGTATATTTATTAAATTTTTAGAAGTGTTCATTTTTTTTCCATTGTCAAAATATAAGATTACTTTTATTAATTCATTAATATCTGCTAGGCTATATATTTGTCTAAATGATGGCAAACAATCTCCCATTATATTGTTTTGATAACATTCAAACGACGTATGAAAGACTGATGTGAATTGATCACCGGTAAGTATCTGTTCAATTACAGAAAATGCCAGTTTGTTAGGCCATCCTGTAACAACCAGTTGATGTGGTGTTTGTTGTGAAAATTCATTTAGTTCTTTCACGATCGTATAACGCTTACTTCTTTTACCCTGTAAGAGATAAAAGAGTGTATCATCATAAATTTCCTCAGGTAAAGAAGACCCTGTAAGAGATATAAATAGTTGACACAATATCTTAAACATTATTTAAGAGTATGTTTTTAAAATAATAAATTTATTAAGATTATCAAATTTACAAAAAAAAATGCCTCTAAAGAGGACTTATCGGAAATGACTAGTCTCATTATCCTCTTACCGACCCCTGGACTCGAACCAGGAACCTCTCGGTTAAAAGCCGAGCGCTCTATCCACGTCCACAGGTGAAAAGCCTGTGTTTGTCATAATGACGACTTGAGCTAGACCAGCATAATTGCAATAACGTAGTGGGTGCGGGAAGGTAAATTAGTCCGAAAACTAATTCTTTAAATATCGAGAGAGTACCCGTCAACCCTAGGGTGTATTGCAATGTTCCGTGTGGGACTCGAACCCACGACTGGATAGGACAAAACCCACCCGGCTCTACCAACTGAGACCTAACGGAACTAAAGTGTCGCGAGGGGGACTTGAACCCCCGACCACTTGATTAAAAGTCAAGCGCTCTAACCAACTGAGCTACCGCGACGTGTCCTGAGTGGGACTTGAACCCACGACCACTTATTGTTCACAACCGTTCTAACTGAGCTACCAGGACTATATTATCCACCTTTAACACGCTAAATTTACCTTAAACTGGAAATCAAATTTTTTGATAATTATATTAATGATTATATTTTAGTTTTCTTGACTATAACCTTCTTCATCGGATGAATCACTAGTAATTTCTAATTCATCATCTGATTCATCATCTGAAGATGAATCTTCAAGTTCAATATAAGGTTCTATATTTACTATATTATCTACTATATTATCATCCAGATTGTATGCCACATCATCATAGTAACTTTGCATGTAATCGGGGTGTTGTTCCATCCAGTAAAGGATTGAATTCCTTTGTCCATCTGTGAAGCGGTTGTTAACAGTGTTTTCTGGATCATTTAAAACATGGTCTAGTTGTATATCAGTGGGTACAACCATAAGATCTCTAACTATATCATCATTTTCAGGCATCACCTTAATATTGTTCTCAATAGGTGAGTAAAACTCCATATAGATTGACCTCTCAGAATCTGTCAAGTTGTGCCAGTATGTCCAACCATGTGACATTGTTGTTTAATCTTTATGATTAGTTTGTTACAAACTTCATAAAAAATTAAATCAAATTTAAACAATTATGAAAATAAAAATTATTACTATACTATTTCACTATCCTAAATAATTACTATCAATGAAGATGTCTGTATTTTCTTCTTCTTCTTCTCTTAGGTATTCGGGGATTACTATTACCATTAGTATTATCACAATTCACTACCATATCAAAACCCGATTGACATAGCTTGGTAATTTGCTTATGCCTCTTTTCAATCTCAAGTCTCAGTAAATGTCCATCTTGAGTTAATTTAACTACTTTCATATATTTTACAATATCTTCTGGGAGTTTTTCTGAAAGACATAAGTAAGCATTAACATCCCAATTACTTAGGGACATATTTAGTATTTTACAAACTTCATAAAAAATTAAATCAAATTTAAACAATTATTTAAGAAAAGAGGTCATCAATGTGCTCAACTGTTTTACCAGGTTTGTCACCCATTCCTCCTCCATCCAGAGTTAATAAATCTTCTCCTATCTGATGATATTTTAGCAAATTATACATACTCATATTATAACTAGCAAACTTTTCTTTTATATTATCCTTACACATATCATTATCTTTGAAGAACAGAAAGTATCGTCCTTCATGAATACTATGGTACCAGCGACTTACTTCAGTCCGCATTTCGTCTTCACCTCTTTCAGGTGCGTCCCAATCAATTTCATATGACCAAGCCGACCAGGTAGCCCAGAAACCTCTTAAAAATTCATTTATACCAATTATATTTTCTCTTTCTTCTTTAGACATATTTCTGTATTCAGGATAATAACCCTGATAACCACTTAACTCTCTCATATAGGTTTGAACTACCCAATCAGTCCCATTTTTACAGAAATTAACCAAATTCCCCCTTCTTTGTTCTGGAATTCTTTTTAACCATTTATTTTTGAATTCCCTAATAGTTAGAGTATATAGGTTAAGTGTGGATACAGGTAATAATGTGTGACCACAGTGCCACAAACGTGCTTCATCTATTACATGTTTTTCATGAACTTCTTTAACCGTCCTAATCATCCCTCTAACAACTTCTTCCGGGAATACTGACAAGAGACACATATAAGCATTTGTGACCCAAGATGTAAAGAACATATTTAATTCTGTTTATAAAAAACATAAAAAAGTTTAATCAAATTTAATTATTAATAGGGTAATCCTGGTGTCTTTACCGATTTACTAATTTTGGCGAAACAACTGGACTCACTACAGGTGATTCTATACCATGCATATATTTGTGATAATTATCGTAAATGGACTGAATTCTATCACTGGGTGCATACATAAATGGGGTAATACGTTTTAATGTCTCAAAGGTAGACATAATTAATTGTTTAAGAGAGTTATGGTGTTTTTCTCTAATACTATACTTACAATCAATTAGCCTCTTAATAACCTCATCAGCTAAATATTCTATATCTATATAGCACTCGGAAGAAGAACTATAAAGAACCTGTAAAGTATATTTTAAGTCATCTGTAGAGAGTCTATCAAACTCTATAGTCAATGTATAATCAAAATTGGGATCAAACATTATCGTTTGTTTTATTATATTTCCATAAAAAATTATCAAATTTATTAACTTATGAAGGTTTAAACCACACTGAACCATTTTTCTCATGAGTCCATTTACCCGTTACCCAATAGTCTCTACACCAACATTTCTTGCAGAACCAATGATCTTGTTCATCCCATGGAGAAGGTAGTCCACCAGTAGCGGATCTTCTATCAAAATAACCTTGACATCCATTACCCTTTTCACCACAATCCTCACATACATATTCCTGTTTTAAGTGAGGATTTCCCGGAGAAGGACAACTACAACTTGAACAGGAACAAGTTCTAAATGTTCTACCTGGTTTACCAGACCAGTCCGTAACATATACACCACCGAATCCCCTGTGTTCTCTGTCTGAATAATATTGTCTTGCTCGCTGCATATTCCAATCTTTCTCATGAATTTTTTCTGAGTCATAACAATCCTTGCAATACAAACCACCATAAGGTGATTTATTTGGACCCGACCATCCAACATTCCAAGAATCTTCTTGTGCTCTCAAAGATATTCTAATACGATCACATGGACCACAACACTTAAATGGTGAATCGTTTACAGGCCTTCTTATTCCTGGAGTCCTTCTCATTAACTTTATTGCATCTTCTTGAGACAATTGTGGGAGAAGACGACATGTCTTGATATCTTTTTGAAAGAAGTTACCCTGTTCCTTCTCTTCCTCCGTCTCGGGATCCCGATACACCTGACAAATTCCCCCCTTCTTTACTTTATTCACCGTCCCTACAACCATTTTCTTTTGTCTCGTTGAATACCACGCTACCTTCTCTCCCCTAAATCGTTTCTCTCTAACCCAAACAGACCAATAATGAAGGGACTCCCATCTATCCTGATAGATATCTGTCTCTTTCACCTCATCCGAATGTTCATGGGGCCACAAATGAGCGTCTTTGATTACCCACTCACTCACCGTTTGAAGTTCATCCAAAGAACCACCGTGACTCTCCATCCACTGGCGACATTGTTCAGGTTTTGTTTCATCAATATACCTCTTCAAAATTTCTATCCGCGGTGTTCTAGAGCAACATCCTTCACACAATCCCTTATCATGAAGAAAGACCTGATATGACCATTCCCCCCTAGGAATATTTCCCTTTAATCCACATACGAAACATTCTTTGTGATATTTTGATGGAGTCTCTTCATGGACTATCTCTTGCATCCCTTGCTTCTCTTGCATCCCCTGCTTCTCTTGCTTCCCTTGCCTCTCTTTCTTCTCTTTCTTATTCCCTCCAGGTGGTTTAATTGTTTCCCCTAGCACCGGAAAGTCTTCTGGTTTGAAATGACTCATTTTTTAGTCTGTTAAATAATTCATAAAAAAATTTAATCAAATTTTAAACTATAAGAGTTCTTCTATATGCTTCTTCCCTTTAAATATACCGTTGAACCACCCAATAAAACTTTCTAAATTATCTACTCTCCACATAAGATGATGGTCTACTCTCCACAAAAGATGATGGTCATTAATCATAGGATTCAACGAATTAATATATTTATGATCCATTAATATAAATCTTCCTGGATGAAATCCAATCATCCACTTTACCGCATCTTGAGACCAGTTCATTCCCCACTCTTCTCTAACACAATAGAGACAATCAAGGGTCCCCGATAACTCAATATATTTAATCCTGTTATCTGATAAACGATATTCGCTTACCGATCTAAAATTTTCAACTAAAGCAGAATATCTATTGTGAAATGCAACTGGTATAGATTCCAGATTCCCGACTGCTCTTGGAAAATTGAAATGATTTTTACGCCAATCTTTATCACTTAGTTCTGCGCAACTAAAGTGTAACATATACCACTTCGACATATCTACGAATTTTCTTCTGTCACAATGAAAGTCTCTGGAGCCTTCAAGTTCAAACTTTCTGTGAATCCCCCTTATCTTCTTTACGAAAATATCAACTAGATCTTCTGGAAGACCGAGTGAAAGAAGACAGAGAAACACATTAATGTCCCATGAAGTAAAGTAAGTCATCTTAATTTAGTTGATTAAATCATAAAAAATTAAATCAAATTTAACTAAACGGAACAAACACTTTAAACAATACATAGAAGAGCATCAAGATCCTTAAACTTCTTTCCCCTAAGACTAATCTTGTAGTTATTGCCATCGGAATAAGTTCCTGTTACCGTCCCTGAATAAGTGCTACCCGCTCTTTCACTGCCGTGTAAAGTTATAGGATGTTCAGTATAACGCGATCCCTTCTTCAGGAACACCCAACCAGCTGGTCGTGGACATAATTCAATTTCAGGCCACTCCTTCTCTATATACCGAATTATAAAGAAGTTCACATCTGCCTGATTTTCGGGAAATGTTGTCCGCCTCTCAAATATCTCATCTTCTTCATCGCTATCATCGGCGTTTATCTCTATATCTATCGGCTTCTGAAAGAACTCCTTTAGAGTAGGATTATTCTCAATCCTCTTTAGGTTTAACTCAGTTAACTCTCCACATGATACCAGAGCAAACAGAAATTCCTTAATAAGAGGAGAACCTGCCATTTTTGTTCTTTCTATATGTTTGTTTACCAAAACTCATAAAAAATTAATCAAATTTTAATTTATTTTGATAAAAGATCATCTATGTGTTCAACCGTTGTTCCCACTGTTTCACCTAATCCTGGACCATCGATACATCTAAGATCTTCTATCAGCTGTTCGTATGGTCCCCAATCAAAGATAGGTGTTCTAGGATATTGATAACCGTCTTCGCATGGACCTTTAGGGACACCTCCATTCCTTTCTTGAATGATCTTATTCTCTTTGTAGAACAAGAAGAATCTACCGGTGTGTATTCCTTCATACCACTTACTTATGTTAACCCGTCTATGCCAACCCACTAAGTAGTACGAAGCGCAAGCAGTGGCACCCGCCTCCCAAGAAGCCCATAGATTCTTAGTATACTTATCTCTTATCTTATTTAACTCTTTTGATTTCTCAATCCACTCGGAGCGCGATTCACCCGCGCGGCGGTTCCCGTAAAATTTACTTAATCGCCTTTGATGTCTCATTTGGTCATCGTCTGAACCGAATTTACACCACTCAATCACCTTTTTATGTCTATCTTCAATTGAACGAAGTCTCCACTCTGTCTTGAACTCCTTTGTCAAATTAAGGCGTTTTTTAAACACATCTATTCTTGTCTGAGAAAATTCTAAAATGTCGCTAATTTGAAATTTCAAACTTACTCCTCTCCTCTCTAGCGGTTGGTTCAACCTCCATCTAACTAACCTTGGAGAGTTAGTGTTCCAGTATCCTAATGCTTCCTTCAAAGAGAAATCTTCGTGGGTCTTCTTCGTTACCTTCATCATTCTGGCCACAACATCCTCGGGTAACCCCCAGGAGACCAAGGATAAGAAAGTATTCACGTCCCAAGAAGTAATGTAAGTCATCGTTATTTGTTTTATTAAACTCATAAAAAATTTAAATCAAATTTATCAATAAGAATTTAAAACCGTTTCCTTACTCACAGTGTGCCGCTAGACTAATCAGATATGTATAACCATCAGGTAGTTTCATCCATGCTTCTTCACCGTCACAATCTGAACCGGTCTTCCTCCAAAATAGTTCCAAGAATGGTTCATTATTTACTACACCGAAAGGCATATTTGTTTTTTCAGAATCCATTGATATAGTGATAACTCTCATTATCTGTTCTGTATTAGAACCAGGTGGGATTCCCTCACCGAAAGCTGCAATAGACAACTCTTCATCAGTCATTTGAGAGCAGTCCATATCAGGGTCTCAACACAGATTCAACTATTACTCTGTTTCTACTCACTTATTTAAGTTTTTCTCTTTGTTTACAATTATCATAAAAAATTTAATCAAATTTAAAACAAAGATAAAAAATTTATTCATTTAATTCTCTTACACAACTAACTTTCTTTACAAATCTTTGTTCTCTTTGACCCACTTCTGGAACTCTAAGGCTTGTTCTAAACTGATTTCACAAACTTCTTCATATTCTTTACCAAACCATGTGAATGATTTGCTTTCACCAGTTGAAGGATTCTTCTGAAACTCTTCTACCTTTTCTACCGTAACACCAGTCATACCCTCGGCCGCAGGATATTTCAGTCCGTTCACGATTAGCCACTTGTTCGGCATATTTATGAGTAAGTGTTATTTTAGTTTATCTGTTAATTATACAACTCTTTAATAAATCAAATTTATTTAAAAGAACATAAAAAATTTGTTTTTTTGTCTTTTTTCTTTTCTGGATGTTTTTTGTCTTTTTACTGAAGTGTGATGGTCTTCTGACCTTTGTTTTTATACTTACCATTGTATGGGATAGATTCTTCCCAGTCAACTTTGAATTTCATCCAACCTTTTCTACCCAGATCACCACCTACATTGATTGCTTTGGAGCGAACGGTGCCGAAGAAGTAGATATCTTTAGCACATGGACAAGGGTTCTTCACCTTTTTACCCCTTTTTCCAAACGTAGTTTTGGGTTGGATCACGAATCTATCACCTACATTCACTTCATCAACGGTACTTGCAGGAGTAGATGCGTGTCCAGCGCAGACCCAATATTCACCAAGTTCAAAGAACTCTGGGGCTTCTGCGTGAGGATTGAATTCCCATTCTGGATGATGCATCACTTTCCACAATTTACGCTCTTGTTGTGGACCCTTCTGCCCCTTCAGATACCTCCCAGGTTGTCGCTCAGGTTGTCGCTCCACTTCTCGCTCATTCGTAGGGGAAGGTGTCCGTGGTTTCCTCTTCGGTGAAGTGCTCCTCTGCCTCTCGTATGCCTTCGCAAATTCTTCGTGGTTTGTGACAACTGGCATAGTAACACGGGTTTCGTATGTGCTTACTTATTCACCTAATGTCAGCAGTAATAGTTTGTTGAATAATCTTCTCACAAATAAATCAAATTTTTTAGGAACAGAAACAAACTCTTACAAAATTTACTCACCTCCCAAAAAATTTGATTTATTTGGTTTTGGATTATTCAACAAACAAATATTGCTGGCACTTGCGAATACGAGTATCAGCGCTAACAAACTTAGAGCAGAGAACAACAGAGTACGGTAAGGAAGAGCGTCCTTCAGATATGGCTCTCTACCAGCAGATCTACGACCCACTCACGAACGAGAGGCACGCTGGAGCAAAGTGGTGGTCCTCTGAGGACAAAGAGGGTCATGGGTCATACTCTCAGTTTGAGGGTTATGGTAGGGGCGACGTGAAGGCAGCGTTTATGGAGTCGGTCAATGAAGACAACGAAGTATGGTCTACTGACACGCCTAACCGCAAACCACTGACATTCGCTGGTGCTGCGAAGACGATGGTTTGCTCGGGACGCTGGGAGGGCCCTGGTACGGGTTTGAACTACGAAGAAGGTTACCACTACCAGCAGATAGACTTTAGTGATAGAGACAAGAAGACCTCCGCAGTGTTCGCGCAGATGCTGTGCGAGTATGTGGAGAAGGCTTACACTCCTAATGAAAAGGATAAGTTCTTCGACTACAGCGGAAAGGGGCGCAAGTGGTCAAAAGACAAAGAACTCATGGACAGGTTGGAGAAGCGCTTCTTGGAGGTGGAAGAAGCCTATGCTAACAGTCACTTCGCTCTGTCACTGTGCGAGCAGACCATCAAGCGCTCAAGACCTTATCCGAAGAGTCACTTCATGAACCTTCTCGCAAAGTTCAAGGAGTTCCGGAAGAATGGTCCTCGCTTTAGTGTGGGTGCTAAGGATTTCACTCCTAGTAAGACTATTAGCACTGGTTTGGCTAGGACGAGTGTCAAGAAAGTGGCAGGCGTCCCTATGGTAGCATGTTCAAAAGAACATGTTTCATGGGATAAAGTTCAGGATGACTTTCAGACCCTGTGTAAGAAGTTGGACTCGGTGATAGCACTTGCAGGACCTGTTATCCGAGCAGAGAATGTTTAGATTAGTATGAAATAACTAAGACAAAAAACATACAGAAAATAACTAAGACAAAAAACATACAGAAAATAACTAAGACAAAAAAAAACTTTTTTTTAATAAATTTGATTTAATTATCATATATTCAACCAACTTAAATATGTCAGACTTCGTTAAACCTGATGTACCAAAAGAACCTAAACCTCCACCTGACCCAATACCAGTATCATTAGATAGACCGAAACCAATTCAACCAATAAATAAGACTAAACTCCATCTAACTCAACTCCTTCGGTATATCGATGAAAAACAAGAGCGTTGGAATATGAATGAAGGAGAATACCTTGAAGTTACCGAGATGTTAAAAGACGCATTTAACTCTGTATAAATTGTTAATTATTAAATTTTTTATGTGAAATTAATTTACTCTTTATATAAAATTTGATATTTATGATCACATTATAATTAAACGAATATTGATTGACTAAAGTTGATCTGTAAACAATGACAGCACGACTATTGGGACCTACTTCGGGTGGTTTAGGTAGATGGTTTCAAACAACGAAAGGTTTAGACACAGTTAGTCTTAAGATGGGTAAACGAAGTGGTCTGGTGCAAATGACTCTTCGCGATTTCATCTTTAGGTGGAAAGATGAACTGGTTGAATACTATGGTTCTGAATTTATGACACACGAAGATAATATCTTGTATGATACAAGTGTTGGTGATACAATTATATTCTGTTTAGTAGACAATGATGAAACTGTTGACCATTTGCCAGAAGATGTTAAGAAGAAGATACGTAAGGCAGGGAAGTGGCGCAGAGATAAACTCAGACATCAGTGGTCATACGTAAATCCATTTAATCGAATCCATGGTTACATTGTCTTGAAAGATGTTACAAATGAACGGCACAAACAGAAGACACTTTCTATCTCAACTGTATGCTCTACCTACTTCTCTAAGAAGAAGGGTATAGGTTCAGATCTAATGGATTTGGCTAAAGACTTTGCTGGAGCTACTGGTTACTTTGATATTGTATTGGAAGTGGCGAATGAATACTCGGGTATGGATAAAGAGTCTGATGAAGAATACTCTGATGAAGAAGAGTCAGATGAAGAAGACGATGAAGAAGAAGATGAAGAAGAAGATGAAGAAGAAGATGAAGAAGAAGATGAAGAAGAAAGAGAATATACTCATGAAGGTTATACTTTCACCTGGGTATATGAAACAGATGAACTTATTGATCCCGAAACAGATGAAGTAGTGGGTCTTATGGTAGAAGATGAAGATGGTGAATGGTCTCCCAAATTGAATGATGGATATGAAGTATGTATGGATGATACTTGGTATCCATGTGAGAGTTGCTTGGAACTTCTATCAGAAGAACTCTGGAAGAAATGTATGCGCAAAAATCACAGGGATATTCCATACTACAATTTGGAACAAGAATACATCAAAGAATGTCTAGAAGATTACTTCTCATGTAATCTAAATTCAGAAGATGAAGATAAGTTGTGGGAAGGAACTGACGTTAGAGGTTTCATTGAAGATGAAGCCGATGATTCAGAATACTATGGATTCTGGTATAGAAAAGGTAAGAATAGTCAAAAAGACTTGATTAAGTTTTATGAAAAACATGGTTTCATAGAAGACCCCGATATCCATTTCACTTGGTGTTGCTTTGATAGCATACCTTATCCTACTATGAAGTTTAGTATCTCGTAAATTATAAATTTGATAAATGTAAAATTTTTTATTGTAATTGAATAATGTTTTCTTGGAAAGAAGATGTGGCACTTACTTTGATAAAACTCTTGTATGATCCTGAGTTAGTCATACATTTTATGAAAATATTATGTTCTCTTAGAAGGGAACATTTGTTAGAAGATGCTAGGAGTTTTCACCTTTCTCTGAGAGAATGTTTTAGAGAAGATTTAGAAGTGAATAGATATTTACCTAATGTATCGTATTTACAAAATTGTGATTTTAGAGAGACAATATATCACATTAAATATTTTACACCCGGATTTATTAGAAGGGTAGAAGGCTTTATCTATGGCGAACCACAATATGTAGATGATTTTATCTCTGAAAAAGTAGATGTTGTAGAAAAACTTTTAGCATATGAAGAATGTGAAGCAAACTTTCCAATTGAAGTGATTAATGAAGCAGTTAAAGAGTTACACGATTTGGAAGATATTTACACCCCAGATGATGAATTATGGTTAAATATACCATTCTTAACTTATCATATGTGGAGAGGTAGATTTGGAGAAAGTTACAAATATATTGAACTCATTAATTAAATTTGATTTGCCTTACATAGTTTTTATTAAACGAATAAACAGGTATCAAGGATGGATGCTAATATGACTAAAAGTGATCAGGTAAATGATTCTAAAGCGCCGGTTCCGGAGGTGTCGGAATCTAATGAGAACGGTTCTGAGGATAAAGGTTCTGAGGAGAAAGGTTCTGAGGCGGTAGATTCTAAGAATCAAGAATCTGCTAAGGAGGTAATAAACTGTATAGCAGATACTGCGAATATGGACGAAGCTAACAAGGAAGCATACAATGTCTTAACAGACGGTACAAGGGAAGACTTTCTAAGACATGTATTTACAGAACAAGAGACTGGTCGTGTGCGTTCTTATGCTGAAATGCGAATGATGTATGGTTAAGTATCACATATATTCCCACCAATTTAAATTTATACTAATTTCATCTGTTTATAATTTTTTATCGTATTTTAGATTATCTAAAAATTTGATTTAAAGGATTAATGTAATTTCAAACAAACAAAAAGAGTTATACGCTCAAACACTATTTACGAACTACTTACAACTATGAGCAACTTCTTTTCTGAAGCGGTGAAGTTCGTTGTGAAGAAAGAACGACAATCAGTGGTAAATACGGCCATTATAGCAAAACCGGTACGCTTTAAGACTACAAACCTAAGAGTGAATACGTATAACCAACATTCAATGAATAGGCGTTACAAGCAAGAACACAACAGGCGCAAGCACAAGATCAATCAACCGGGTGTAGACGTTCAGCGTAAGAACTTTAACAGGAAGGCGCGGCGATAAGTTAGAATATAACCCTATAAATTTGATATTATTACAATTTTTTATTGTAAAAGAAAATCTATCATAATACTGTTTAACTATGGAGTATGGAAAAATTGAATCATCGGATAAACCTGAACAACCAGAACAACCTGAACAACCTGAAACAGGCCTTGAAATAGATGATAATACTAAACAAGTAAAAGATAAACGTAGGAAGTTAGTGTGTAAGGTATTGGGTATAGTTGTATTGTTCTGTTTATTCATATTCTATATTTTCGCAGAGTTTGTTTACTATCCCGAAGACAATAATTCAGAATACAAAAAAGATGAGCTGGTAAAACTTGATACAGATATTTCAGCACGATTCCCATTGCATCATCATCATCATCATCATATAAAATGCTCTGATTACAAATTTGGTTGTTGTGAAATATATTATGATTGTGATAAAGGTAACCATAAAAAATTAACTATCTCTCCTTATAAGATTGTAAAACATGATGAAGAAGGTTCAAACTGTCTTTCATTAAATACATTAGTCAATCAATACAATGAAGCATATAAATCAGATGATTCAGAGTCGGGTAAATGTAGTATAAATACTATGTGTGATTCATCCGTTAGAGGGATACAGGGTTCGGTAATGCACCTTGTTAGTTTAGATATCGATGAATATCATTGTAATAGTTTCCCAATGCTAATAAATTTATATGAAAGTGGATGGCCTATACAATATACTCTTGCTGAAGAATTTATAATCATGATGGGAATTATGTTCTTATTTATGGTGTGTTTGGCAGGATAAAATAAAAAATTTTATATAAATTTTACTTACCTTCAATTTTTTTAGCTTACTTAATATGTTTCAAGCATTTCCTTGATAAATGCCTTCCTCAAATGCTTAGGAAGAGTTGTAGCCCACTGATATGTCTTCCAAATCATTGTTCGCTTGACTACCATAACAGAATGGAACTTATCCCAGATACAATCTGAACCATATTGTTGAAAGAATTCTTCCTTAGAATGCCAATCACAATCAATTTCATCGTATCGGTAAGGTTGGTATGTATTTGGATCGAGATTATCCCAAGCATCATCTGAACCATAGTAGTCATAGAACTGGCGCCTCGTATACCAGTTACCATCAAGATCTTGGCGCTTTTCATCATAGTGATTATTTAGCCATTCTTGATCAAACTGGTCTTCATATACTTTATCTTCTTCATAAACCTCACCTTCTTCAAGATCTTCTGCTGGATCATAATCTGAATCATCATCTTCTAGTCCAGATTCAATATCATCTGGATCTTGAGCATATTCTTGTTCCTCTTCTTCTGATGATTCAACTTCTTCTGATGAAGAAGCGTTTTCAGCATTAATCATATCAAGAATAGTTTGTGTCTTACCTCCATGTGTAGGTGGGGTAAAGATATTATCACCTGTAAAGTTATCCAGATAATTTGAATTTAGGTTGGGTGTTCCGAACCACTTCTCTGGCGCTAACTCATAATCTGAATCTACTACTTCCCAAGCACGCATCTC
>Ga0206127_1000616_pt1 | contig 42825 bp, 47 predicted proteins | sample Helgoland_Spring_6_FD_148646 | JGI IMG/M metagenome (GOLD analysis project Ga0206127, IMG submission 148646) | Pelagic subsurface seawater microbial communities from Kabeltonne, Helgoland, North Sea - Helgoland_Spring_Bloom_20160419_1 | ecosystem: Environmental > Aquatic > Marine > Epipelagic ...
CCATAGCAACAGCACAGGCTTGACCTATCCCAGAAGAAGCACCGGTGACTAAAGCACGTTTGCCTTGCAACGAAAACGATGGGGTGGAGGGTAAGTTCATGCGCTATCTCCGACCGGAAAATTTAAAGCCGACATATTCCGCGCTTTGTTGAATTCGCGCAACCTTGCAAACACGTCAACGCCGAGTTGTCGGTATACATCCAGCAGGTCGACCAAAACCCAGTTTTCGCGAATCTTGTCACCGTCCAAACGCCAGAAATCTATGGACCGCATTTCGATCTTTTGCCCATTCGGCGCAATTCCCATCCATCCCGATCCCGTCACTGTTTGCACCATATCAGGCCATCCCGTTACAGCGACGTAATCGCCTTCAGCGAAGAAATGGAAGGTTGTTTCATCGGGAAACTGCCCGCGATCAGGCATTGCGTTCAGGAAAGGGATTTGGTGCCAATGGCGAAAGCCGGCAATGCCACGCGCCGTTCCAATCCCAGCGGGGCCGTACCATGTCATCTTGGGGTGCCAGAAGCGTTCAAGCTCCATAGCCTCCACAGGTTCTGCGGGATGACGGGTAAGTGCTGTCAGCATATTCAGTACTTGGTTTTGGCAGTATTGCGCGCGTTCGGTTTGCCCCGTCGCATCCGTCAGGCCGTCTTGTGTGATCGGGCCAGGTGTGTGCCATTCACGGCCCAAACTTGGGGCCATGGGCCATGCGTTGGCTTGCATCATCAACTCTGGAATATCCCATATGGCCTGAACCTCGACCACAAAATCATCAACGATGCGGTAAAATTCGTGAAAGCGCATGTGGGCCAAATGACCCGTTGGTGGAATGTCCAAAAAGGGGGCGGCGAAGGTTCCGATATAGGAGCCACAGCACCCAATCCAATCGTTGCCCTCTGGCGTTTGCCCACTGACAAGGATCGTGTCGCGCCGCTCAAGATCAGGTATTGCTTTGGCCAAGGGGGCAAAGCAGCTGTCATAAAAAGTATCCGCGGAAAGGTCACCAAAGGGGTGACACATATGAACAACCGCGTCGGGTGTCATGTGTTGCTTAAGAGCCGTTTGCACGTTTGCTGCATCAAAATCACGTAGGGCCGCCAGTAGCGGATGGATCGAGTTGGCATTGTCACGCGCCGTATTCATTTATTTATCCGCATCCCGACAAGGCGCGCCTGTGCCATAGGGGACGTTTATCCCACCATATCGGCGAACACGGATATTGCATTGTTCTGCATGGCCAACAAAGCCCTCGAGCATACACAAACGACTGCCATATTCGCCCACAAGAGTTGCGGCCTCGTCAGTTGTTATTTTTTGGTAAGAGTGGGTCTTGAGGAATTTTCCTACCCAAAGCCCACCTGTATAACGCCCGGCCTTTTTAGTTGGTAAAGTGTGATTGGTCCCGATTACTTTGTCCCCATTTGAAACGTTGGTGCGTGCGCCAAGAAACAACGCTCCGTAGCACGTCATGTGTTCCAAGAACCAATCATCACGGTCAGTCATAACCTGCACGTGCTCGGATGCGATATCATCCGCAACGGCAAGCATTTCGTTGTAGGTATCGCATAAAATGACTTCGCCGTAATCGGCCCAACTGACAGATGCCGTGTCTGCAGTGGGAAGGATTTTCAGCAAGCGATCAATTTCACGCAAGGTATCTTCGGCCAATTTGCGAGAGTTGGTCAGCAAAACGGCGGGGCTGTTATAGCCGTGCTCGGCTTGGCCCAGAAGGTCTGTGGCGCATAGCTCCCCGTCTACGGTTTCGTCTGCAATGACCATCGTTTCAGTCGGGCCAGCAAACAGATCAATCCCAACGCGGCCGAACAGTTGACGCTTGGCCTCCGCTACAAAGGCGTTGCCCGGGCCAACAAGCATATGCACTGCTTCGATGGTTTCGGTGCCAATCGCCATCGCGCCGACGGCTTGGATGCCGCCCATAACGTGAATTTCATGTGCACCACCCAGATGCATGGCTGCGATCACGGCGGCATTTGGTTTGCCGTTGAACGGTGGAGTGCAGGCAATGATCCGTGGAACACCCGCAACGGTCGCGGTGGCCACAGACATATGGGCGGATGCGACCATCGGAAATTTACCACCCGGAACGTAGCATCCAACCGATTGCACGGGGATATTTTTGTGACCCAAGATAACGCCGGGCATGGTTTCAACTTCGACATCCAACATGCTGTCGCGCTGGGCTTGGGCGAAATTGCGGACCTGTTCCTGCGCGAATTTGATGTCGGCCAATTCACGATCCGAAAGGGAGGCAATGAGATCATCGATTTCAGTTTGCGACAGTCTGAATGACGCGGGCGTATAGTTGTCGAACTTTGCTGACAGATCACGCACTGCGGCGTCGCCACGAAGCTCAATATCTTTCAATGTAGTTTCGACAACCGCTTTGGTTTTAGCGTCGTCTTCGGCACGCTCTGTATCGGGTTTGCCACGTTTTAGATATTCTATAGCCATCAGTTCTGTCCTGTTTGTGTCGTTGGGGTGGGCGGTGTTTTCTCACCACGGTCATAGGTTTCCCATCCGTGACCGTTGAATACATCTACGCCCAATTGTGCCAGTACATGCGGAAAATCGACCATCACCCAATTGTCGGTGATCTTGCCATTCTCCACTTTCCAAAAATCCATATAGCGAATTTGGATACGTTTGCCTGTGGGTTCTACACCCATAAAGGTTCCCGAATGCAATGCCTCTTGCCGCCCAAAGGCAGCGGCCCATTCGCCCATGTAAAGGCGGGCCTCATCAACGCAGACCTTGTCGGAAAACGCCGCTTGGAATGGCTTTTGCCAGTTGTCTTGGAATTCTTTGATGCCCTCTTTGGTTCCGCAGCCTGTGTTGCCCATCCAGCTGAACCCTTGGCTAAAAAATTCGCCAATGTCCGCAATTCGGTGGTCATTAAGGCCATCCACCATTCCTTCGATAACCGCACGGGTTTCTTCGGTTTTTGACATGTCCGTGTCGCGAGATAGGATCGCTTGTACTGGTCGTGCTCCGCTCATCCTTTTACGGCTCCTGCTGTGAGGCCACTGACGATTTGGCGTTGGAAGAACAGGATCAAAACGAACAAGGGCGCTGTTGCAGAAACTACGGCAGCGACCGCAAACATCACGTTGCCTTCAGTCTGGGTTGTCCCCAAGAAGCTGGCGATTTTTGGCACCATGGTTTGGTTCGCTTGGCTCAGCAGTGTCGCCGTGACGGTGAAGTCATTGTAAGCCAGCAGGAATGAAAACAATCCTGTCGTAACAACACCCGGCCACATGACAGGCACGATAACATGACGGAACGCTTGAAAGCGGGTGCAGCCATCGACCATCGCACTTTCGTCCAGGTCCTCAGGGATATTGAGGAAGAAACTGTGCAACATCCACAGTGTGAACGGTTGGTTGATCGCCACCATAACGATGATCGTCGTGGGCAGATGGCCCCAAAGGTTCCATTCAAAGAACGGCAACAGATAGCCTGACACCAAAGTAATGTGCGGCATCGCCCGAAATACCAGCGCAAGCATTAGCAAATAAAACGCGTATTTCTTGCCAGAGCGGGCAAGCGCATACCCACCCAACGTGCCAAGAGTAAGCGAAATAATAACAACCGAAACGACAATAAGCATGGTATTCAGGACAGCACGCCAGAACTCTTGTGTCACCCAAGCGCCGTAATACCCCTTGCCTGTGAACGCAGCACCTGTTTCGATTTGGGTGCGCGCACCGGTGATGGCATTGGTCCAATCCGCCTTAGAAAAGAAATCGCCTTGGACTTTGAATGACCCCCAAAGGGTCCAAAGGAACGGGAAACCAGCGGCCACGATCCAGACCAGAACAAGGCCCCAAATGACCATGTTCAAAACAGGTGAACGGCGATGAACGATATCAGACATCAAACCACCTTCTGTTTAAAGTCACGCCAAGTGCGGATCAAGACAGGGATCAGCAAAATGGCAACACCAAGGATCGTAAGGACCGAAGTCGCGCCAGCAGAGCCGAAGAACTGGCTCTCGGTGCCGACAAGATCATTGTAGATGATCCACGACAAAGAGGTCGCGCTGGCTTGGGCCGAAAAGCTAATGATCGGTTCGAGTACACGAAAATTATCCATCAACTGGATCAGCGAAATAAAGACTGTCAGCGGCATGAGGTGAGGCAAAACAACGTAGCGTGTCCGTTCCCATCGAGACGCCCCATCAATCATTGCGGCCTCCATCGTGTCCGAAGGCACGGTTTGCAGACCCGCATAAAAGACGATGAACGCAAAGGGCGCGGAATGCCAAACGCCGTAGACCATCAGCATGATCCACGTGAGCGTTGGAGAGGCTTTGAGCGACAGATCAGGATCATCAAAAATCCACTGGAGCGTCGAGCCAATGACGCCGTTTGCATCAATCATCCAGAACAAGATCAAGGCCCCAATCAAGGGGGTCACGATCATGGGTAAAAGGGAGATAAAGATCGTTGGCCCTTTGATCCGCTTGGGCAGTGTGTTCACACCAAGCGCGATCATGAAGCCAAAGATAAGGACCAGCGGTGTCACGACAAATGTGTAGGTCAGCGTAAAGGCCAGCGCACGGTAAAAGGGCAAATTCAACGCTTTTGAAATGAAGTCGGCAAAGCCATTGCTGGACTGCCATGCCTCACCAATTTCGGCAAAGGCGAGGTGATTTCGGTTGGTATAGGTGCCAAGGCCGTTGAACTGCCCGAGGGGGCGTTCTTTTTTCAACTTGGCGGTTTCCTCAACGTCGACCTGTAATTCTTGTTTGCAGCCAAAGGGTCCGCAATTTTCAACTTCGACCATAACGGCTTCGTGTTCGATATGCAGAGACTGCAACGCGACAGAAACAATCGGCAAAGCGATGAACAGCACCATCGTTATCAACGATGGCAAAATAAACCAAAAGAAGGTGCGGTTTTTCATCAGGCTTGCCTAGGCGTTACAGGTGATAGGAAAAGGGTGACAGGGGACAGCGTGCCCCCTGCCTAAGTTGCTTACTTCAAGAAACCTTGCTCTTTTGCCGCTGCGGTGTATGCAGCTTCAACATCTGCCAACGCTTGCTGCGCGCTTTCAGTACCTTGAAGGAAATCGGTGATTTCCGCGCCAAGTGCGGTATGCAACGCGCCCATGAATGGAACCATCGGATACGGTGCGGCACCGCCCGCAGCTGTGCCAGATACACCAGCTGATGCTGGGCTTGGCGTATAGCCTTCAACCAACCAAACGGCAGCGTCATTGTTGGCTTTGACGACCTCTGTTGTGATGCCGTTCATCATAGCGATGAATGTTGCTTCTGCATCTTCATCCGAGATGTTTGTTGAGATGCCGATACCGTCCCACCAAAGTGTTGAAGCTGGGCGTGCGCCGTTGCCCCATGTTGGTGCTGCTGACAGCAATGTTCCGGCGACAACTTCTGCTGTTGACCCTTCGTCATCTAAAACCGCACCACCGCGCGAGCCCCACATTGTGGCCATAGCGAGGTTGCCCGCTTCCCACTCAGCTTGTGTCGCGTTCGAATCGTAGGTCAGGTAATCAGGATTGGAATAGGCAACCAATGATTTCAACATTTCCAACGTAGCAACGCCATTTTTGTTGTTCACGGATGCTTCAGCTGTGCCCGCTTTGAAGAAGTCAGCGCCAGTGCCCATGTACATGTTTACGAACTCTTCGGCCAAGTTCCAGCCGGCTTTTGTATTCAAAGCAACTGGGTATTCCATCAAGCCAGCGGCGCGAACTTTCTCAGCAGCGGCGAGAACATCTTCATAAGTCGCAGGAACGCCCTCAACGCCAGCTTCTGCCAGAACATCAGTACGTGTAAACAGGTGCTGTGCATTAGCCATGAACGCGACGGCCATCACTTTACCGTTCGCTGTGATCAGCTGGCTTTTGTTCAAAGCCGCGCCGTGTTTGGCAACCAGATCATCAATAGGACGGACCAGGCCGTCGTTCATCAATGTCACCAAGGTTGAGTTGGATACGACAACGGATGAGTACTGGGCAGGGTTGGCTGTGAGCGCCGCAACCATGATGTCTTTGTGGTCTTTGGTCAGGTTGGTTTCAACCGTAACGCCATCACCTGCGCAGGCGGACGCCGCCGCGGTTACCGCTTGAATTGCTGGGAAATCGTTAGAAAGAATGCTGACGTTGCCTGCGGTTATGCCGCAGCCAGCCATGGCTGTGCTGCCCAATAGTGCGAATGCACCGGCAGCTGTAATTGTCTTTAGAAACATTTGTTTCTCCCTAGTTGTCATTAAGATGCGCCTTGCAAGACCGCATCTTGGTTTCTCCCCTTTGTGGGGCTTTGATTTGGGGTTAATCCCCAATTCGCGCACCTGTCTGAGCATCAAACAAATGGCAAATTTCGAGTGGCACAGAAATGCGAACCATGTCGCCAATCTGCGCCCGATAATCCTTGGCTGCTTTTACAGAAACCAATTCTCCGTTTACTTTGACGGTGATCATTGTCGCATCACCAAGCAATTCCATTGCGTATACGGCAGCATGGATTTCGCCATCCTGCTCAACGATCGACGCATCCTCGGCCCGAAATCCAAGCTGAACGGCACCATCAGCGGCGTCATGGCCTGCGACACTGATGTTATCGCCAGTGAATTTGCCGCCCGCCATCTGGCCGACGATCAAGTTCATTGCAGGAGAGCCAATAAAGCTGGCCACAAAGGCATTCGAGGGGCGGTCGTAAATGTCAGTCGGGCTTCCGACTTGCTGAACCACGCCGTCTTTCATGACGACAACCCGATCGGCCAATGTCATGGCTTCGATCTGATCGTGAGTAACGTAAATCGTTGTGACCTTTAGTTCATGGCTAAGGTTCTTAATCTGCGCACGTGTGGAAACACGCAGCTTGGCATCCAGATTGGAAAGTGGCTCATCCATCAAAAACACGTTGGGCTCGCGCACAATCGCGCGGGCCAAGGCAACGCGCTGACGCTGACCACCAGATAGCTCCGCAGGTTTGCGATGTAAGAAGTCGTCCAGCTCTACCATCGCAGAGGCGTTCATCACGCGCTCTTTGTGTTCTGCTTCCGGTATTTTTCGCACCTTCAACGGAAAGCGGATGTTCTCGTAAACATTCATGTTTGGGTAAAGCGCATAGGATTGGAACACCATTGCAACGTCGCGGTCCTTGGGGTCCAGATCATTGACCCTTTTGCCGTCAATCATGATGTCACCAGCAGTAACATCCTCAAGCCCAGCAATCATACGCATGGTCGTGGTTTTGCCGCAGCCTGACGGCCCAAGCAGCACCAAGAACTCTTGATCCGCAATTGTGAGGTTAAAGTCTTGCACCCCAACAAAAGAACCCCAGCGCTTTGATAGATTGCGCAGTTGGATTTCGGCCATGCAGTCCCCCTAATGATCAAAGACCATTTTGCATACGTTTGCAAAAAGGATAGACTTTGATCAAAAGGGCACGCAAGCTAATATTGCAAACGTATGCAATTTTACGATTTGACCACCAACAAGGCCTTTTAAAGCCTAAATAAACAAGGGATGAGACGTTGGGCTTTCAAGCTGAAAAACAAGTGGTCCGGGAATACTATGAAGCTTTAGATAAGGCTGAGGGAGAGGGAATCACCGCGATTTTGAACGCCCGCACCTCCTGCAACTATATCTGGCGTGGGTTTCATCCGTTCCATATGCAGACAAATTCGCAAGCCGTTTCAGAAGTGTTCTGGCAACCGTTTCGACGCGCGGTGACGCACATGCAACGGCGCATGGATGTATTTTTCGCAGGCGATAATTTCATTGATGAGGGCGGTTCAATCTGGGTCTGCTCCATGGGGCATCTGATGGGTTTGTTTGATAACCCGTGGCTCGGCATCCAACCAACCGGCAAGATGATCATGCTGAGGTACGCCGAGTTTCACAAAGTTGTGGAGGGCAAAATCGCCGAGACTGCGTTTTATTTCGACATCCCGCATTTAATGATCCAAGCGGGGTACGCTCCTTTTCCTGATCAAGCGGCGGCGCATTTGGTGCAACCGGGACCCATGCCACATGATTCTTTGCTGTTTGCGGATGCCGCCCCGAGTGCGGGGCAAAAAACCTTAGATGTCATGCACAAGATGATAAGCGATCTGGGTCAATGGAAAAACGACCTGCCGCTTGAGGAAGAGCTCGCGCTAAGTTGGCACGATGATATGATTTGGTGGGGGCCTGCTGGGATCGGCGCAACCTATACGATCGCGCGGTATGCGCAGCAGCATTCGGGACCTTTCCGTGCTGGACTAAGCGACCGATCAGGCACCGGTCATATCGCCCGAATTGCAGAAGGGGATTACGGTGGCTTTTTCGGTTGGCCAAACTTTAAAGCCAAAGCAACGGGCGGGTACTTGGGATTACCACCAAGCGACAAATCCTGCGAATTCCGAGTGATCGATATCTACAGACGTGAAGGTGACAAGCTCAAGGAAAATTGGGTTTTCATTGATATGCTGTATTTCTTTAACCAGCAAGGCATCGACATTCTAGGCAGACTAAAGGGAGCACTGCAGTGAGTTATATAGATGCGCATCATCACCTTTGGGATCTAAATGCAGTGTCCTATCCTTGGCTCGAAGCAAAGGGTGTCACACGGTTCTTTGGCGATCCGTCGCCCATTCAACGCAATTACCTGATTGATGAGTTCAAGGAAGACGCAGCGCCTTTTGGCTTTAGCAGCTCAGTCCATATTCAAGTTGGGGCAGCTGATCCTTGGGAAGAGGCGAGATGGGTCCAAAAAATCGCAGATGCAAATCCGGATTGGCCAATGGCACAGGTTGTCTATTGCGACTTAACGCATCCAGATTTAGCAGAACAACTCGATAAATTCCGAACACTGTCTACGGTAAAAGGCGTTCGTCAAATCGTCGGACGTGCTCCTGGGGAAGATGCGCAAACAGGCACAAACGAGCTAACGAAATCAGGCGCGTTTTTGGATGGTTTAAGGGCAGTCGGCGCACGGGGCCTAACCTTTGATCTTCAGCTTATTCCAGAATTGATGCCGGCACTGGGGGAGCTGTTGCAGGACGCACCAAATACGCGCGTCGCGCTATGCCACGCGGGCTCGCCGCATAAGCGAAACCCGTCAGGTTTATTGGACTATAGCAAGACGCTGCACCATCTGTCTAGATTGCCTCAAGTCCGTTGTAAGTTGTCGGGGCTTGGTATGTTCGATCACACATGGAGCGCAGCTACGATCCGGCCCATTGTCGACAGCTGCCTTGATCAATTTGGTGCTGAACGATGCATGTTCGGCTCAAACTTCCCTGTCGATAAATTGTATTCAGACTATGCGAATCTCGCGCAAAGTTACTTCGAGATTGTTCCAGAAAACCAATACAATTCAGTGTTCCGCGACGTTGCTCAGGCGTTCTATGGGTTTGACCTTGAAGGCTGTAATTAGGGGGCGATATCCTTTTGTCATTGTGCCAAGGCCAACGTAAGTCAAATGAGATCTGTTTGGCACCAAGCGGTTTGAGAAAATACCAGTGGTTACTTTAAATAAGCGGCCATTCATGCACCCACTATGAAAGTCGGCTTCGTCCGCGAAGCCGACACCCAAGCAAAAGGCAAAACGCGCAACTTTCTTTGTGTCACATACAAAGTCAAACATGCCTCTTTCTCGCTTTCCAGAAATTTTGATTCAGAAAAAATATGCGTACGGAGGGCCTATAAGCCGGATTTTGTCCAATGCACGTCTCCCGACGTGCAAATAGATGACCATTCATCTCAAGGCGCAGTTACCTGCGCCCCTCTAGCTGCCAACCCGGATGCCTCAGGCTAAAGCGTCCCTGCGAGGATATCGATTGCTCGATCACACCCACGCGGCATCCCTATTTGGCATTGCTCCCGATGGGGCTTGCCGTGCCGGTCCGGTTACCCGTCCCGCGGTGCGCTCTTACCGCACCGTTTCACCCTTACCCGCGCCGAAACGAAGGCGGTTTCTTCTCTGTGGCGCTATCCCTCAGGTTACCCTGGCCGGGCGTTACCCGGCACCGTTACTTCATGGAGTCCGGACTTTCCTCTCAGACAAGCCCCCCGAAAGGAGCGCCGTCCAAGCAGCCATCCAGCCTTCCGTACGCAAGCCTGCGCCTAGCTTGCGCTACCCCATGGGTCAACCGCGAATCGCGCCGCCAGTGAAGCTGCATCCCGCCGATCCGCCATAGACTCTGCTCCATCGCGCCAAGGGGCAAAGCGTTGGCGAAACGCGTTCAAGCACGACTCGACACCAAACACAGCCACGCCATACCCTAGCGCTGCTAAGCTTTCCGTTAAAGGAAGATCCTCACCCCGAGTGGGCCAAACAGACAAGCCCTGCACCGCCAAACGGCGCCAATCAAACCGCCCGCCGGGATCAAACTTACGCAAAGGGGCCAAATCAGAATGCGCGATCACATGATGAGCAGGGATCTCCCAACGGGCCAAAATTCCACCCAGCAGATCTTCCAAAGCATCCATCAACTCAGCCGAAAACGGGGAAAATCCATCGTTATCCAGCTCAATCCCGATAGAGCGTGAGTTGATATCATCGCACTCGGCCCAGCGCCCTGATCCAGCATGCCAGGCACGCGCAGCTTCATCGACCAGTTGGGTCACACCCCCATTGCGGCCAATCACATAATGCGATGAGACTTCCTTTTCAGGATTACACAATGTGCAAATCGCATCCTCGGCGCTTTGCATTGCGGTATAGTGGAGCACCACCATATCAGGTTTGGAAATGCCACCCTTGCGCGGCCCACAATTGGGGGATGGACGCTGTTGAACCGCACCCATCAGATTTTAGCCACTGACCGCATTGCGAAACGGTGCCGGATCCCAAGCGCAGGCAAATCCGTCGCCGTCAGGGTCCATGCCCTTGCGATCCTTTTGCGGACCGCCCTGCGCCATAAACGCCTGCTGCGCTTGATCTTGCGAGGCAAAGCCAGAACACGCACGCTGATATTTGCGCTCCGCGTTAAAGCCGTTGCGACGATAGACACGTTGGCCCTTGGCGTTCTTCGCGGCAATCGCAAAGGCAACAATATTCGGCCCGCCATTACCCTGACGTGTCGGCAAAGCTGTCGGCTGGATCACTTGGAACTCTTGTTGGTTCTGCGCACGTTTTGCCGCGTCGCCTTCGATAGAACGTTGGCCAGAAACTGCGCTGAAATCATTCTCGGCACTGATCCCACCCGCGCGTAAAACGGGTGCTGCGTTGGTTGGATTTGAATCAACTGCACCGTCCGCATTCGTCACTTGCGCAATGCCAGAGGCCGCAGCAGGTGCAAGCGTTTCAGAACTCACCGCTTGAGGAGGTGGCAAAGCCCCGCCCCCATTCAGCGCCGCATCGCGCGCCGCTTGCTTTTGTTCGATTTTTTTGTAATCGCCATAGCCCACGCCCGCGCCACTGTCAGGAATGGTCGGACTACAGGCCGCAAGTGCGCCCAGCGTTGCGAGCGATAAAAGGATGCGTTTCATATTACAGAATGCCTCGATGCTCTCTTTTCGCACAGTTTACCACCACTTGGCGGGTTTTGCTACAAATCCCGCCGCCTGCTCCAGCGCGTAGGCGGTATTTAGCAAATCACCCTCTTCCCAAGGCTTGCCAATCAATTGCAGCGCGAGGGGTAGACCTTTGCTGTCCAAACCGGTCGGAACTGCAATGCCCGGCAAACCCGCAAGGTTCACGGTGACGGTAAAGACGTCATTCATATACATTTGCACGGGATCCGCGTCTTTCATCTCGCCAATGCCAAAGGCCGAACTCGGCGTCGCAGGCGTCAGGATTGCATCGACGCCAGCAGCAAACACATCATCGAAGTCTTTCTTTATAAGCGCTCGCACGCGACGCGCACGATTGTAATAAGCGTCATAAAAACCAGCACTAAGCACATAAGTTCCAACCATCACACGGCGCTGCACTTCAGGGCCAAAGCCTTCAGCGCGGGTCTTTTCATACATCTCCGTGATGCCCTCACCCGCCTCCAAAGTTGCACGGTGGCCATAGCGAACCCCATCATAACGCGCGAGGTTCGAAGACGCCTCCGCAGGCGCAATCACATAGTACGCAGGCAAAGCGTATTGCGTGTGCGGCAGCGAGATATCGACGATCTTCGCGCCCGAATCTTTCAGCATCGCGGTGCCGTCCGCCCAAAGCTTTTCGATTTCGTCAGGCATACCGTCCATACGATATTCCTTAGGGATACCAATGGTCTTTCCTTTGATATCGCCCGTAAGCATCGCCTCGAAATTCGGTACAGGCAGATCAGCGCTGGTGCTGTCTTTTTCGTCATACGAACACATGGCTTCGAGCATGATCGCCGCGTCGCGCACGTCCTTGGTCATCGGCCCTGCTTGATCCAAGGAAGACGCAAACGCGATCGTGCCCCAGCGTGAACACCGACCATAGGTCGGCTTGATCCCAGTGATGCCTGTGAAGGCTGCAGGCTGGCGGATAGAACCGCCTGTGTCTGTACCTGTCGCCGCCAAACACAAATCCGCCGCGACCGCAGATGCAGACCCGCCAGATGATCCGCCCGGTGTCAAATCCGTGTCATCAGCGCCGCGACGCCACGGGTTCACCGCGTTGCCGTATACGGATGTCTCGTTCGAGGAGCCCATCGCGAACTCGTCCATGTTCAACTTACCAAGCATCACCGCGCCCACATCAAACAGGTTTTGGCTGACAGTGCTTTCATACTCAGGCTTGAACCCGTTCAAAATCGCAGAGGCTGCCTGCGAAGGCACGCCTTTCGTGCAGAACAAGTCCTTTATTCCAATGGGCAAACCACACATAGCCGGCGCATCACCGCGCGCAATCCGCTCATCTGCGGATTTGGCCTGCTCGATTGCGATCTCTGGCGTGTGATGCACAAACGCATTCAACGCGCCCGCGCCCTCAATCTCTTTCAGAAAGGTTCCGGTCAACTCAACCGATGTGGTTTCACCCTTCCGCAACGCATCGCGCGCGCCTGCCAGTGTCATTTTTGTAAGATCAGACATTATTCAACCACCTTCGGAACCGCGAAAAATCCTTCGCGCGCATCTGGCGCATTCTTGAGCACTTTTTCAGGTTGATCCCCATCCGTCACCACATCCACACGGCGTTTTAAACGCTGTGGCGTCACAGATGTCATTGGCTCGACACCCTCAACATCGACCTCATTCAATTGCTCGATAAAGCCAAGAATATTGGTGAATTCCTGGGCCAAAGCAGGCAATGCCTCAGGCTCTACTTTGATACGGGCCAATTTGGCCACGCGCGCCGCAGTTTTTTCATCAATTGACATCAGGCAAGTCTCCGCAAAAGCATGTTGCGCTAGCGTTTAGCGCCCACGCGCGCCGCTCGCAAGGGTGCCGCCGCCACCACACAAATAAACCTCGCATAAACCGAACATCTTGCGCTTCATCTTGCCCTTTACACTCAAACCCTGCACCCGTCCCCAACAAGCATGCATACACAGAAGCAACACTGTGCAAATCATTTCCCTTGGCAATTCCCTCTTTCGTATCGAGATCGAAGATCAAATCCTTCTTGTCGATCCGTGACTCACAGGCTGCCCTGTATTTCCTGCAGAGCGTCGCCAAGATGCGATAAAAAATGCGACACATGTGTTGATCAGCCACGGCCATTTCAATCACGGCGCGGATGACTTCGAGATCGCCAAGGAACTCGATCTACCCGCGGTCGGCAGCTACGATCACATGGGGTTCATGGAGACCAAGATGGGCATCAAGACCGTAGGCTTTAACAAGGGAGGCACGGTGCAGCTTGGCCGCGTCACCGTCACATTGCTTACCGTCGCGCATTTAAGCATGTATAAATTCGAGGATAGCCCGATGTATGCGGGCATGGAAAGCGGCTTTATGATCGCGGACGAAAGCAAGGTGATCTATTTCAGCGGCAACACAGATGTGATGATGGATATGGAGCTGTTCGAGGACCTGCATCAGCCTGATATCGGCATCCTCTGCGCGGGCAGACACTTCACCATGGACATGACACGTGCCGCCTGTGCGGCCAAACGCTTTTTCGATTTCAGCACGGTTATTCCGTGCTATTGAAGGACCGTACCTCTGCTTGAGCAGTCCATACAACCCATGATCGACGCTGTCCCAAAGCCTGGCATAAAGTGGCGGACGAGAACGGCCTTAGATCCGTCATATGACCTCCCCCGCAACCTTACGTAACGTACAAGCACGTCAAAGAGCATTGCCAGACCTGCGCAGAACGCTAAGCTTGCCGCTCAACACAGAGAGCTTCTTGGGTAAGATCGCGAAAAGCGGCACCCCGTATTTAGCACAGCGAAAGGTCCGATCAGCCATGCTGAGCATATCCGATTTATATCTTTCCTTTGGTGGCATCAAAGCGCTGCAAGGGGTGAGCTTTGATGCCAAAGAGGGCGAGATTACCGGCGTGATCGGCCCCAATGGCGCGGGTAAAACTTCGCTTTTCAACGCGATTTCAGGGTTTTACGCGCCCAACCGTGGCACCGTGACCTTTGATGGCAGCGACATCACAGGCATTTCGCCGGACAAACGCGCGTCTCTCGGAATGGCGCGCACGTTTCAAAATATCGCGCTGTTTCGCGGCATGACCGTGCTCGATAATATCAAACTTGGCGGGCACACGCGTCTCAACACTGGCCTCTTCTCTTCATTCAAATATTTCGGCTCCGCACGCCGCGAAGAATTGGAATTGCGCCGCGACATCGAAGAACGCGTGATTGATTTCCTCGAAATCGACCACATTCGCAAATATCCAATCACTATGCTCTCTTACGGTTTGCAGAAACGCGTTGAACTTGCGCGCGCGCTGGCGATGAAACCGCGTGTCTTACTACTGGATGAACCAGTCGCAGGTATGAATCGCGAAGAAACCGCCGATATGGCACGCTTTATCCTAGATGTGCAGGAGCAATTTGGCACCACCATCCTGCTGGTGGAACATGACATGCATATGGTCATGGATATTTGTAGCCACATCGTCGTGTTGAACTTTGGCCAGCAAATTGCGTCAGGCACACCTGCGGAGGTCTCGCAAAATCCTGCGGTGATCGAAGCCTACTTGGGCGCGGCGGCATAGGGGCGGACATGGGACAGTTTATTCAATTCGCAATCAACGGCCTGATGAGCGGCGCAATCTACGCCCTGATCGCCGTGGGCATAGTGTCGGTCTACAAGGCCACCAAAGTGGTGAACTTCGCGCATGGCTATCTGATCATGTTCGGAGCGTATTTCTATTTCACCTTTGCCGTGATCATTCCTGGACAAGACTGGGCACCCGCCTGGCTAGCCTCTTGGAAGCCCGATTGGATGGTGGAAATGCGCAGAGGATTGGGCATGTTTTCCCTGCTCGGCGCTGTTCTTGATTGGGCCGCAAATGTGCCCCGCATCATCTGTGGTTTAATAGGCGCGGTTGTGTGCAATGCGATCCTTGGCCGCGTGGTGGAGCGCACATTGATGCGTCCTCTGATGGGTCAATCGGTTTTTGCGATGATCATGGTCACTGTTGGCCTGATCTCGATCCTCTCGGGGTCTGCCTCGCTGATATGGACAGCAGATGCGGCCTTTGTGCCCCATATCGCCCCAAACACACCGATCCGGTTTGAGCTGTTCGGCTCGATGATCTTCCTCTTTGGCGCGGATATAGTAAATATGATCATCGCGCTAATTATCTTTGGCAGCATCGTCGCGATGGTGAAATTCACCAAAGGTGGCGTTGCGATCCGTGCTACGGCAGAGGATCAATCAACCGCTTATTCCATGGGCATCTCTGTTCCCAAGATCTTTTCGCGCGCTTGGGTTCTCGCCTCTGCCACAGGGGCTGTCGCGGGAGCAATCCTTGCGACGCGCAACGGCATTTCACCCTCCCTTGGCCTGTTCGGCTTTTCGGTGCTTGCAATCGTGCTGATGGGTGGACTTGATAGCTATGTGGGCTGCTTTATCGCGGCCATGGCGGTCGGCGTTCTGGAAGCGATGACCCAATGGAAAATGGGCGGTGAGTGGGCCGAGATCGTGCCTTACGTAGCTGTATTGATCGTCATCATCTTCCGTCCACACGGATTAATGGGTCAAAAAGAGGTTGAACGCATATGATCAACGGCAATCTCAAAGCCACATATGGCGCGGACGAGCGAGTTCTGAACAATCGCAACAAACAGATGTTTGTCTTTGGCAGCATAATCCTGCTTTCGCTGTTTCCCTTATTCGCGGATGATTACTCCGTTCTTATGGCCTGCAAGATGGGCATCCTTTTGATCGCTGTGGTCGGCGTGAACGTTTTGACGGGCTACACGGGCCTTGTTTCCCTTGGGCATGGCGCGTTCGTGGCCATCGGTGCCTACTCCACTGTAATTTTTAGCAATCTGTTCAGCGGCTTGCCCACTGGTATCTTGCCGTTCATTGTAGTGCCGCTGGCCATCGCGGTCTCTGCGCTCACTGGCATAATCGTTGGCCTGCCATCTTTGCGGGTCAAAGGGCTTTACCTTGCGGTTGCCACGCTCGCAGCCAGTTTCATTGTGAAATTCCTGATTGAACAAGACCTCTTCGCACCCTGGACGGGCGGCATCGTGGGGATTGACACCCCTGTGCCAAGCCTGCTGGGCTGGGAGCTGGACACCAAACGCGAAATGTATGTGCTGATCACAGCACTTGCCCTTGGCACAATGCTTGCTGCGCAAAACCTGTTTCGCACACGCGTCGGTCGCGCCTTCATCGCAATTCGAGACCGTGACTATTCAGCCGAGATCTTGGGGATTTCCTTACTGCGTTACAAGCTGATGAGCTTTGCGATTTCCGCAGGCTATTGCGGCTTGTCCGGCGCACTTGGAGCGTATTTCTTTGCACGTATCCTGCCCGAACAGTTCGGCCTTGATCTGTCGCTTGAACTTGTCGCCGCGCTGATCGTTGGCGGTATGGGGCGTACACTTGGGCCACTGTTTGGCGTGGTCGTCGTGATGCTAGTGCCCGAATTGATCAAGATCAGTATGGCTGCGGCCACAGGCGGCAGCTTGGAACTCGCGCGTTACACTGGCCCCGTGCAAGAAATTGTCTTTGGCCTGCTCTTGGTGTTCTTCTTGTTGAAAGAGCCACTGGGCATCAATCAAATTACCGACCGAATACTGCGTTCTGCAAACCGTTGGCCGTTTGCGCGTGGATAAATCAAAGGCCACTACTATTGGGAGATAAAACTATGACACTGAACAGACGGACTTTCCTTGCCACGGGTGCTGCCGCAACAGCTGCGATGGGCACACCAATGATCCTCAAAGCGCAGCCCGCAGAATATGTACTTGGCGCATCCTTGCCCCTGACCGGTCCTTTCGCGACCGCGGGCCAATTGGTCGCGCCGGCCTTTGCTTTAGCGCAAAAGATGTTCAACGACGAAGGCGGTATCGCAGGCACGCCGATCCGTTTTGTAACCGAGGATTCCGGTTACGTGCCGCAGAGCACACTTGCCAATTACCAACGCGTTTTGGCGACAGAAGGCAAAGCCTGCGTCGGCTATTTTGCAGATTCTACAGGTGCGATGAAACTAATCGCACCAGAGTTGAAAGGCGAGAACGCGCGCTTGATGGGGTCGACCTCTTTCGCGTCTGAATTGGCGAACCCTCAGACGAACCCATACCAGTATATCTCTGGCCCAACGTATCAGGACCAGTTCGACATTTTGATGCAAAACATCAAAGCGGCGGGTGGGTCTAAAATTGCGATCATCTACTCCAACACGGAATTTGGTCGCGATCCTTTGGAGCATGGCCGCGCGACGGCTGAGAGACTCGGCCTTGAGATCGTTCTTGAAGAAGCAACGAAACCACAAGGCGCGGACATCCCAACGCACGTTACAAAGCTGGCGCAATCAGGCGCAGAGCACTGCATCCTGCAAGGCTACGTGACAGGCGTTTGGCCACAGCTTATCGGTGGCGCGCGTCAATTCGGTCTGCCAATCCAGTTCCACGGCACTTTCTGGGGTATGGAAAAGCTGATCGCAGATCGTATTACCAAAGAAGCGGGTCCGTTCCTTGCAGGTTACCAAGGTGTGATGCCGTATCGCTACTTCTATGACCGCGAAAACGCGCCGCGCTATGAGCAATATGCAGCGCTTTCCAAAGCGATGTTTGCGGGCACGCCACTAGAGAACTACATGTCCACGTGGGCGCTTCAGGCGATGTGTGGTTTGGAGCTGGCGATGAAGGCGCTTCGCGACACAGCTGAAGCTGGCAAAGAGCTGACGGCAGACAATGTCGCTGAGAGCCTGTCTGGTATTTCCGATTGGGACAGCGGTGGTTTCTTCGGTGGGCCAGTATCAATGAACAATAACAAGATTGGCACGGGTCGCGTCTATGAATACGCGCCGGATACCGGTCTGTTCACGCCTGTGTCTGACTGGCTCAGCACTTAAATAGTTTTCGGATGGCCTTTACGGGCCATCCAACCGGCGCGGGGGCTGGCCCCCGCACCCCCAAGGTATTTCAAGACCAAAGAAGATGATGGGTGCGCGTGCATGCTGACGATCGAAAACATCGAGGTGAGTTATTATCACACCGTGCAGGCCCTACGTGGCCTGTCCCTTGAGGTGCCTAAGGGAAAGATCGTGACTTTGCTTGGCACCAATGGCGCGGGCAAGACAACGACTTTGAAAGCGGCCTCAAATTTGTTGAAGCTCGAAAATGGTGAAGTCGGCGAAGGTCGCATCCATTTTGATGGCAAGAACATTCGCAATATCGCGCCAGATGCGCTTGTGAAACAGGGTCTGTTTCATGTGCGCGAGGGGCGGCGGATTTTTTCGGAAATGACCGTTGAGGATAATCTCATTGCGGCGTCTTATGCGTTGGACGGCCGTGGCTTTAACGCGGATTTCGACAAGATTTACGCGTTTTTCCCAAGATTACAGGAGCGGCGCAAGCAGATAGCCGGATACCTCTCTGGTGGCGAGCAGCAGATGCTGGCCTTTGGACGCGCGATGATTGCACGGCCCAAGTTGATTTTGATGGACGAGCCCTCGCTGGGCCTTGCCCCCAAGATCGTCAAAGAAATTTTCGACACGATCCGGCGTTTAAACACAGAAGATGGCACCTCCATCCTTGTCGTCGAACAGAACGCAGGGGTCGCGTTTTCCGTGGCTGATTATGGCTACATCATGGAGAGCGGGCAGGTCGTTCTGGAGGGCGATGTCGAGACCCTGAAGAACGACAAAGACATCCAGAGCTTCTATCTCGGCGTGTCCGAGGACGGCTCTGAGGATCGTCAGTCTTTCCGCGATGTGAAACATTACAAACGCCGCAAACGCTGGCTGAGCTAAGGGTAATCCTATGACCGATTTCCGCTCCAACGTCTCAATCGTCTCCGCACATGCGCAAAGCGATCCCGCGCGCGTCGCCATGCGCCAAAAGGACTTCGGCATCTGGCAAGAGATCACATGGTCCGGCTTTGAAGAGATCATGCATGCAGTCGCAGCGGGCCTGATGGAACTTGGCATGCAAGACGGCGAACACATTGGCATTCTGTCCGAGAACCGGCGTGAATGGGTGCTCGCGCAGTTCGGCATCAATGCAGCGGGCGGCGTGGTGACGGGGATGTATCCCACCTCCCCCGCACCGGAAATCGAACATCTGGCAGGCTCGTCTGACACCACAATGCTATTCATTGAAGACCAGGAGCAGCTCGACAAGATTATTGAGCTGCGCGGTAAACTGCCAAAGCTGCGCCAGTTGATCATCTTTAACCCGAAGGGCACTGATGGCGAGACGGAGCTGAACCTCAAAACCTTCGACGAGGTGATCGCTATGGGCCGTGCAGCCCTTGAGGCAGGTGCAGACACAGATGTGCAAGCACGCAAGTCCGCTATCAGCCCAGAGCACACAGCTATGATGGTCTTTACGTCGGGCTCCACCGGATTGCCAAAAGCTGCGGAGATCAGTCATCACAATCTCTCTGTCGCGGCGGCACTTAGTCGAGATATTTTTGGCGAGTATCCCGAAGGCACCAATGTTCTCAGCTACTTACCCCTATGTCATATCGCCGAGCAGAACGTCACAGTGACCAATGCACTGGCGAGCAAAATGGTGATGAACTTCGGTGAAAGCCTGCGCACGATCATCATTGACCTGCGTGAAGTTGCGCCACAAATTTTCTTCGGTGTGCCGCGCATTTGGGAAAAGATGCGCTCTGATCTCACGATCCAAGCCGCCACGGCTGGCACGATTAAGGGTCCCGTTACTCTCTATGCCTTGAAGCGAGCAGAACGACGCGGTGCGATCCGGCGCGATGAGTGGAGCACGTCCGACAAGATCGCCAACGCGTTTTGGGACTGGACGGTCTATCGTCATATCCGCTCCTACCTCGGGCTTGGACGGGTAAAATTTGCGATCTCTGCCGCCGCCCCGATTTCCGAGGATCTGCTGGGCTTCATGCGCGGCATCGGCATCAACATTCGTGAAGCTTGGGGCATGTCCGAAACGACGGGTGCCGCGACGATCCAGCCGGACTGGGGCTGCTCTGAGGGGCGCGTGGGCCACTTTGTGGATAGCGTTGAGTATAAGATCACAGACGACGGTGAACTCCTCGTCAAGGGCGGGATCGTCTTCAAGGGCTACTACAATCGCCCCGACGCCACCGCCGAAACTATCGTCGATGGTTGGTTGCACACCGGTGATGTGGCAGAGGCCTGCGCGGATGGCTCGATTAGCCTGATTGATCGCAAGAAAGACATTATGATCAACGCGGCAGGCAAGAACCTGTCGCCCTCCTTGATCGAGAATATCATGAAGGCTTCCCCCTTCATTAAAGAGTGCATCGTGGTCGCCGACAAGCGCCCCTTTGTCACAGCTTTGGTGCAGATCGACATGGACCCCGTGCGCCTATGGGCGGAAAGCAAAGGCATCGCTTACACTACATTCCGTTCTCTGGCAGAAAATCCGCAAGTGATTGAACTTATTGATAAAGAAATCGCAAGGCAGAACGGTAATCTCGCGCGTGTAGAGCAGATTAAGAAGGTGCATTTGCTCTCGAAAGAGCTCGATCACGATGATGGCGAAGTCACGGCCACTATGAAAGTGCGCCGCAACAAAGTGTTTGAGCTCTATGACGCGCAGATCGAAAGACTCTACGCTTAACCCATGAACTCCGCACTTTTTGCCCCCAATGAAAGCCTCGCCACGGCGCTGTTGCCCTTTGCGACCCCAAATGAATCAGACGGGGCTCATGACATCGCGCACATCACCCGCGTCTGGCGCAATGCGTACTCGATTGCCACTATCGAAGGAGGCACGCTGGACATCATCGCAGCCGCGACGCTGCTCCATGACTGCGTGAGCGTCGAGAAAGACAGCCCGCACCGCGCCAGTGCCTCCACACAAGCGGCGAAACAAGCGCAAATCCATCTCAAAGACCTCGGCTGGCACACAGACAAAATCGCCCGGACCTGCCACGCGATTGAGGCGCATAGTTTCTCCGCCAACATCCCACCCGAAACGTTAGAAGCAAAGATCCTCCAAGACGCAGATCGCCTTGACGCCATCGGCCTCATTGGCGTCGCGCGTTGTTTTTATGTGGCGGGACGCATGGGCAGTGCGCTCTATGATCCAAATGATCCACACGCTCAAAACCGCATACTCGACGATCGAAACTTTGCTATCGATCATTTTGAGACTAAGCTCCTTACCCTCGCGGAGGGCTTTCAAACCAACGAAGGCCAACGCCTCGCAACAGCGCGGCACGAAGAACTCCTCGGGTTCCGCGACGCCTTCCTCGCCCAAATTAGCGCGTAACGCCCCCCTTCATCTTTCTAAGTAAACTTCGGGGGAGCGCGCAGCGCGGGGGCAGCGCCCCCTCGAACCAAGCTACTTAAGCGATCACTCCTGAAGCATATATCCGTCAGCATAAGTCTTTTCAGCTTCCAGCTACAGCGTAACTTCCTGCGCATGGGCAAAATCAGACACGTCCCATCAAGACCAGAAATACAGCAATCGATAGAGATCGCGACGTTATAAATAATTGGATTCATCGAATGCTCCTGCAAATAAGATCAGCCAATACGCTATCTTCAGTGCGGTGAAGTTTATGCGATCTTGATCATTGGCAGTGCACTCCTTTGGATTGGGCAGATGATACTAAAAAATTGGAGATAAAAAGACCCCTGCCGTCACTCACTCCGGCAGAGGTCTCTGGGTGCCGCTGGGGAGAACAGCGGGGTCTTAAACTCTACTCGGCCGCGGTGGCCGACGGATTATTCGGATGTGTCGTCCAGTTGGCATAATCCTTATCGACCACACGATCCGTGCGCGGATCAACCGCGCCAACAGGCATTTGCTCCATCGTGATGCAATTCTCAACAGGGCAAACATTCACGCATAAATTGCAGGCCACGCATTCCGCATCAATCACGCTGAACACGCGATCTTCGGACATGGCAATCGCCTGATGCGAAGTATCTTCGCAGGCCGCAAAACAGCGCCCGCAGGAGATACAGAGGTCCTGATTAATCTTAGCTTTCGCAATATAGTTGAGGTTCAGATGCTGCCAATCCGTCGTGTTCGGCACAGCCATACCCACGAAATCTGTCGTATTCTCATAACCCTTCTCATCCATCCATTGGCTCAGGCCCGAAATCATCTCCTGAACGATCTTGAATCCATAAGTCATCGCCGCCGTGCAGACCTGCACATTGCCACAGCCAAGCGCCATGAACTCCGCCGCATCGCGCCATGTGGTCACGCCGCCAATGCCTGAAATGGGCATGCCTGCGGTTGCCTCTGCACGCGCGATCTCGGACACCATGCTCATCGCAATCGGTTTCACCGCAGGGCCGCAATAGCCGCCATGGGTGCCTTTTCCATCAATCGACGGCTCTGGCGACATGCTATCAAGATTCACAGAAGTGATTGAATTTATTGTGTTAATCAAACTAACAGCATCTGCACCGCCTGCGCGCGCAGCCGCTGCAGGTTTGCGCACATCGGTGATATTTGGCGTCAGTTTGACGATCACTGGCTTCGAATAATATTGCTTACACCAGCGCGTAACCATCTCGATATACTCGGGCACTTGGCCCACAGCCGCGCCCATGCCGCGCTCGCTCATGCCATGGGGGCAGCCAAAATTAAGCTCAATCCCATCCGCGCCCGTGTCCTCCACCAGCGGCAAAATCGCTTTCCACGCCTCTTCCTCGCAGGGTACCATCAAGGACACGATAATCGCACGATCTGGGTAATCTGCCTTCACGCGCTTGATCTCTTCAAGGTTGGTGAACAGATCGCGATCCGTGATCAGCTCGATGTTATTCAAGCCCAGTAATCGCCGATCCGCGCCATAGATCGCACCGTAGCGCGGTCCGTTCACGTTAACCACAGGCGGCCCTTCAGAGCCAAGCGTCTTCCAAACGACCCCGCCCCATCCAGCTTCAAATGCGCGGCGCACATTGTATTCTTTGTCCGTCGGGGGTGCCGAGGCGAGCCAGAAAGGATTCGGGCTTGTAATGCCAATAAACGTCGTTATGAGATCCGCCATCAGGATGCCCCTCCCATCAGGTTTGCATGAATATCCATCGCCGCATCACGACCCTCAGCCACAGCTGTTACCGTCAAGTCATCGCCCCCAGACGCACAATCGCCCCCGGCCCAAATCCCCTTAACAGAGGTTGCACCAGTGTCCGATACTTTGATCTTGCGCCCCTCTAGGTCGGGCAAGCCCTCGCCTTGCAAAGTCTGACCAATCGCACGAAACACTTGATCTGCCGTCAAACGCACCGTCTGGCCCGTAGGCTTTAGATCATCATCCGTATATTCAAACTCCACCTCGCGAACAGTGCCATTGCCATGCACTGCCTTCGGCGACGCATTGGTAATAATCCGCACGCCCTTAGAGGCTGCCAAGTCCTGTTCATACACACTCGCGTTCATCCGCGTGCGCGATCTGCGATAGACCAGCGTCACGTTTAAAGCTCCAAGTAGTTTCGCCTGCACAGCCGCATCAACCGCCGTCATACCGCCCCCGATCACGACGACATCACGCCCGATCGGCATGGCTCCTAATTCGTTCGCTTGACGAAGCTCCGCAATGAAATCAACGGCATCCGTGATGCCATCCTTGTCGTCTCCATCAAGGTCAAGCCCGTTCACACCGCCAAGACCCATGCCCAAAAACACAGCGTCAAAATCGCTTTGGAGCTGCGCCAAGCTGACATTAGATCCAAGTGCGACACCTTGGTTCACGACAATACCGCCAATTTGCAAAAGCCAATCCACCTCTTTGGCCGCAAACTCATCGGTGCTTTTATACGCGGCAATGCCGTATTCGTTCAGCCCCCCAGCCTTCGCGCGCGCATCATATAGCGTCACATCATGGCCCAACATCGCCAAGCGATGCGCGCAGGCCAGTCCCGCTGGCCCCGCACCGACAACCGCGACACGTTTGTCCGTCGTTTCAGCACGCACGAAGGGATGCACGCCTTTGGCCATCAAACCATCCGTCGCATAGCGCTGAAGCTGGCCTATCAAAACCGGCTTGCCCTCAGCCACTTCGCGCACACAGACCTCTTCACACAACGTTTCAGTCGGACAGACCCGCGCGCACATACCGCCCAGAATATTCTGGGTGAGGATCGTTTTCGCCGCTGCATCCGACGTACCCGTGGCGATCTGGCGAATAAACAAAGGGATGTCGATATCCGTGGGGCAGGCCGTCATGCAGGGCGCGTCATGACAAAAGTAACAGCGATCCGCCGCCACCAAAGCCTCATGATCATCCAGCGGTGCATGCAAATCCGCAAAATTCGCATCGTACTGTTCAGCACTCAACCGCCCTGTTTGTATCCCCTGAGCGAGCATATCTGCTGGCATGGACTTCTCCTCGTGACATTCACTTTCACTCAGGTTTGCAGGATTTAATTTTTTTATCAACTGGTAAAATTTAAATCATGGCATTTTTCACATCCCACTTTGCCTTGCCCCTGTGCCAAGCGGGCGCTAACCAAGGGTTAAGAGGTCCCAATATGAAGAAACAAGATATGAACCGCGATTGGATCGCCACGGCGCAAACGCTCTCCTATGCTCTCCCACTTTTGCAGCGCTATGATGATGCGACGGTTGTGATCAAACTTGGCGGTCATGCGATGGGCAGTGACGCTGGCATGGAAAGCTTCGCACGCGATGTCGTGCTGATGCAGCAGGTCGGCGTGAACCCAGTGATCGTGCATGGCGGCGGACCGATGATTAACACGATGCTCGAACGTTTGGACATTCAGTCCGAGTTCGTGAAAGGCAAGCGCGTGACCGACGCAGCAACAGTCGAAGTCGTTGAAATGGTGCTTTCGGGCCTTGTGAACAAACGTATTGTGCAGGCGATCAACGCGGAAGGTGGCAAGGCTGTTGGCCTCTCTGGCAAAGATGCGAACCTGATGATCTGTGATCAAACCGATCCTGATCTCGGCTTTGTTGGCACGCCCTCGGAGATGAATCCCGACTTCCTGCGTGACCTTGCGAAAGACAATATCATCCCCGTGATCGCGCCTTTAGGCACAGGTCGAAACGGTGAAACGTTCAACGTCAATGGCGACACAGCCGCAGGCGCGATTGCGGCCAGTCTCAAGGCAGATCGCCTATTGTTGCTCACCGATGTGGCAGGCGTCAAAGACGGCACGGGCGAGGTGCTCACCGAACTCACCGCCGCCCAAATCCGCGCATTGACGGCAGATGGCACGATCGCGGGCGGCATGATCCCGAAAACCGAAACCGCACTCACCGCAATTGAAGGCGGCGTGCGCGCTGTCGTCATCCTTGATGGGCGCGCGCCAAATGCATGCTTGCTGGAACTCTACACAGAACACGGCGCAGGTTCGCTCATCCGTGATTGAGGACATCCGCAAGGCCGCAAACGCGCAGCATTTGGAAATCTTGGGCGCTTTGCACGAAGGCACAGACACCATCTTGCTTCTTGGCCCCTTAGAGCCAGAGTTCTGGAAGGTCTTCAAATCCAGCCCGGAAGCGCAAGATGGCCAATCAGACCCGCTCGATCGCTGGTCCAAACGCATCATCAGCCAGCTTGCGACCAACTCCAAAGCCTCTACACATTTCCCCTCAGACGGCCCGGCCTATCCGCCCTTCATCTCATGGGCGCTAGAGAGCGGTGAAAGCTGGGCCTCGCCAGTTGGCATGTTGGTGCATCAAAACGCAGGGCTTTTCGCCTCCTACCGTGGCGCACTCCGCCTCAACGGACACCTAGCGCTCCCTGCGCCAGCAACGTCGCCCTGCACCCCCTGCGCCAAACCTTGTGAAACCGCCTGTCCCGTCGGCGCACTCAGCGAAACCAGCTACGATGTAGAGGCTTGCAAAGTTCACATACTCGGCCCCGACAGCAAATCCTGCCGCGCCCAAGGATGCGCCGCGCGCCGCGCCTGCCCTGTCTCGCGAACCTATAGCCGCCAACCCGAACAATCCGCTTTCCACATGCGCGCCTTTTTGGGAGAGTAACATCATGAACAAAACCCTAATTGTCATGCGACACGCCAAATCCAGCTGGGATGAACCCGTTGAAGACAAATGCCGCCTCCTGAACGAACGCGGCCGAAACGGTGCAACCGCGCTTGGTGATTGGATGCGCCGAGCTGCACTTATCCCCGATGAGATCCTCTGCTCCTCTGCCGCGCGCACGCAAGAAACCGCAGATCGCCTCGCTCTTGATACACCCCTCACGCTAAACGACGCGCTCTATATGACGTCCTCGGATGTGTTGATGAAGCATGTACAAAGGGCACACGCAGACACGCTACTGATCGTCGCGCATAATCCAGGCATTGGCGAGTTTGCGGAACGCCTTGCAAAAACAGCCCCAAACAATCCGCGCTTTTTTGACTACCCTTCAGGCGCGACCACGGTGTTCACCTGCGATATCGCGGACTGGAGCGCACTACACTTCCATCAGAACACCGCAGCACATTTCACGACGCCGCACGACTTACTCTAACCGCTTCTTTGGTCCCTAAATGCCTCGGGGGAGCGGCAAAGCCGCGGGGTCAGCGCCCCCAATCAAACAAAAAAGACAGGCCCGAAGGCCTGCCCTTTTTCTTCAGTACCCCTGTGTGCTGAGCACGCAGGGTCACGCATAATATTAGTGACCCAAAATCTGGCTCAAGAACAACTGCGTACGTTCGGATTGCGGGTTGTTAAAGAACGCTTCCGGCTCGTTCTGCTCTACAATCTGGCCCTGATCCATAAAGATCACGCGGTTCGCAACCTGACGCGCAAAGCCCATCTCATGCGTTACGCAGAGCATGGTCATGCCCTCTTCGGCCAGCTCGATCATCGTATCAAGCACCTCTTTGATCATCTCAGGGTCAAGCGCTGACGTCGGCTCGTCAAAGAGCATGATCCGCGGTTGCATGCACAAGGATCGTGCGATTGCCACGCGTTGTTGCTGACCACCGGACAATTGGCCAGGATACTTCAACGCCTGATCAGGAATTTTCACCTTCTCAAGGAAATGCATCGCCAGTTCTTCGGCTTCCTTCTTGGGTGTTTTACGCACCCAGATCGGGGCCAATGTGCAGTTCTCCAAGATAGACAGATGCGGGAAAAGGTTAAAGTGCTGGAAACACATCCCAACCTCTGAGCGGATCTTGTCGATGTTTTTGATGTCAGACGACAACACCGTGCCATCGACTTCAATGCGACCTTGCTGGTGCTCTTCCAGCGCATTGATGCAGCGAATGAGCGTGGATTTACCAGACCCAGAAGGTCCACAAATCACGATCCGCTCGCCGCGGTTTACTGTCAGATCAATGTCGCGCAGCACGTGAAATGTGCCGTACCACTTGTTCATGTTTTCAATTGAAATGGCGACCTCGTCGGACACCTTCATTTGTGCTTCGGCCATGTTATCAGCCCCTTCTTATCGGTGACCGGTTGCGAGCTGGCGCTCCAACCATTGTGAGTATTGTGAAATACCGTAGCAAATTGGGAAGAAGAACAAGACCGCTGCCAGCCACAATTCCCAATAAACACCATTCCATTCTGTAGACGCGAGGATCGGGCCACGGATCATACCGACCAAATCAAACATCGAAATGACCGAGACCAGAACCGTATCCTTGAACAGACCCACCGCCACGTTCACGATCCCAGGAATGGAAATCTTGAGCGCTTGTGGCAGGATGATCAGACGCATGGACTGCGCGTAATCAAGTCCAAGGCTGCCTGCTGCTTCTGCTTGCCCCTTTGGCAAAGCCGCCAAACCACCGCGCACAACTTCCGCGATATAGGCAGCTGAGAACATGGTGATCATAATGATCACACGCAGGATCAAGTCAAAGTTGGATCCCGGTGGAAGGAAGTAGCCCAGAACCACGTTCGCCACGAACAAGAGTGTGATCAATGGAACACCGCGAATGAATTCGATGAACACAACGCAGATCCACTTGATGATCAACATGTCCGATTGACGACCAAGTGCAAGTAGAATGCCCAATGGCAAGGACAATGATACGCAAACCACGCCAAGGATGAAGTTCAACATGAACCCGCCCATATCGCGTGATGGCACTTGCTCAAGCGCAAGAACACCAGAGAGCGGATCCGTGATGTAACCCATCAAGCCCCAGACCACCAAAGTGGCCACAATGCCGCCGATCAAACCCATCGCGAAGCTCTGGTATTCTAGCTTTGTGAGGACCACATAGCCGATGATCAAACCAACCGCGACCATCACTGGCACCAGCAAGGAACCGCCCCAGATCAGCCAGAAGGCCAAGAATGGGAAGATCGCTGTAATGATCAACATCTTGCGCGGCAGTTTGTTAAACAGCACAGGTGCCGCCGCAAAGAACAGCAAGAAGAACGCAATTGTCGGACGCCAGTATTCCTCGGACGGGTACTTAAAGCCGAACAAAAGTTGTGGCCAACGTTCTGTCAGGACCGAGAAGCAGCCCCCCGTTTTGCCCTGCAAGATTTCACGGCACTCGGCCAATGAATTAGTCGTCCACACGCCATTGTAGAACCAAGGGAACGCGCCAGAGACAATCATGTAGATGAAGTAAATCGCCAGCAAGGTCAGGATCGTGTTGAACCAGCCATCAAACAGGTTCTTCTTGATCCATGTAACCGGGCCCGCCGCTGTGACAGGCGGGGTTTGCTCCTGCAACAATGCGTCGCGGACGAAAGCGACGGGTGTGGTGTTGGTATCGCTCATCCTACCGCTCCTTCAATTTTACAGAATTGTTATAGACGTTCATCACCGCAGATATGCTGAGGGAGATGATCAAATAGAAGGCCATCAACAGCAGAACCGTCTCAATCGCGCGACCTGTCTGGTTCAGCGTAATGCCACCCAGCGTACCCGTGACATCCATATAGCCAACAGCAATCGCCAAAGATGAGTTCTTGGTAATGTTGAGGTACTGAGAAATCAGCGGCGGAATGATCACGCGCAAAGCTTGCGGCAAGATCACCAGGTTCATCGTGCGACTTGGACGCAGACCCAGCGACGCTGCCGCTTCTGTCTGGCCAGTCGAGATCGCCAAGATACCCGCACGCACGTTTTCCGCGATGAAAGCTGCCGTGTAGATAGACAAGGCAAATGTCAGCGCGATGTAAGAGTTACGCGCATAGATGCCGCCCTTGAAGTTGAAGCCTTTGAGCGCAGGAATTTCCCACGATAGCCCCATAATGACACAAGCAACCAACACTGGAACCAACCAGATTGCCAAGGTGTAATACCATGTGGTTGGCCGATCGCCTGTGCGCTCTTGCGTAGCTGTTGCATTCTTGGACAAAGCTCGCGCCCCAAAGAAGCTAGCGATAAGCAAGCCAATGATGATCAGATAACCCGTTGAACCCGCCGCCCATTCAGCCGTGAAGGTTGGGCGCGGGAAGTAAAAACCACGACCCGTAAAGGCAAAGAGGTCAAGGAACATGCTCGCCGTCGCATCATCGCCGCGAAACTCGCGAGGCTGCGGGAGCACCGCAACGAAGACCGCCATAATGATCAGGATCCAGATCAACACAGGCACGTTGCGGAAAATCTCCACATAAACGCCCATCAATTTGTTGACGATCCAATTGTTACTCAGGCGCAGAACACCCACAACAACGCCGATAATTGTTGCCAAGAAACAGGCAACTACGGCAACCAGCAATGTATTCAGCATGCCAACAACCGCCGCACGCAGGTGCGTGGATTGTGACGTGTACTCGATCAAACGCTGGTTAATGTCGTAGCCCGCAGGCTCGCCCAAGAAGTTATACGAGATGTTCAGACCAGCCGCCTTAAGGTTCGCAATCAAGTTGCTTCCCAAATAGGCGAAGGCTGAGATCAGCGCGATCAGAACAATGAATTGAAATGTGTAGGATCGGTAACGCGTATCGTTGATCAACGTAGATAAGCGAAATCCGCCCTTGGGAGGGTCAGATAGAGTCGTCATAGACTGTTCCCTGGTGTACTGTCTTTGGTGAAACCTGCCGGTTGCTCCGGTCATGGCTCAAAGACCACTTTTCTAAAATAAAATAGCGTAAAGAAAGAAGGGCGCGGAGTGTTCCGCGCCCTTCCTAAGTCAATCCGGGTTTAGCGGAATGGTGGAACGTAGAGCAGACCACCGTCTGTCCACTGAGCGTTCAGACCACGACCAAGACCGATTGGCGTGTTCTCACCAATGTTCTTCTCGAAAATCTCGCCGTAGTTACCGCCAGCCATGATAGCTTTCTTCGCCCAGTCAGCGTCAAGGCCGAGCATCTCGCCCAATGTGCCTTCTGTACCCAAGAGACGGTTGATCTCTGGGTTGTTGCCAGCTGCTGCTGCCATGTCTGCGATGTTTGCAGATGTCACACCCAGCTCTTCAGCTGCGATGAGTGCGTTCAAAGACCAACGAACAACGTCGCCCCACTCAGAATCGCCGTGACGGACCAGTGGGCCGAGTGGCTCTTTAGAGATGATCTCTGGAAGAACAACGTGATCAGCTGGGTTCTCGAATGCGGCACGTGTTGCCGCAAGACCAGATGCGTCTGTTGTGTAAACGTCGCAAGCACCTTCGAGGTACAAAGGCTGTGCTTCAGCGTTTGTCTCGATTGGAACTGGCTCATAAGAGATGTTGTTTGTACGGAAGTAATCCGCCAAGTTCAGCTCTGTTGTTGTACCAGTTTGGATACACACTGTCGCGCCATCAAGCTCTTTCGCGGACGAAACGCCCAAAGCTTTTGGAACCATGAAGCCCTGACCGTCGTAGTAGTTTACGCCAACGAATTCAAACTTCAGGTCAACGTCACGAGAGAACGTCCATGTTGTGTTACGCGCCAGCATGTCGATCTCGCCGGAAGCAAGTGCTGTGAAGCGTGTTTTACCAGTTGTTGGAACGAACTCGACCGCGGATGGGTCGCCAAGAACAGCAGCTGCGACCGCGCGGCATACGCCCACGTCGAAACCTTGCCATTCGCCGTTCGCATCTGGTGCCGCGAAACCAACGAGACCAGTGGTCACGCCACAGTTCAGCTTGCCGCGCGCTTTAACATCGTCAAGCGTACCGGCCGCTGCTGCGCCAGCTGCCAAAGCAGCTACAGTCATCGCACCAAAAAATACGGATTTTTTCATTTTTACCTCTTCCTGATTTCCCACCCTTTGCGGGCGGTTCTTCCCGCGAGTGAGCACGGGGGTTCATACCAAAGGAGGGATAGTCCCCCATCAGTGGCGATGAGTTTGGCCGCAATCGTCGACAAACGTCAAGTAGAACATCTGAAGAATTGGCCAATTTCGCGTTGCCGGACCTTAGGTAAGCCTGAACAGTTCAAATTAACGTCAAAAAACGTATTTTTAACTGTGTTATTTACTCATTTTGTAGAAATCATGCGCATGTTTGAAGGCTTCCAGCTTGATTCTTGCCATCTCTTCAGCGTCATCATCGAGCCCCCATTGTTCTTGCTGATAACGCTCATCTAGGCGCGACAACTCCCACAACTCCTCTGGGCGAGCGTACTCGTGCATCGCAGCAAGACCTATGACGAAAGAGCCGGGCAAAGTGATCAGATCATGCATCGCTGTTAACTCAAACGCACTCATATCATCCAAAAGCGCGCGTAACGTAACGAGGCTTGATTCGGGTTGAGCCGCGAACATCACACCTGAAACCGGGGTCAAAGGCGCAGCAAATCTCTGTGCACACCAACTCAACAATGGATCCCAATGCTCTGCTTGGCGCGCACTTAAAGCAACAGGTCGATCCGCACGATAACACAGCAAGTCTGTCCCCGCATATTCGCCCAACATATCCGCTACAGCATCAAATTGCGCCGTCACCTTGTCCACCGCCGAATTGGCTGATTTGGTTACGGGCATCGTGTTTGGATTGACCACTTTTTCCTGTGCATCCCACTCCAGCGCCATGCGCTCAGCCATCACCTGTGTCGGCACAACCAACGCTGACTTGCCTGGCGTTTTTATCGAACGCCCGTCCAGATGCACGCTAAACCCGCCCTCGACTTCAACCGCTTCAGCGACTTTCCAAAAGCGCTTCATTGTCCAATCAGCCATTGGCCTTGCTCCAAATCAAATCGAGCGCGCCATCAAGCTGCGCGAAATCTTCGATCACAACATCGGCCCCCGCGAGGCGGCTGGTCTCGTGATAACCCCAACTCACAGCGATGAAATGCACACCTGCAGCGCGCGCCATGTCCATATCAAAACTGGTATCGCCGATCATCACCATGTCGCGGGCCTCAACGCCCAGTTCATGCATCGCTTGCAACAACATCGATGGGTTCGGTTTGCTCGGATGGTCATCCGCCACCTGTTGGGTGAGGAAGGTTTTCGCCAACCCATGTGCTTCGATTAATTTATCCAAACCGCGTCGCGACTTGCCAGTTGCAACCCCGAGCAAGATTTCATCTTGCTCTTTTAAGCGCGCCAGTGCCTCGCGTGCACCAGCGTAGAGTGGCGAAGAGACATCCGCCCCCTGTAATAAGCGCAAATTCGTATAGGCGTCTTTGTAGCCCTGAACCATTCGCGTGCAGGCCGCATGATCGCTCTGGGGCGCAAGCATCGGGATCGCAACATCCAGCGATAACCCCACAATACCGAGCACTTCATCTCTACTCGGCGGCTTAATACCTTCCGCCTCGAACGCAGCACTCATCGCGGCCAAGATATCCGCCTGACTGTCCACAAGCGTGCCATCCACATCAAAAATAACAGCCCTCAAGCGCATTACATCATCTCTTCAAAGGGATCTTCCGGCACCTCTTTGGGGTTCCATGCGAATGTATCCCAAGTGCGCTGCATGTGTTCAGGAAGCGGCGCAATCACGTGCAACATTTCTTTGCTGACAGGATGTTCGATCTGCAAAGACCGCGCATGAAGGTGGAGCTTCTTGCTGATATCACCACCAAGTTGCGACCCCCAGCCATCGCCCATATTTTCCTGACCGGATCCGCCGTATTTCCCGTCACCCACAACAGGATGCCCCATCTCGGCCATATGCGCGCGCAGCTGGTGCGTGCGGCCTGTGATCGGGATCAGTGCGCACCACGCGGTGCGCTGCCCTGCCGTTTCAAGGACTGCGTAATCGGTCATGGCGCGCTTGGCACCGTCAGTAGAATCCACTTCATTGGGGTGGACACAGATCATCTTTTCGCCTTCGCCGCGTGCTCCGTGGCCTAGCGCTTTCATCAAGCCGTATTTGATTGTTCCCATGCGCGGATGCGGAACGCCTGCAATCGCGGCCCAGTAGATCTTGCGCGTTGCACGGTGGCGGAAAGACGCGGTGAGATCAGCCGTCGCGCGACGCGTGCGCCCCAAGATCAAAACACCCGTCGTGTCTTTGTCCAAACGGTGCACCAAACGCGGGCGTTCTTCTGCGTCATAGATCAAGGCATCCAACAACCCATCAATGTGGCGCGAATGGCCCGAACCACCTTGAACAGGCAAACCCGCTGGCTTGTTCAGTACAATCACAGCGTCATCTTTGTAAATCACACAAGAGCGAATGAATTTCGTATCCGCTGCACTGACACGGTTGGTCGGCGCATGTTTAGGTGCATCCCCATCAGGGAGCGGCGGAATACGCAATTGTTGGCCTGTATTGACGCGACTGTTGGCCTTCACGCGACCACCATCCAAACGCAGTTCGCCCTTGCGGCACATCTTTTCGATCATCCCTTGGGTGATCTTGGGAAACTTGCGCTTCAGGAAACGATCAAGGCGCTGATCGCCATCATCTTCTTCTATCATTATCGTTTGAACGCGGCTCATGCCCATATTCCTCTCGCGATGGCGAGACCCGCCATCAAACCTAAAATCGATAGGGCCACAGATAGCCCAACGTATAGCGCTGCTTGGCCTAAATGCCCGCGCTCCATCAATGTCACCGCCTCAAGTGAGAACGCCGAAAACGTGGTAAACCCACCCAGTAAACCGGTCATCACAAACAAGTTCGCAACGCTCAATCCCTTTTGATGCGCAAAGACCACGAAGAGTCCCATCGCAAACGAGCCGAGTATGTTCACCGGTAAAACACCCATCGGAAACCCGAGCGGCATCGCTTTTACGAAAGCCAAGCCCACCAGATAGCGCAGGCTTGAACCAAGCGCACCGCCGAGGGCCACAAGTGAGACATTGAGTAACATGGGGCCGTGTCGCTCTGTGCGCGACAAGAGTCAAGTTTTGCGCACGACGTTCGATGCTCCGATTTTTCTAGAAAAATCGCTCACCCGCCCCGTTGCGCGCGTAGTTTGGCAAAATACTCAAGTCGCTTTTTCAAATCGCGTTCAAAACCACGCTCTACAGGTTGATACATCGCGGGCCGCTCCATCCCTTCTGGAAAGTAGTTCTGCCCAGAAAACCCATCATCTGCGTCGTGATCATAGGCATAATCCGTGCCGTAGCCTTGATCCTTCATCAAATCCGTCGGGGCATTCAGAATGTGTTTTGGCGGCAGCTTCGAGCCCGTCGCCTTCGCAGCGCGGCGCGCCGCTTTGTAAGCCACATAATTCGCGTTCGATTTTGGCGCCAAGGCCAGATAAATCACCGCTTGCGATAACGCCAATTCACCCTCAGGCGAACCAAGCCGTTCATAGGTTTGCCAGCTTTGCAAACACACAGCCTGCGCGTGTGGGTCAGCCAAGCCTATATCCTCAACCGCCATGCGCACCAAACGACGCGCCAGAAAACGCGGGTCTTCGCCCCCCTCAAGCATCCGTGCAAACCAATACAAAGACGCATCAGGATCAGAACCGCGCACAGATTTATGCAAGGCAGAGATCAGATTGTAATGCGCATCACCAGATTTGTCATATTGCACTGCGCGCTTTTGAAGGCGTTTGGATAGGTCGATTGAAGTTAGCTTTTGATCCGTTTTCCAAGCAACCACTTGCTCGATCAAATTGAGCAACGCACGCCCGTCGCCATCCGCCATCTCCAAAAGCGCTTCACGCGCAGGGCCATCCAGCGGCAGTTCTTTTTGCAAGTCTTGCTCAGCGCGCTGCGCCATGCGTTCCAAATCCGCAAGATCAAGGCGTTCCAACACCAGAACCTGCGAACGCGACAGAACCGCAGAATTAAGCTCAAACGATGGGTTTTCTGTTGTCGCACCCACCAAAAGAATGGTGCCATCTTCCATATGAGGAAGGAAACCGTCTTGCTGTGCTTTGTTAAACCTATGAATTTCGTCAACGAACAACAAAGTACCTTGTCCATTTTGCCGCCGTATTTTAGCGGCTTCAAATACTTTGCGAAGGTCTGGCACACCTGTGAAAATCGCACTGATCTGGACGAAGTGCAGATCCGTCTCGTGGGCCAAAAGCCGCGCGATCGTTGTTTTGCCAACACCCGGAGGCCCCCAGAAAATGATCGATGACAACGAGCCGGACGACAGCATGACCTCAAGCGGAGCACCCTCGCCCAACACTTGTTTCTGACCGATCACATCACTCAAAGTCTGAGGCCGCAAACGATCCGCAAGCGGGCGCGGACCTTTTAGCGATTCAGCACCAGCGGCACCATTGTCGAACAAATCGCTCATAGTCTGAACCGTAGCAGGACCAATTGCCCACCACGCTCAACGACAAGTGAAACCGAACGCCGCGCATTTCGAAGTGCTCTCACAGCATCCATAGGAGAGTTTATCTCTTGCCCGTCAATCTCACGCAAGAGATCGCCTTTTTGTAGGCCAATACGCGGCGCGATTTGACCAGTGTTGAGCACCACGACCCCGCTCGGTAAAATCGGCAATTGATACTGAGCCAAAACCGCAGGGTTCACGTTGGCAATTGTAAGCCCTTCCAAAACATCGCGCGCGCCTAAGGTCTGCTCTTCACGCGGTGGCAATTCCGGCGGACCAATCATCGCCACCTTGAACTCTTCTTGCACCCGATCGCGTACAGCGGTCACTGTGATCTGCGCTCCAATTCCTGCAACGGTCATATAATAGAGCATTTCTGACGGCGAATTAACGGCGCGCCCATTTGTAGCGACGATCACATCGCCGACGCCAAGTCCGACTTCGGCAAAAGGACTGCCCTCTTGCACCTGTGTGATCGCCATGCCGCCCGGACGCTCAAGACTGAGCGAGTTCGCCAAATCTGCGTCGACAGTTTGTCCGCCCATTCCGGCCCAAGGACGCATGAACCGCGTCTCACCTGCGCGTGCTTGGGTCACAAATTGCGCGACCAAAGCCGCCGGAATCGCAAAACCAATCCCGTTTGAGCCCCCCGAACGCGTCACAATCGCAGTGTTCACACCTATCAGTGCACCATCCATGCCGATCAAAGCACCGCCAGAATTGCCCGGATTGATAGGCGCATCGGTTTGAATAAAATATCCACGCTCGTTTCCAGTGACCGCACCCGAGCGCGCAAGGCCGGAAATGATTCCGCTTGATACCGTCTGGCCAACACCGAATGGGTTGCCAATTGCGAGGGTAAGTTCACCCACTTCAACCGTGTCGCTCTCACGCAGTGGCAAGAAAGGCAAATCCTGCGCATCTTTCAAACGCAGAATTGCAAGGTCGCTCGCTTGATCGCCAAGCAACACCTCAGCAGAATATTCGCGCCTGTCGTTGAGAACGACGCGAATGTCGCTTGCTCCGCCAACCACGTGAAAGTTCGACACCAAATACCCGTCGCTTGAAAGGATAACGCCCGACCCCAACGAATTTTGTACACGCGGTTGCGCGCGGCCCATATCGCCAAAGAAGTCGCGAAAGAACGGGTCAGATGCAAATGGACTAACGCGCGATTGCACGATGCGTTTGGCGTAAATGTTAACGACCGCTGGTGCGGCCTGTCTTACCAAAGGGGCAAAACTAAGCGAAATCTGTGCTTGGCTTGTTGGAACTTGTGTTTGTGCTGCAGCGTTTAGAGGCAAGAACAGACAAAGCGACGTTAAGAAAATGCGTAACATGGGCGTTTCCGTAATTGATCATGCCTTTGATATGAGAGGCGCGCGCACGCGGCGCAAGTGTGAAGACAGACTTAGCCTGTGTTACATGGATTTATCCCACCTTCAAAGCGAGCCGTGAAGGCGTGTGATCCCCCAAAATAAAAAAGCCCCCGCAATTAGCGAGGGCCCTTCAAAATCTCAAAATGTAAGCGTCGCTTACTCGTCCGCGTCAGCCTGTGCTGCAACGCGCGCTTTGTCAGCGGCGCCCTTCGCGTCAACGTCGCGGTCAACCAGTTCGATGATCGCCATTGGCGCCATGTCACCGTAGCGGAAACCCGCTTTGAGAACACGTGTGTAGCCACCCGGACGGTCTGCGTAGCGTGGGCCGAGGATTTCGAACAGTTTTGCAACGTCCTTGTCTTCCTTCAGCTGAGCCGCAGCCTGACGACGCGCGTGCAGATCGCCGCGTTTGCCAAGTGTGATGATCTTATCCATGATACGCTTCAGCTCTTTAGCTTTAGGAAGCGTTGTTTTGATTTGCTCATGCTCGATGAGCGAGCCTGCCATGTTCGCCCAGAGCGCTTTACGGTGCTCGTGAGTACGGTTTAGGCGGCGGTAACCTTTTGCGTGACGCATGTGTCTTCTCCAATAATGTGCCCTCTACGGGCTGTTTTTACTTTGTCTGGCAAGCGGTGCGTACCCGCCTACTCTCCTTGGGGTCATTGCTGACCCAGTCGTAAAGTAAGGTGCGTGATATCACGCACCTTACTAATTCTTAAAAGGCGTCTTCGAATTTCTTCGCAAGATCTTCGATGTTGTCCGGTGGCCAGTCCTCGACGTCCATGCCAAGGTGCAAGCCCATACCGGACAGCACTTCTTTGATCTCGTTCAAAGACTTGCGGCCGAAGTTTGGCGTGCGCAGCATTTCTGCTTCGGTTTTCTGGATCAGATCGCCGATGTAAACGATGTTGTCGTTCTTCAGGCAATTCGCGGAACGTACAGAAAGCTCCAGCTCGTCCACTTTCTTCAACAGAAGTGGGTTGAACTCAAGACCGTCATCCTCATCCTTGGCGGATGCGGACTCTGGCTCGTCGAAGTTCACGAAGATAGACAGCTGATCTTGCAAGATGCGCGCTGCATAAGCAACCGCGTCATCCGGCGTCAAAGAACCGTCTGTTTCGACTTTCATCGTCAGTTTGTCATAATCAAGCACCTGACCTTCGCGGGTCGGCTGCACGTCATAAGAAACCTTTTTCACAGGCGAGTAGATCGCATCGATCGGGATAAGACCGATTGGCGCATCTTCTGGCTTGTTCTTCTCAGCTGCAACATAGCCTTTGCCCGTGTTTACGGTCAGTTCCATGTACACATCTGCACCATCGTCGAGGTGGCAAATCACGTGCTCGCGGTTGAGAACTTCGATGCCAGCGCTGTCGGAAATGTCACCAGCGGTGACAATGCCTGGACCTTTTGCATTGATTGAAAGACGCTTTGGTCCTTCAACTTCCATGCGCAAGGACACACCTTTGAGGTTCAAAACGATGTCTGTGACATCTTCGCGAACGCCGGCTACCGAAGAGAACTCGTGCAAAACGTTGTCGATTTGTACGGATGTGATTGCTGCGCCCTGAAGCGAGCTCATCAATACACGGCGCAGCGCGTTACCAAGCGTGAGGCCGAAGCCGCGCTCAAGGGGTTCTGCTACAACAGTCGCCTGACGGCCTGCATCGTTGCCCGGCTTCACGTCAAGCTGTGTTGGCTTGATCAGTTCTGCCCAATTTTTGTGGATCATACGTCCCTCCATCCTTGTTTCGACCTCATGTCCAAAAGATCAAAACGCTCGAGGTTAAAATGACGAAGCAGAGGCCGCGCGGACACGCAGCCTCTACCGAAAAATAATAGTGCTTAGACGCGGCGGCGCTTTGGTGGGCGGCAACCGTTGTGAGCCATAGGCGTCACGTCACGAATGGACGTGATGTTGAAGCCTGCCGCTGCCAACGCACGAAGCGCGGATTCACGACCAGAGCCTGGGCCCTGAACTTCAACTTCCAGCGTTTTCACGCCGTGCTCGGAGGCCTTGCGGCCAGCATCTTCAGCAGCCATCTGCGCCGCATATGGCGTGGACTTACGTGAGCCTTTAAAGCCCATCGTGCCCGCAGAGGACCAGGAAATCGCATTACCCTGAACGTCAGAGATTAGGATTTTTGTGTTGTTGAACGAAGAGTTCACGTGAGCAACGCCAGCGGCGATGTTCTTGGAGACCTTCTTCTTTGCGCGTTTAGCTTCGCGTGCCATTAGTCAGTCCTCCCTTATTTCTTCTTACCAGCAATGGCCTTTGCAGGACCTTTGCGAGTACGAGCATTCGTTGATGTACGCTGACCACGAACGGGCAGATTACGGCGATGACGCAGGCCACGGTAGCAACCGAGATCCATAAGACGCTTGATGTTCATCTGCGTGTCACGGCGAAGGTCGCCTTCTACGGTGTACGTCGCGTCGATGTGCTCACGAATTGCGAGGACTTCTGCATCGGAGAGCTCGTTGATACGACGTGTTTCGTCGATTTTAACGGCTTCGCAGATTTCTTTGGCAGAGGTTGGACCAATACCAGTGATATATGTGAGGGCGATCGGGACCCGTTTGTGGGTCGGGATGTTTACGCCGGCAATACGTGCCAAGTGGGAACTTCCTTCTTCGTTGCGGGTCCGTAATGCCGGACCCTTTTTTCACAACACAAAGCCCTAGGCGACTGAGCCGAGGGCTTAAGCTGATCAGGTGATCTGTCAGAGATGGGAGCTACCCATCTATGACGGTTTGATTCTCGTTAGAGATGGTGTGGATTAGGAGTTTTTGACGCTATGGTCAATAGGCTCTAAATCAACCTTATACTTAAGCGTCCAAGACACCCGCAATATCAGCCTTCACACCGTCCATGGTGCCAAGACCATCGACGCCTTTGAGCATACCCTTTGCATGGTAATACCCGATCAGCGGAGACGTTTGCTTGTAATACGCCATCAAGCGAATCTTCAGGCTTTCGGCGTTGTCATCAGCACGTGCGGTTCCGCCAGCGGCAACCGCCTCAGCGGCGCGGCCAACGATGCGCTCTACCAAGACTTCGTCGTTCACTTGCAACTCAATCACGTGGTCAAGCGTCTCGCCCTGCTCGGCCATCAACTCACCGAGAGCATCAGCTTGCGCCAATGTACGGGGGAAACCGTCAAAGATGAAACCGCCCGCTTTGTCGCCCTGCAACTTCTCGCGGATCAAGCCGATCACGATCTCGTCCGTCACCAGATCACCGCGCGCCATGACGTCTGCTACGATCTTTCCCATTTCGGTGCCGCTGTCTTTGGCTTCGCGCAGCATGTCACCCGTGCTTAACTGGATCATGTTGCGCTCTTCAACGAGCATACCGGCTTGTGTGCCTTTACCCGCGCCGGGTGGTCCTAGCAGAATAATATTTGTCATCGGCGAATTGGGCTCCGTTTCTTACGACCTTTGCCGCCCTTACCGCGCAGCTGGGATTTCTGGATCAAACCTTCGTACTGATGTGCCAGCAGATGGCTTTGGACTTGCTGGATAGTATCCATCGTGACCGAAACAACAATCAAAACCGACGTACCACCAAAGTAGAAAGGAATAGCGAACTGACCGCGAATGACTTCAGGAAGCAGGCAGACCAAAGTGAGGTAAGCCGAACCGAGGACCAAAAGACGTGAAACCACGAACTCAAGGTACTCTGCGGTCTTCTTGCCGGGACGTACGCCGGGCACAAAGCCATTTTGGTTCTTCAGATTATCCGCAACATCGTCGACTTTGAAGCTGACGTTGAACGTGTAGAAGAACGTGAAGAAGATGATCATCGCCGCGAAGAACAACAGATAAAGCGGCTGACCCGGTCCGAAATACGCCAATAGCGTGGACATAATTGGCCCAGTAGAGTTGCCCGAGAAGGTCGAAACCGTCGCTGGTAGCAGCAACAAAGACGACGCGAAGATCGCAGGGATAACGCCGGCTGGGTTCACTTTAACGGGCAGGTGCGAGCTTGAGCCTTCCTGAACGCGCATGCCAACTTGGCGACGCGGGTACTGGATATGGATCTTGCGCAAGGCCCTCTCCATAAAGACCACAAAGGCAATGGTGACGACCACCATTAGAATAACCCCGACGATAACCGCAGGGCTGATCGCGCCGGAACGACCGGATGCGAAGAACTGTGCCAAAGCTGCAGGAACCTCAGCGATGATGCCGACGAAGATAATAAGGGAAATACCGTTACCAATGCCGCGCGCGGTGATCTGCTCACCCAGCCACATCAGGAACATTGTACCACCAACTAGCGTGATCAAACATGCCGCGCGGAAGTAAAGACCGCCCTCGGTCACGAGACCGCCCGCTTCCAGCGAAACAGCAAGACCGTAAGCCTGCATCGTCGCCAAAGCGACCGTTCCGTAACGCGTGTATTGGTTGATTTTCTTTTGGCCTTGCTGGCCCTCTTTCTTCAATTGCTCCAAGGCTGGAACCATCGAGGTCAGAAGCTGAACAATAATGGAGGCCGAAATATAAGGCATGATGCCCAGAGCAAAGATGCCCATCCGCCCCAAAGCACCACCTGTGAACATGGAAACCATGCCACCAATGCCCTGCCCTGCACTTTCCATGAATTCACGCAGGGCTGCACCGTCAATACCGGGAACCGGAATAAACGTACCCAATCGATAAACGATGAGCAAACCAAGCGTGAAAAGGATGCGGTTGCGAAGATCAGTGGCTTTGCCAAGGGCGGACCAACTTGTGTTGGCTGCCATTTGTTCTGCTGCGGATACCATGAACGGCTCTCTTTTGAATGTAAAACGCCGCCAAAGCGTTTTCAGCTCAGGCGGCATTTAGGAAAACGTCTAAAGTTACTTAGGGGCTAGGTCGCCCCGTCACAACCTCTTATTCAGCCGCTACTGCTTTTGTGACCGTCAGTGAGCCACCCGCTTTTTCCACCGCTTCGACTGCCGCTTTAGAAGCGCCTGTCACTGTGATGTTCAGTTTGGACGTGATTTCACCCTTAGCAAGCACGCGCACACCGTCTTTGATACGACGTACGAGGCCGGAAGCAACGAGTGATTCCTCGGTGATCGCCGCTTTCGCGTCGATCTTGCCTGCGTCTACAAATTTCTGGATCAGACCAAGGTTCACAACAGCGTGTGTCTTGGAGTTGATGTTGTTAAAACCACGCTTTGGAAGGCGCTGGTAGATTGGCATTTGACCGCCTTCAAAACCCTTGATCGCTACACCTGAGCGGGATTTCTGGCCTTTGATACCACGGCCACCGGTCTTACCCATGCCGGAACCAACACCGCGACCTACGCGCTTGCGTTTTTTCGTGGCACCTGGATTGTCGTGCAGTTCATTAAGTCTCATGTCGCTTCTCCTTTGCCGGATGCGACCCCCAGCGACGGGAGTGGCCGAACGCGGCGTATAATTGATTCGTAC
>Ga0206127_1000621_pt1 | contig 42747 bp, 34 predicted proteins | sample Helgoland_Spring_6_FD_148646 | JGI IMG/M metagenome (GOLD analysis project Ga0206127, IMG submission 148646) | Pelagic subsurface seawater microbial communities from Kabeltonne, Helgoland, North Sea - Helgoland_Spring_Bloom_20160419_1 | ecosystem: Environmental > Aquatic > Marine > Epipelagic ...
TTCCGTTTGATCAATCACCCGCGCGGCATCAACGATGCTGCCAGCAGTACTTACGGCTTTGAAACGCTCGGCCTCATTTGGGGCGGTGCCAATCAGAAAGACTTGCAATCCATTGGTATCTGCGTCGGCCCAAGTCAGGCTTTCTTTGTCGAGCGCGCGGCGCACCGCTGTTTTCGAGTTATCCTCGATCAGCGTCACGGCAAAGCCCGCAGCAACAATGCAAAGCGAGCCAGCCGCAAGAAATGTTGCGATCACAGTGATGTAAGAAGACAAGCGCATTGGCATCCAGACTATTCGACCTAAGGCGTGATACGCCCAGTCGGATCAGGTTTCAATCACAGCAATATGGCAATGGCGAAAAACAGCACAGGCAGTAGGCCAGCATCGCGATTGGAGCGGAAAAGCGTGATCAATCCGGCCTGATCTTCGGGATTGTACTTGCGCAGTTGCCAATTCAGATGCCAGCCAAACGCCCAAGGTGCCGCAAGCGCAACAACAAGCGAGGCAACCGAGCGTTCGCCAGCACTTTGCACAACAGCAAAGCAAAACAGCGCTACGCTGGCGACGAGAAAATAGAGCAGCCATTGTGGAGTACTATTACCAAACAATCGCGCGGTGCTTTTGATCCCGATCAACGCGTCATCCTCAGTATCTTGATGCGCATAGATCGTGTCATAGAACAGCGTCCACGCGATGCCTGTCGCATAAAGCGTGATCGCAGGCCATCCAAGCGATCCGCTATGTGCCGTCCACGCCAGTAACGCACCCCAGTTAAAGGCAAGTCCAAGGAACACTTGGGGCCACCATGTGAAACGCTTCGCGAAAGGATAAACCAAAACAGGTAGTAGCGAGAGAACCCCAAGCCCAATCGCGGCCCAGTTGAAGGTGAGCAAAACGCCCAGTGAAATAATCGTTTGCAGCGCCATCCAGATGACCGCTTGTTTCACGCTGACTTGCCCTGACGGGATGGGGCGATTGCGCGTGCGCTCAACAGCACCGTCAAAATCGCGATCGGTGATGTCATTCCACGTACAGCCCGCACCGCGCATCAAGGTCGCGCCAATTGCACAGCCCACGAAAATCCAAGCGTCAAACCAACTTGCCTCACCGCTCCAAAGCATCGCGAGCCCAAGCGCCCACCAACACGGAAGCAACAAAAGCCAAGTCCCGATGGGGCGATCCAGACGGGATAGGCGCAGATAAGGCTTCATCCAATTGGGGGCGGCCGTATCCACCCAATTCCCCGTGACCGCGTCAGCAATCGTGAAACTGCCCTCTGGTTCTTGCGATGCGCCTTGCATATGTAGGGTCCATGACTGCTAAAACTCGCCTTTTTGTAGACCACCCGCTCGCCAAGGGGAACCGCGTTTCCCTGTCGCAGCCCCAAGCGCATTACCTTTTTGGCGTGATGCGTCTGGCTGTTGGGGATGCGGTGTCTTTGTTCAACGGAATTGACGGCGAATGGCGCGGCGAGATTGTTGTGGCTGGTAAGCGCAAAGGCGAGTTGGAGTGCTCTGAGCAAACAAAGCCTTTGCAAATGCCACCTGATCTATGGCTGTGCTTTGCACCGATTAAAAAGACGCGCACAGATTTTATCGTTGAAAAGGCGGCAGAAATGGGCGCGGCCAAGATTTGCCCCGTGCAAACCGACTACACGAATTCCGAACGCATCAAACAAGAGCGCTTGCAAGCACACGCCGTTGAAGCAGCAGAGCAATGTGGCGGGACATATGTACCCGAGGTTTTGGAGCTGAAAAAACTGAGCGCCATGCTGGATCATTGGCCCGCCGAACGTCAAATCATGTTTTGCGATGAAACAGAGCTTGGTGTCGCGACATCGCTCGCTTCTGCGGTGCGCGGACCATGGGCGATTTTGATTGGCCCGGAGGGAGGGTTTTCCCCGTCTGAGCGCAGTCGTCTTCATGCGATGCCACAGGCACATGTGGTCAGCCTTGGCCCTCGCATTTTACGCGCTGACACAGCCGCGGTTGCTGCGATGACGGTCTGGCAAACGGCATTGGGGGATTGGACATGAGTTTCGTGCGCCCTGAGGCGCAAGCAGCACTGTGGCACTGGCGCGAAGTTTTGCTTGGCGTGGTTCTTGCTGCGCTTGCCGGGTTTTGGGCCTTTAACGCCTTTGGCATCCTTCGCATTCTAGCGCTTGTTTTACTTACATTCGCAGTTCTTTTGATCCTGACGGGCATCCAACGCGGTCGATTTCGCGGACGCGGTGGCGGGCAGGGGGTTGTGCAAGTCATAGAAGGCCAAGTGCGCTACTACGGCCCCCTAACGGGCGGCGCTGTTGCGATCTCTGAAATGGCAGCGCTCAGTCTTGATGGCCGCTCAAAGCCCGCGCATTGGCTGTTGGTCCCAGACCAAGGCGCGACGTTGCAAATCCCTGTCAGTGCCGAAGGCGCGGATGCGCTATTTGATGCGTTTACAGGTCTTTCAGGCCTCAAGACCGAACATTTGCTACGCCTCAAGCAAGCGGGGGCACCGCGTCTGCAAGTGGTTTGGCGGCGCAAAGATGTGCAAGCTATCATCAACTCGCTGCATTAAGTTATTCCTCAAAGTCGTCGCGTTTGAGTGGCATAATCAGTCCTGCATTGCGCAGCGACGCAATCGGGTATTCTTCGTCATTGAGATAGCGCTCGAGGGAAAAGTCACTCTCCAATGACCGCATCGCTTGCAAGTGCTTGCGCGCGCCCTCCATATCACCTGCGTTGGCACAAAGGGCGATCAGTTGACGGCGTGGCGCGACGAAAGTTGGCGCTGATGTTGCAGCACGCAACGAGGCTTTTCGCGCTTCGTCAAGCCTGCCGGAGCTGATGCACACAAGCGAATGATAAAGATCCCAAAGATGCGAAAGATCATCCTTCGGATAGGCTTTTTGGCAAGCCAATGAGATCTGATAAGCCCTCTCTGTATCGCCGACAGCACTATGCGCAATAGCAAGTGTTTGCTGAGCGAAAAGATTGTTTTCATTCCATAAAATAGCCCGTTGAGCGAGCTCAGCTGACGCGTTTAGATCGTCTTTCAACATAATCCGTGTCAGTGCGACAAGGGCAACGGCTAGGCCATTATCGCTAGAGTTCTGCAATGTATCAGAGGTCAGCTGTTGGACTTCCTCCAAATAAGCTTCGCTGTCAGAGCCTCCACCTTCGACAAGCTGCGCCATGCGCGCAAACGCACCCCAGGCGAGATAAATACCATTTGCATCAGTGTCATGTGCCTTCTCAAAGTGGCCATGTGCTTCACTCAGGCTTTCGGGATCAAATTGCGCAAGTTTTCGCAGTCCGAGACTCGTAAAACCAGCGGCTGCAACTTCAGGGCGCTTGAGATCAAAAACACTTGGCATCCTGTGATTGATCTTGGTGACTGCGGAATGGACAAGCCCTTGTACAATATCGGTCGAAATTGCTTCCGCCAAATCACCGCTAACGTTTCGATGTCCCGAAAACAAAATACGCCCGTCGCCACCATGATGGACCTGCAAGAACACGATGCGTTTACCACCATCCTCTGCCACATTGCAGCGAATTTCGAGATCAGCCGACGCATTTGCCAAAGCAGGCACATCGGAAGAGAACCTTTGAGCACTTAGTCGATCTTCGATGTTTTTTGCGACCTGATCTGCAATAATATTGCTCGCAATCTTCTCTATCGTTGATCCGCGTTCAGTCTGTATCGCCTTGATCTTTATAGTATTTTTGATCGCAGGTGTCAGCAGGCCAGAACTGTTTTGTGGGTTCTGACTGTGGCGCGCACGAAACGCAGCTATCCATTTTTGAAACTCAGCGTCGCGAATATCGAGCCCTTCGAGTAACTCGCGCTCTGGGCTTTGATGCGCGTCGTGCGCGTCAAGATCGGTTTCAACGCACTCCGGATTTAGCCAAACGTCCAAACGATCCGCGTCAAAAACATGAGGGTCGTTGCGAAAGGCGATTTTGATTTCACTCAAAGTTTGACGCAGACTGCCGCTTGCTTGAACCGGCGAACGACTCGACCAAAGTCGGCCCTCGAGCCAGCGACGTCCGCGACGCATGTCGTCGACTTCGCACAACATCGCAAGCAAACCCTTTGCTTTGCTTCCTTTGGGCGTCACGTTGACACCATCAGGATCAATCAAAGCAAAGGCTCCAAAATAGGTAACGGAGTAGCGACGTGTCATGCTTTGATCCAGATTCGAGTTACGTAAATCAAGCTTACGTCTATTCGTGGTTTTCGCAAAGTCAGCGTTAATAAATCGAGTTTCCACAATCTTTTCAAAGCGTCGCGTTGACAGTTAAGTGGATGTCAAAAAGGTTGCAAGGAAGCGAAGCATTTTGAGGGAGAGATTTGATGGTACATTTGGCAGGACAAGCAGGTAGAGCAGGGCAGGCAGGGCGCGCGGGCCAGGCGGGACGTGCCGGACAAGCGGGTCGCGCAGGTCAGGCAGGACGCGCAGGACAAGCCGGTCGTGGATCAAGTCCAGTCGATGAAGCCGCATTAGCCGATGCTCTGCTGACAACACGCGAAGGGGTGCTGCCGTATTGGGATGGCTCGGCTGATCTCACGCCAAGCAATGCTTTACCGACAACTGAATTTCAAAAGCTCAAAGCGCTGTCCTCTATACCGAAAGAGGTCGTGATCGATGACCGCCTGTCCTACCGGTTCCGCCCCGCTGGTGGTCAAGTTCTTTGCTCCGAGCTTGCTCAGACGGGTGGCGCGACAACACCTTTGATCTCGATGAGCGCGCCTGACAGCGCCTTCTTTGAACGACAGCTGATGCATCTGAGGTCCTATGCTGACCTGCGCAGTGACCGCATGGGTGAAATTGATGTGCAGCTTGATGACATCACTTCTTTCTTTTCATCCGCTTTGCAGCTTGATCCTTCGCGCTCTGAGTGGATTTTGGAAACACTTCGCGCTGTCGTGCGCCTGTGTGGCTACATTGAGTTTCCGCTGAAATTTAATTTCAACGTGGCGCGTCCCTCGCAGTTGTCCACGCGGGTGATGCCAATCATCGAGATGCCAACGCATGGCAGCTGGCCTTCAGGGCACGCCACGGAAGCTTTTGCAATTGCGACTGTTTTAAGCGGCCTGCTCTACCGCCAAACAGATGACACCGCATTGTTTTCAATGCACGCGGTGAGCAATACAGATGACAAGCTTGGAAATCTGATGCTGCGCATTGCGATGCGCATTGCCGACAATCGCGTCGTGGCGGGTGTTCATTATCCACACGATGGTATGGCGGGTGCGATGCTTGGGATTTCACTAGGCGAGGCTTTGGTGAATTATCTGAGCGGCGCGAGCGGTACCTATACGTATCAAATGGATGCCCCAGCGACGAGTGAAAATCCAGAGCTGACGCAATCGGAACTCGCGGCTTTGCTGACGTCTGCCACGCGTAGCGAAGTGAGTTTTGCACAAGCGCCCGCCGCACGTGATGAATTGCTCAAAGGTGTTTGGAGCGCGGCCATCGGCGAGATGACGACAAAAGCATAGTTTACACCATCAAAGGCGGGTCCGCTCGCCTTTGATCGATGGATTGGTGAGCACTGTCATTGTGCCCAAACGATCAAAATCGTCCGAGACCTGTGCCGTTTGCGCAGGTTGAACGAGATGGCGTGTAAAACTCGCCGCTGCCGCACTGGTTCCGCTTAGTCGCACCGCTCCAGTGGCGAAGGTGCCCGCCGCCAACACCCCAGCCGTTGCAAGGCTGGTTTCAGCGATTGCACTTGCATCAGGCACGTTACCCGACCAATCCGCGCCCTGCGCCGTGTAGCGGGCTGGTGTCACTTCATGATGGCGGACAATCGCAGCACCGACAGTGTGCACATTGTCATGGGAAACTGTTGAAAACGCGGAATTGCTTCCTTCATTGGTAAGGGCGCTGGTTGGGGCAAGACCTGAGAAATCGTGCAGTTCTTGGTTCCATGCGCGCGCGTGCGCATCATCAAAATAGGCTTGGCGTGCGCCTGTGTTTCGCCCGAACGGACTATCATCGCGTTGCACTTGAAGCGTTAGATCCATCGCAGCGCTCGAAACATTGCGGCATGAAACCGCCCACAATCCACTCGCCGCGAGCGCCTCTTCAGTTTTTCTGGAGGTTGTTGGCGCAAAGGCGAGTGTGAGGAATGCAGGGTCCTTCTCGCCCTCCCAGATCTCACGCGCGGCGGTGTGATACAAGCGCGCGATGGGTGCTTTTGGTGTACCAAAGAACGTTACATGCCGACCCTTGCGTAATGTACGTGTCGCACTTGTGCCATCTGGGGCGGTGAGGGTGACTTCGATACGTTTTGGTTTGGTTTCCGCACTTTGATCCGTGAGACGCAGCTCGACAAAACTTGGCGTGTGATCATCCGGTTGCAGCGCGACGGAAACCGACGCACTCGCCGCCGCGGGCAAAGCTGCGCGTGCGATTAAACCGTCGTCGTACGCGTTGCCGTAGGCAAAGACCAATTCCAAAGTTTTACTGCCATTATAGTGGTTTGCAACACGCTCGATCTCGCGCTTGATCTGCTGTGACAGGAACGATTTGCCATTTTTCGCACCAGCTGTGATGCCAAGGCTGATGTTGACCACGAGTTCGTCGCTCAAACCGGAAGCAAAAGCGCGGTGGATCATCCAGCGCAAACCCTGAAGGATATGCGTTTGCATGCGCACGCCAGAGGTATCTTCAAACGCTTCCGGCGGCAGTTGCACCATTAGCAAAGGCACATCACGCATCGCCGCATCTTCGCTTGCAAGCGGATCAGCGCCAGCCGCGAGATCTAGCATCAAAGTGCCATGGGTCGCTGCTTGGCGCATTCCGTTACGGGTGAGAGGGTCATAAAGCCCGGCGTTTCGCGTACGGTAGATTTCGTCTTCGCTCGAGCTGGCAAGCCGCGCGAGATCGCCGTTAATATCTGCGCCGCTCAACTCAAGCCCGCTGTTCGTCAGCGCAGGTAGGGTTTGCAAAAATGCGCCTGCAAAGCGCGTCTGGCCAAGCCCCTTCTGAAAGCGAGGATGCAAATAAGCAATGCCATCATCAATTATCCCGATCGCTGCGGGAACAGGGTTGCTGTGGCTTGATGGGCTCATTGGCGGGCGCACAACGTCGCTGCGCGGGCTGAGCGCGCCAACATGAAGGACTTCAATACTTGTTTCAAATGCGTTGCTCGGTCTGGTCTTTTTATGCTTGCGCAGCAAAAACGCTTCAACCGGTGCACCGTTTACGCGGTACTCATCGTTGTAGGCTTGCTCGAACGGATCATATGCATAATCGGATCTTGCATCGACAGTTACAAAGAAATCGGTGGTGCTGACCTGTGCATCGTTACTGCGCACAAAAACAGGCTCCCAAAGCTCAGGTGCAGACGCATTGTAAGCGCCCGCGCGCAAAGCGGCCCAATCGAGGTAGCTGTTCCAGCCGCGCGTTTTCTTCGAATTCATCTGCCAACCCTCGCATTTGCTCAAGCATACGCTCGCATTGCGACATGGCGTCGGTCAATCAAACAGCTTGGAGTGCATAGGAAATTCACGCAAAACTAACAGTGTAGATTAGCCGCGCAGCCCGCCAATTTTCTCTTTGGCGATGCGGATCGTAATCCAAAGCGCAATTGCCCAACCTGTGCTTACAGCGGCACCAATGCCAAGCCAAACGCCCCAGACATCCATCCCGAAGACACCGATCAGAAGCCAGACGAAAAAGGCCACACCAAATCCTTGGCGATAGAGGCTGATCCAGAGCGTATAGACTGGCTTTTTCAACGCTTGCAAAAGCGAGTTGATTGCAAAAAGCATCATGTAGAGTGGAAACAGAAAACCATCTACGCGCAGATAGCTTTGCCCGATTGGAATAACGTCTGTGTCATCGGTAAAGATGCTCATCGCCAAGCCACCACCAAACCAAAGGATCGGGGCCGCAAGTGCGGTCATCACAAAACCGAGTTTCCAACAGAACCAAACTGCTTCACGCACGCGTGCATGGTTTTTCGCGCCGTAGTTCTGTGCTGCAATCGGAAGCAAGGCTCCGGTCATGCCCAAGACTGGCAAAAGCAATATTTGCTCGATACGAAGCGCGATGCCATAAGCGGCAATTGCCTCTTCGCCGAAGCCTTTCAACGCATATTGCACCACAAAGCCAGAGACGAACATCACCATCATCGCGGTGGTGGTTGGTAACATTTGCGCGAGAATTTCTTTGACCGTTGCCCATTCCAAACGCACGTGTCGTGGTTCAACGCCTTGCATGATCTCAAGGCGCGATACGGTCCAAAGGATCCACACCATAACGCCCGTTTGGCTCAGGATCGTGGCCAGCGCGATGCCATTGAAACCCATCCCGCCAATCACACCGGGTATGCCGTAGATAAACAGAGGGTTCAGCGCGATATTGGCGAAGAACGCGACCATCTGGCCTCGTTGCAACGTCACGCTATCGCCGTGCGCTTGCAAAATACCATTGGCCGAGAACGCAAGGATGAAGCCCGGAAGGGCTGCGACAAGCCAGTAGAAATACCCTGTGGCAGCGTCGCGGTATTCGCCGGGTTCGGAAATTAGAATAATCGCGCGTGGGCCAAACCAAATCGCGAAAATCATCAAAACAATCGTTGCAACTGTCGCAAAAGCAAGGCCCTGAACCGCCAAGCGGCGCGCTGCGCGATTGTCTTTTGCGCCGCGTGCATTGCCGACAAGCGCAGACATGGCAGAGGACAGCCCGAAAGCAACAGCAACCAACACAAAGAAAGCTTGGAACCCAATCGCGAGACCCGCTTGCGACTCGGTGCCGATTTGTCCTGCAAAATAGACATCGACAACGTTGTAGAGCGTCGTGAACAACATGCCCAAAGCAGCGGGGATCGCGAGCTTGCGAAAATGGCTCGCGATGGAACCTGTTGTTAAGTCGTAATCGCGCGCTGCGGCCATTGGGTTAACTTTCTATCGCAAGTTAGGTAAAGCGTCCCTCGCACTTAAAGCAACGCGGCGAGAATTACATCGCTTAAACGACTTGCGGCAATCTATTTGCAGGCGGCGTATTGCGGCTACGCTGTGATGTCACAACACCGTCGATGACAGTCATGCCAACGCCCGGCAAATTGCCCAGTTGCACGCTTTCCAAGATGTTTTTGCCTGGCGCATGTTGCGCTTGATCCATCAGTACAAAGTCAGCGCATTTGCCTTTTTCGATGAGCCCTGTGTCAAGCTTGCGTTGACGCGATGTGTTGCCATTGCCAAAGCAGAACGCAATTTCCGCAGGCACATTTCCAAACGCAGAGAGCATTGCAATCATGCGCAAAATACCAAGGGGTTGCACACCTGAGCCTGCAGGCCCATCCGTGCCAAGGATCACCTGATCCAACTTGCCCAACTCACGCGCGGTGTTCACGGTTAAAACCGCTGCGCGCTCATTGCCGTTGTGCACAATTTCAAACGCGGCCTTGCACCCTTCGCAGAGACAAATGATCTGATCATCGGGTAGCGCAGAGTGGCCACCGTTGATGTGACCAATCACATCCGTGCCGGTTTCCATCACCATATCCGCATCAATCAGACCCGAGCCCGGAATCGACGGCCCACCTGTGTGGATTGTGCTTTGAATACCATATTTACGTGCCCAGCTCACCATTTGTTGAGCCGTTTTACCGTCCTTCACCGTGCCAAGCCCGACTTCCCCCAAAAGGGTGACACCTGCCGCTGCAAGCTCTTTGAAGTCTTCCTCGACCATCCCGTGTTCAATGACAGGAGCACCCGCATGCACTTTCATGCCTGAAGGGCGAAAATTTTCATACCAACGCTGCGCCGCAATCGCCATCGCCTTGAGACCTACGATATCCTTCGGACGGCCCGGCATATGCACTTCACCTGCCGAAATCAGCGTCGTCACACCGCCGTGCAGTGTGCTGTCGATCCAATGAAGCTGCTGTTGGCGCGGTGTGTAATCGCCCACGACAGGGTGGATGTGGCTGTCGATCAAACCAGGCGCGAGGGTGACGCCCATTGCGTCAACCTCAGTATCCGCGCCGCTGGTATCCATGTCCTTTTCGCGTCCCCATTCAGCGATCTTGCCATCAATTGCGATGATGCAATCTGCCTCATAGATCGGCTCTTCCATCTTGCCCGACAGCATCAGGCCAATATTACGAATGACAAGTTTATGCGGCGCATCAGACATTTTGGTTCCTTTCAAATTCATTTGAACGCTAACAGAAGTGCTGCTTTGATCAAGAGTTTTGGTGAAAGGATTTGACAGAATCCTCGTTGCGTTATTCTATTCGTATACAAACAAGTTTTGACTAAGTTTCATATGCGTTGGAAGGGCTGTTTTGGACTATTTGTCACCGACTAATTTAGACGATGCCCTTGCGGCGTTAAACGCACGCGACCTGAGCATCATTGCAGGCGGAACAGATTGGTATCCTGCGCAGGGCGAACGGCCGATTGAATGCGATATGCTCGATATTACACGGATCGCGGGTTTGCGCGGCGTCGAAAAGACCGAAAATGGCTGGCGCATTGGTGCAGCGAGCACGTGGAGCGATGTGATTGCTGCCGATCTACCAAACGGGTTTGATGGCTTAAAAGCAGCCGCGCGAGAAGTCGGCTCGATACAGATCCAAAATGCAGGAACCCTTGTGGGCAATCTGTGCAACGCGTCCCCTGCGGCGGATGGTGTGCCGCCTTTGCTCACACTGGATGCGGCGCTTGAGGTTCGCTCTTTGCAGGGCGTTCGTGCGATACCGTTGGCAGAATTTATCACTGGTGTTCGTTCTGTGGCATTGAGAAAAGGTGAGCTGGTCACCGCACTGTTGATCTCTGATATATCAGAGACGCGCAAAAGCGCATTCGCAAAGCTGGGCGCGCGCAAATATCTTGTGATCTCCATCGCGATGGTCGCGGTGACATGCGAAGTGAGCGCCGATGTCTTAAGTGATGTGCGCATCGCGGTTGGGTCGTGCTCTCCTGTTGCGATCCGCCTTGCTGGGTTAGAGCAAGCTTTGAGCAGAGTGAGCCTGATCGAAGCAGGCGAAATAATTGCGAGTGCAGACCTGAAAGAGCTTTCGCCCATAACCGACGTGCGCGGCTCTGGTGCGTACCGTAAAGACGTTGTCGGATCCTTGATTTTACGCGCATTACAGGAGGCGGCCCATGGATAAGCGCAGCGCATTGGATGTAATTGGCTTCACGCTTAATGGTGCAACCGTACAGAGCCGCGCCGCAGGTCACGCCCGCCTCAGCGCCACTTTGCGTGAGGAATTGAATGCGAAAGATGTCAAAGTCGGTTGCAACGCAGGCGATTGCGGAGCTTGCACTGTTCTGATCGATGGCGCGCCGGTGTGTGCTTGCCTGACCTCAACGGCACAAGCCAAAGGGCGAGATGTTCAAACGTTGCGCGGCCTTGATCCTGTAATACTTGAGCGTTTGCAAAAAAGTTTCACCGCCCACCAAGCCGCCCAATGCGGTATTTGCACCCCCGGCATGATGATCAGCGCTGCGGCTTTGCTCCGCGAGGTGCCCAAGCCCAACGTCGCGCAAGTCCAAGATGCGTTGGGTGGCGTTCTGTGTCGCTGCACGGGCTATCGCAAAATCATTGATGCGGTTGTCGCGGTTGGCACCACAGGTATTCCAGAGATCAGCGTCAAAGGAGACGTCGGCGATCCTATTGCGCGTCTCGATGGAGCTGCGAAAGTCGATGGCTCCGAGCGTTTCGGCGATGATGTTGCGCCCGATGGAGCGTTGGTTGCTTTGGTCATCCGCTCGCCTTTTGCGCATGCGGCGTTTGAATTTGGTGATCTTGATCTGATGCGCGCGAGCGAGGGGGTCGAAGCGGTTTTGACTGCGCAAGATATCCCCGGTTCGAATTTGTTCGGCACCATTCCTGGCTTCATTGATCAACCTGTTTTCGCCGAAACGGAAACGCGTTTCAAAGGCGAAGCAGTCGCCGCGATCATCGGCGAAGCGGAATTCATCGCAGCTTACCACATTGAAGATTTCCCAGTCACATGGCAGGCGCTTCGTGCGGTGCAAGACGTCACCGAGGCGCAAACCGACGATGCCCCGCAACTTCACGAGCATGCGGAAAACAACGTCATGTGCGGCGGGTTCGTGGCGCACGGCGATGTTGATGCTGGGCTCGCCCAAGCAGACATTGTGCTGAGCGGCAGTTTTGAGACGTCCTTTGTGGAACACGCCTACATCGAACCCGAAGCAGGCTTTGCCGAGGTTGTTGAAGGCCGTGTGCATCTGCATGTTTGCACACAAAGCCCTGTGATGAACCAAGAGGCGCTGGCTGGTATTCTTGCTCTAGAAAACGATGACATTCGCATCGTTCCGACGGCAGTTGGGGGCGGGTTCGGTTCAAAATTAGATCTGACGTTGCATCCTTATGTGTGCCTTGGCGCGATGGTGACAGGTCGTCCCGTGCGCATGACTTATTCGCGGGTTGAGAGCATGGCGACCTCGACCAAGCGTCATCCCGGACGGATCACCATCAAAGGTGGTGTGCGCCATGATGGCACCGTTACAGGTCTGCGCTTTGACGGGGACTTTAACACAGGTGCTTATGCGAGTTGGGGGCCGACTGTGGCCAATCGCGTTCCACTGCATGCCTCTGGTCCCTACCGCATCCCCAACTACCGCGCGCAATCCAAAGGGGTTTACACCCATTGCCCGCCTTCTGGTGCGTTTCGTGGTTTCGGAGTCCCCCAATCGGCCATCGCGCAAGAGACTTTGTTTGACGAACTGGCCGCAGCTGTAGGCATGGATGGGTTGGATTTCCGCGTACTGAATGCGCTTGATAACGGGGTGCCAACGGTGTCTGGGCAAGTTTTCGAGCAAGGCGTCGGTGTGAAAGCCTGCCTTGAAGCGCTGCGCCCTGCTTGGGGGACTGGCAAAGCAGAATGCACTTCGTTCAACGCCACCAGCACACATCTCAAGCGCGGTGTCGGGATCGCGGCGGGGTGGTATGGCTGCGGCAATACGTCGATGGCAAACCCCTCTACGATCAAATGTGGGTTGAAAGCGGATGGCACGTTGGTGCTTCACCAAGGTGCTGTGGACATCGGACAAGGATCCAACACAGTAATCACGCAAATTTTTGCGCAAGCTTTTGGCGTGTCGGTAAATCAAGTCGCTCTTTTGGGTGCGGATACGGACATCACGCCGGACGCTGGCAAAACCTCTGCGTCCCGTCAGACCTTTGTAACGGGCAATGCGGCAAAGCTTTCAGGGGAAAGCTTGCGGCGCCAAGTGCTGACTTTGGTGAACGCGGCTGAGGATGCTCAGATTGCACTTGGCGAAGGTCAAATTGAGATGAGTGGGGGTCATAATATCGACCTTTCACGCATGGAAGTAGGCGAAGACGGCTATGTTATGCGCGCAGTTGCGAGCTACGATCCGCCCACGGAACCGCTCGATGAAAACGGCCAAGGCGTGCCTTACGCGCAATTCGGTTACGCTGCACATCTCGCCGTGGTTGAAGTGGATACCAAACTCGGAACCATCAAACCGATCCACATAGTCGCGGCGCATGACGTGGGCCAAGCGATCAACCCGTTGCTCGTTGAAGGACAGGCCCAAGGTGGCGTTGCGCAAGGCCTTGGCATGGCGCTGATGGAAGAGTTTATTCCAGGGCGCACTGATAACCTGCACGACTATCTGATCCCCACGATTGGCGACGTTCCCCCGATTGAAACGGTGATTGTCGAAGAGCCTGATGCGCATGGCCCATTCGGTGCCAAGGGCCTTGGCGAACATGCGTTGATTCCAACAGCGCCGGCGATTTTGAACGCTGTGCATCATGCAACTGGCGTGCGCTTGCGCCATGTTCCAGCCTTGCCGCACCGCGTGCGCGCCGCTTTGAAGGAGGCTGGCTATGAGTGACGCCGCGCGGGTCAAACCAGAGAAAATTCGCTGCGATGCCTGTCCTGTGTTGTGCTTCATCGCTGAAGGTAAATCAGGCGCATGTGATCGATATGCCAACCATTCTGGCGAATTGGTGCGTCTGGATCCTTTGACGGTAATCGAGAGTGGTGCGCCTGCGGTCGCCTTCCTCGACCAAGGTGAAAACGTGCAAAACTGGGACGGCGACATCGTGCAAGGCAAGCGCACATTCGTGACGGCAGTTGGCGCAGGCACGACCTATCCCGACTACAAACCCGCGCCATTTATCGTCTCTCAAGAGGTTGATGGTGCGGATATGGTGACGGTTGTGACAGAAGGGATTTATTCCTACTGCGGCGTCAAAGTGAAGATCGACACGGATCGTTTTATAGGTCTCGAGTGCGCGGTGGTTCGGGTCAAAGGCGAGGCGATAGGCCATGTGATGACCTCAGAGTATGGCTCTAAAATGCTCTCGCTTGGCGGCGTGGAGCACTTGACAGGTGGCAGCAAAGCTGAGGGCCGCGTGACCTGTGATGCGCTAATGAACCTGTGCAATCGCGAAGCAGTCACGATGCAAATTGATGAGGGTGCAGAGATTGTGGTGCAAGCGGGCCAAGCGCCGATCATCAACGATGTGCGCGAGAAATTGATGCGCGTTGGCTGTGGTTCTGCTGCAATCGGCATGTTCGCCAAACAGTGGGAGCCCCACGTAGATGAAGTGATCGTCGTGGATGATCACATCACCGGTGTTCTGACCGAGCATGAAGCCGGCAAGCAACTCGATATGCGCCCTTCTGGTATCAAAATCCAAGGCCGTCGCTCGACGCCTGGCCGCTACTTTCAGGTTGCAGAACCGGGTACTGGCTGGGGTGGCACAGATGTAGAAGATCCGCTGACTATTCTCAAACCTGCAGATGCCAAGAAAGCTTGGGCTGGTTTGCGGTTGCTGATGGTCTCCACGACGGGAGAGCAATGGGCTTATTATGAGCTGGATGAGAATTTGATCCCGCAACCTGCCGAGATTTCAGAAGAGCTTCGTGTGAGCGCAGATCGCATTGCGGAAAATTGTGAGCCCTCTTTGTGCACCGTTCTCTTTATGGGTGGTGCGGGTGGATCCTTGCGCGCGGGGGTAACAGAAAACCCCGTGCGCTTGACCCGTTCGGTCAAAGACGCGCTGACCTATGTGTCGTGTGGTGGGGCCGAAGCTTATGTTTGGCCCGGTGGCGGTATCACGGTTATGGTGGATGTCATGGAAATGCCTACGAATTCATTTGGGTATGTGCCGACACCTGCTTTGGTTGCGCCAATCGAGTTCACGCTCAGGCGCGAAGATTACGCCGCGCTTGGCGGTCACATTGAGCATATTCAGGATGTGGCCTCTGTTTTGACGCCCGAGGTGCGCAAGGTCAGCCGCTTGGCGACGCAGCCTGATCCGCACAAAGCGCAACGCAGAAATCGCGAAGGGCGCGGTTGATGCAAGTTCAGCGCGCTTTTCTCTGCGGCAATCGTCTGCATTTGCAGCATGGACCGATTGACCTGATTATCGGGGTTGATGGCGCGCGCGCAGTGGCATTTGAGGCCGCAGAGCAGCGTTTGAGCAGTGTTTTGTCAGAGTTGATGAGTGAGATCGCACTATTGCGCCAATGGGATGGACCGTCTCCGAAAGGTCCTATCGCGCGCAAGATGTGGACCGCCGCGCAAGCGCACGAAGGTTTTGTGACACCCATGGCCGGGGTCGCAGGGGCAGTTGCCGAAACGGTTTTGGACGCGATTTGTACCGCTGGCGATCAGCGCCGCGCTTACGTGAACAACGGCGGTGACATCGCCTTGCATTTGAGTGGTGATGCGACTTTTGACATTGCGATGGCAGGGCTCGGCGGCGCGGCCCTCGGCAAGATCACTTTGAGTGCAAAGAGCAATGTGCGTGGCATCGCGACGAGCGGGCAGGCGGGACGTAGCCTTTCGTTTGGAATTGCGCAGAGCGTTACCGTTTTGGCCAAAACGGCCAGCATGGCGGATGTCGCTGCGACTTTGATTGCAGGAGCGGTTGATTTGCCAGAGCATCCGCTGATCCACCGCGCCCCTGCAAAAGATATTCGCGATGACACGGATCTGGGGGATCAGCTCGTCGTTAGAAATGTTGGCGCACTCACAGCGACTGAGGTTGGTCTCGCGCTGGATGCTGGCGCTCGGCGCGCTGTGAACATGCAAAACCAAAGGCTCATCCACGCAGCAAGCTTGCATTTGCGCGGGCAAAGTAGACAAATTGAATTGAACAAAGAAAAGGTGCTGGAACATGCCTGACGTCGTCGTGCGCAAGATCGCAACGGTCATAGAAGAAGTCTTTCACGAAGGTGGACCACGCGCCAACGTGCCGCAAAAGCGCGGTGCAGTTGTTGCTGTGATATCCAATCCTTATGCGGGCGCATATGTCGAAGATATCCAACCGTTTATGGAGGATTTGAAACCTCTTGGTCTTGAGATGGCGCAAAAGCTGATTGATGCGCTGGGCGGCGATGCGTCGGTTATCGAAGGGTATGGCAAAGGCTCAATCGTCGGCACGGCAGGTGAACTGGAACACGGCGCGCTTTGGCATGCGCCGGGCGGATATGCGATGCGCGAACTTTTGGGGGATGCGAAGGCGATTGTGCCCTCTACAAAAAAAGTGGGTGCAGCAGGTGTGCGCCTTGATGTGCCGATTACTCATATCAATGCTTCTTATGTGCGAGGTCATTTCGATGCGATGGAGGTCGGCATGAACGATGCGCCGCGCGCGAATGAGCTGGCTTTTGTTTTGGTCATGAGCACAGGCGCACGGGTCCACGATCGTGCTGGTGGTCTGAGTGCCAATGATATCAAAGGTGAGGATGGTCTACGATGAGCGCGGACATTCGAAAAATTGCCGTTTGGGTCGAAGAAACACACCAAGAAGCAGGGCGGACGATATCGCCTGCGACGCGCAAGGCAGTCGCTGTGGCCGTCATCGCGAACCCCTTCGCAGGAAAGTATGTCGAGGATCTATCACCATTGATGGAGATTGGCGCGGAGCTGGGCGAGACATTGGGCAAACGCTGTGTCGAGGCGCTGGGCATCACGGCTGAGCGTGCGCAAAGCTATGGAAAAGCGGCGATGGTTGGTGAAAACGGTGAGCTGGAGCACGCAGCAGCATTGCTACATCCTAAGATGGGTGCACCTTTGCGTAAAGAAGTTGAAAAAGGGGCGGCGTTGGTACCGTCTTCCAAAAAAATGGGTGGCCCGGGGCAGGATCTGGACGTGCCTCTGGGGCATAAAGATGCCGCCTATGTGCGTTCGCATTTCGATGGTGTTGAAGTGCGCTTGAACGATGCACCGCGTGCCAACGAGATCTTAGTGGCGATAGCTGTCACCGATAGCGGGCGCCCTTTGCCGCGTGTTGGCGGTTTGACGCATACTGATGCGGAAGGAAAAGATGGGCTTCGGTGAGCCGTTCATTCTAGAAAATTAGAGCTTAGAGTTTGCCAAGCAGTGCCAAGAGCCGCTCTGTCTCGCGCGGACTCAAGTTCTTCGTGGTTTGTTCAGAGACGATTTGCGCACTGGCAATCGCATCTTTGGCAAACTGTGTTCCCTGTGGCGTCAGAGAAATCTCCAGCCTTCGCAGGTCGGTTTTTGACGGTTCGCTCTGGACCCAACCTTTACTGCGCAAACGATCTACAACGCCTTTGGTGGTCGCGGCGTCCATACCGACGCGGCGTCCCAGAAGGTTCTGCGACAGGGACCCGTCTTGGGACAAGCGCGCTAAGATTGCAAACTGCGTCGGCGTCACATCTGGCATGTGCGCGCCAAACAGTTCCAAGTGTTTTTGATTGGCCAAACGAAGCCGAAAACCGATTTGGTCTTCCAGCTTATACGCGCTCTTTGCTTCACTCTGGTTCATCCGTAGCCCTTATTCGCGAGTTGAGAAGATAAGCGGACATAATTTGTTTGACAACGAACAAGTTTTTGGTGCCGAATAGCGCTATCTGCTGGGATATAAAGGGATCGTTTCATATGCCGTTTGTGCGCAACGCATGGTACGTGGCCGGTTGGTCAAAGGATTTCGGTGAGGATTTGCGCGCAATCACGATCACCGAGCAGAATATGGTTATTTTTCGTGCCTCTGACGGTCAGGTCGTTGCGCTTGAGGATCGCTGCCCCCACCGGCTTTTGCCGCTTTCCAAAGGCAAACGTATCGGCGACACGGTGCAGTGCGGATATCACGGTATGACATTCGGCATTGATGGAAAATGTGTGCGCGTTCCGGGGCAGGATAACCTGCCGAAATCCGCCTATGTGGATACGTTTCCGGTACACGAAGCGCACGGTATCGTTTGGATTTGGCCTGGTGAGTCAGCCCTTGCCGCAGACACGCCTGTCTTTGACATGCCCGAGTTTAGCGACCCGAATTGGCACGCGCATCACGGGGACGGACTGCACTTAAAGGCGAATTATCTCAATGTTGCAGAGAACCTTGTGGACCCTGCACACGTGAGCTTTGTGCACCCTACGACGCTTGGCAGTGCTGCGTCTGAGAACGTGCCTGTGCATGTCTCGACTGCTGGTGATCAGATTGTTGCATGGCGTTGGATCAAAGATTCCGCACCGGTTGGGTTTTTCCAGAATTTCGGCGGGTTCACAGGGAACGTGGATCGCTGGCATTACTATTATTTACATCTCCCCAGCACAGCTGTGATTGATTTCGGCAGTGCCGATGTTGCTGCGAAACTTGAAGAAGACGAGCGCGACAAAGGCGTGCGTATTTTTGCGCTGCACTTTGTAACCCCCGTTACCGAAGATTATACGATTGATCACTGGATGCACCTGCGTAACACCGCCGTTGGCGACGAAGCCGCGTCCGAGAATATGGACAAAATGTTCCGAATAGCGTTCGCCGAGGACAAAGAGGTGCTTGAGGCGATCCACATCGAAGAACAGCGCCCGCAAAAGCGTAAACCCATCAGAATTGCCATCGACAAGGGACCAAACGTGTATCGCAAGAGAATACGCGACCTTGTGGAGGCGGAGGCGACCGAAGATCTTGGTGCGCCGCTCCATCCGACCTTTGTGCAGCACGACTGACGCTGCTAGGGTCGGTCCAACAAGAAGAGGGACGACAATGAAAAGAATGACATTTTTGAAGGGCCTTGTGGGCGCAGCTGCGATTGCGGCCATCGGCTTGCCTGTTGTGGCACAAGAAACGATCAAGATCGGCGAGATCAACCACTACAAGCGAATGGCGGCCTTTGCTGGTCCCTATAAGCTCGGGATCGAGATGGCTTTGGAAGAGGTCAACGCAGCAGGCGGTGTGCTTGGCAAACCTATGGAATTTATCTTTCGCGATGATCAGGGCAAACCCGGCGAAGCAGTGAAAATCGCGGAAGAGTTGATGACACGCGACGGCGCGGTGATGCTGACAGGCACGATTTTGTCTAATGTTGGTCTCGCGATCAGCTCCCTCGCGGCGGAAAAGAAATACGTCTACCTCGCCTCCGAGCCACTCGCCGATGCGATCACATGGTCCAAAGGCAACGACTACACCTTCCGCCTGCGTTCATCGACATACATGCAAGCGGCGATGCTCGCGGAAGAAGCGGCGAAAACCGATGCGATCCGCTATGCAACCATCGCGCCAAACTACGCATACGGCAAAGATGCGGTTGCGGCGTTCAAGAAAGCGTTGACCAAGCTCAAGCCCGAAGTCGAGTTCGTGGCAGAGCAATGGCCAGCCCTGTTCAAGATCGACGCAGGTGCGGAAGCGCAAGCCCTTGAGCGCGCGAAACCCGATGCGATTTACAACGTAACCTTTGGTGGTGATCTGGCGAAGTTCGTTCGTGAGGGTGGCACACGTGGATTGTTCGAAGGACGTAATGTTTACGGCCTTCTTTCGGGCGAGCCTGAGTACATGGACCCGCTGGGCGATGAAGCGCCAGAAGGTTGGGTCGTGACTGGCTATCCTTGGTCCGAAATTACCGAAGGTCCCGGCAAAGTCTTTGTCGACGCTTACATGGCGAAATACGATGACCACCCGCGTATTGGTTCTTTGGTTGGATACATGACCGTACAATCCATTGCTGCGGTTCTGGAAAAAGCAGGCTCAACGGATAGCGAAGCGATCCGCGCGGCGTTTGCTGATTTGCCTGTGAGCACGCCTGTTGGCGACATCACCTTCCGCGCGCAAGACCACCAAGCGACCATGGGCGCTTACGTGGGCACGATCGCGCTGAAAGACGGCAAAGGCACGCTAGAGAACTGGGTCTACAAGGACGGCGCGGACTACACGTTGTCTGACGAAGAGGTCATGAAACTGCGCGGTTCCGGCAACTAAGCGCGCGAATTTTCTAGAAAATTTGAAACACGGTCCGCCTGAAATGGCGGGCCGTTCTCACCTAAATACCAAAGGTTAAGCCATGGGTTTCTTCATCGCGCAAATCCTAACAGGGCTCGCTAATGCGAGTGCGCTGTTCATGGTCGCCTCTGGCCTATCATTAATTTTTGGTGTCACGCGTATCGTTAATTTCGCGCATGGCTCGTTTTATATGCTCGGCGCTTATGTTGGGTATTCCTTCATGCAAGTCTTGCCCGGCGCTTGGGGGTTTTGGACCTCTATTTTGCTGGCAGGGCTGGTCGTTGGGATCATCGGGATCGTCGTCGAAATGTTGGTGCTGCGGCCCGTTTATAAAGCGCCAGAACTGTTCCAGCTTGTCGCGACTTTCGGTGTTATCTTGGTTGTTCAGGACTTAACTTTGCTTATCTGGGGTGCCGATGATTTCCTCGGCCCGCGCGCACCGGGCCTTAAAGGAATTATTCGGATCATGGGGGAACCTGTGCCGAAATATGACCTCGCGCTGATCGCTCTGACGCCCTTTGTCGCCTTTGCGCTTTGGTGGCTGATCACCAAAACGCGCACCGGCATCCTTGTACGTGCTGCCACGCAAGACCGTGAGATGGTCGGCGCGTTGGGCGTCAATCAGGCATGGTTATTCACGGGCGTTTTCTTTCTGGGCTGCGCTCTCGCGGGTCTGGGTGGTGCGGTGCAGCTGCCCAAAGGGGGCGCTGACTTATTGATGGACTTCAATATTTTGAGCGCGATCTTTGTCGTGGTTGTGATTGGTGGCATGGGATCGCTGCCCGGTGCTTATGTGGCAGCTGTCCTCATTTCCGTTTTGAACGTGTTTGGCGTTAATTACCTGCCGCAATCCACGCTGGCACTTATGTTTGTGGTTATGGTCGTTGTCTTGATTTTCCGTCCGTTTGGACTGTTTGGTCGCGAGGAAGTTGCGGGGGAACATGGTCAAGTGGGCGAACCTGAACGCCCGATCAAACCCGCTGGGCAAACGGCGCGGATGATCGTGATGGCGGGGCTCGTTCTGCTCGCTTTTCTGCCATTGATTGGTGACAGTTTCCTACTGGTTCTCATCACCGATATCGCGATTTTCTGTTTGTTCGCAGCGTCACTACATTTCCTTTTAGGTCTCGGTGGCCTCGTCTCTTTTGGGCATGCCGCATATTTCGGCGGCGGGGCCTACGCGGCGGCTTTGCTGGTCACATATGCAGGCACCCCGATGGAACTGGCGCTGATCCTCGCCCCGCTCGCAGCGGGCCTAACGGCGATCATTTTTGGCTGGGTCTGCTTGCGCCTTACAGGCGTCTACTTTGCCATGCTGACGCTCGCCTTCGCGCAGCTGCTTTGGTCGCTGGTCTTCCAATGGGGCGATTTCACTGGGGGTGACGACGGGCTTGTAGACATTTGGCCATCTGAGTGGGCGTCGGGCACGACCACGTTTTACTACCTTGCTTTAGTGCTGTGCATTGGTGGCATCATCATTCTGCGCCACACCGCGCATGCGCCCTTCGGCTACGCATTGCGCGGCGCTCGCGATTCAGCACGTCAAGCGGAAGCGACGGGGATCAACACCAAACACGTGCAATGGGTCGCATTTGGTTTCGCAGGCGCGATGGCGGGGATCGCTGGCGGTTTGTTCGTCTTTTCCAAAGGTTCGATCTTCCCCAACGAGTTGGAAATCGCGCGCAGCTTTGATGCGCTGATCGTCGTCTTCTTGGGCGGCGTGAAAACACTCGCTGGTGGCGTCGTCGGCGGTGCCGCTTTGGAAGGCGCGAAGGACTACATCACGCGCTTTGAATATTGGCGGTTGTTGTTGGGTTTGCTGATCATCTTTGTGGTGATTGTCGCCCCTGACGGTATTGCCGGAACTTTGCGTAAATGGGCCGAGAAAATCGGCTTGATGAAACGGGAGGACCAAGCATGAGTGCGGTTCTGCAAGTCAATGGCCTGAGCAAAGAGTTCGGTGCGATCCAAGCGGTGGATAACGTGTCGTTTGAGTTGCAAAAGGGTGAATTGCTGGCGTTGATCGGTCCCAATGGTGCAGGCAAGAGCACCTGTTTCAATATGTTGATGGGACAGCTGAAATCATCCGGCGGCACGGTGAGACTGAATGGCAAAGACCTTAAGGGGTTGAAACCACGCCAGATTTGGCGGCTTGGCGTCGGACGAACGTTTCAGATTACAGGGACGTATGCGTCGATGACTGTGATCGAGAACGTGCAAATGGCGCTGATTTCTCATCACAGGAAAATCTACACGCTGCTCCCTCGCGCGCATCTGATGTATCGCGACGAGGCTTTGGCGCTGCTCGATCTCGTGGGCATGGCAGATCAGTCAGAACGCCACTGCGCGGTGCTGGCTTATGGTGACCTCAAGCGTCTCGAACTGGCGATTGCTTTGGCGCATGAACCGACGCTTTTGCTGATGGATGAACCGACCGCTGGCATGGCCCCGGCAGAGCGCATTGCCTTGATGCAACTCACCGCTGATATTGTCGAAAGCCGTGGCGTGAGCGTGCTATTCACGGAACATGACATGGACGTGGTTTTTGCCCATGCGCACCGCGTCATGGTGCTCAATCGCGGGCAACTTATCGCGAACGGATCCGTTGACGAGATCCGAAATGATGAACGCGTGCGCGAGGTTTATCTCGGGGGCGGGACGCTCTTTAAGCATGACGGGGAGAGCGCCAATGCTTGAGATTAAAGGCATCAACAGCTTTTACGGCAAAGCCCATGTGCTCAATGATTTGAGCTTTGATGTGGCGCGCGGGCAGGTGGTTGCTTTGCTCGGACGCAATGGCGCTGGCAAAACGACAACGATGAAATCGGTAATGCAACTGGTCGTTCCACAGACTGGCTCCGTGACGTTCCAAGACATCGACATCACGCGCATGCCGCCGCACAAAGTGGCGAAGATGGGCCTTGGCTATGTGCCAGAAGAACGGCGCATTTTCACGGATTTGACCGTGATGGAAAACCTCGAGGTGGGCCGTCAACCTGAACGTGAGGGGACGGTCAAGTGGAGCGAGGACATGCTGTTCGACATGTTCCCAAACCTTGCGGAGCGGCGCACGAACAGGGGCAAGGAGCTTTCTGGTGGCGAGCAACAAATGCTCACAATTGCGCGCACTTTGATGGGCAATCCGAGCCTTATTCTGCTTGATGAACCCTCTGAGGGGATTGCACCTGTGATTGTCGAGGAAATGGCGCGGGTGATTTTGCGGCTGAAGAAAGATGGGCTGACAGTGCTTTTATCAGAGCAAAACTTGCATTTTGCACAAGCCGTCGCAGACCGCGTTGTGATCGTCGAGAGCGGTACAGCAAAGTATAAAGGCACGCTCGCGGAACTGAATGCGCAGCCAGATGTGCGTGACACTTATTTGTCTGTGTAGGGCGCACTAAGCGGATTTTGGCCGCGCGTTCACGAAATCTCGAGCAGGCCTTTAACAGCACAAAACTGTTCCTATCTTCATTAGCAAGACGCCAAACTTGGAACCTTTAGCGTCCCTCGACTGTCCCTCGTTCCATACCTTGCGCCCCGGGTGTCCCTCCCGCGGGCGCATTTTTCTTTTGAACTTTCGGAAAAACTAGCGTGAATACGCCTATGACTTATTCTGATACATATTTGCGCGATATTCTGACGCGCACCAAAGTGATCGCAGTTGTGGGCGTTTCGACCAATCCGGTGCGTCCGAGCTTTTACGTCGCGCGCTATCTGGATCTGAAGGGGTATAAGGTTATCCCTGTGAATCCGGTCTACGCGGGCCAAACGTTGTTTGGTCAAACCATTCGAGCGGATCTAGGCGAGATCAGGGAACCCGTTGATATGGTGGATATTTTTCGCCGCCCAGAGCATGTTCCTGAGATTGTGGATGAGGCGATGGCGCATTTGCCAGACCTCAAAACTGTGTGGATGCAAATTGGGGTAGAGCACGCTGAGGCAACCGCAAAAGCACATGCAGCAGGTCTGGATGTGATACAGAACCGCTGCCCGAAGATCGAATATCAGCGCCTTTTTGGCGAACTGCGCATGGGCGGTTTTGCCACTGGCGTGATTTCTTCCAAGCTCTAACTCAAGGTCAGGCCAGCGAATAAGCGTGTAAATTCCCCATATTTGGCGAATTGATCGTTTTTGCACGCTGCGCTTCATTGAACATCACTGCGATGTGTCTATTTTAGTTCTAACGGCGACGTGCTAGGCCACGCGCCAAAGATATATCAAGGAGAGTGTCGTTGGGTAACGCACGCAATATCGCCTTTTGGGTCGTTCTGTTCCTTTTGATCCTGGCATTGTTTAATCTGTTTAGTGGCAACAACGCCAATCTACAGAGCAGAGAGATCAGCTATTCTGAGTTCGTCACCAATGTGAATGGTGGCAATGTCACCAATGTAACGCTTGACGGCGAGCGCATTCGCTTCCGTGGATCAGACGGTAGTGACTATGTAACGATCAAACCTTCGGACGCGAATGTGTCCGAGTTCTTGATCGAGCAAAATGTTCCTGTCCGCGCAGAGCAGCAAGAGCAGTCTGGCTTCCAGACGTTTATTCTATCGCTCCTTCCGTTCCTTCTGCTGATCGGTGTGTGGGTCTACTTTATGAACCGCATGCAAGGCGGCGGCAAAGGTGGTGCGATGGGCTTCGGCAAATCCAAGGCCAAGATGCTGACACAGAAAGAGGGTCGCGTGACCTTTGACGATGTGGCGGGCATTGATGAAGCCAAAGAAGAGCTTGAAGAGATCGTTGAATTTCTGCGCAACCCACAGAAGTTCTCTCGCCTTGGCGGCAAAATCCCGAAGGGCGCTTTGCTTGAGGGCCCTCCCGGAACAGGTAAAACGCTACTTGCACGTGCAATCGCGGGTGAGGCGGGCGTTCCGTTCTTCACGATCTCTGGTTCCGACTTTGTCGAGATGTTTGTGGGTGTTGGTGCATCGCGTGTGCGCGACATGTTCGAGCAGGCGAAAAAGAACGCGCCATGCATCGTGTTTATCGACGAAATCGACGCAGTTGGTCGCCATCGTGGCGCTGGCTACGGCGGTGGTAACGATGAACGAGAGCAGACGTTGAACCAGTTGCTGGTTGAGATGGACGGCTTTGAAGCCAATGAGGGCGTGATCATCATCGCGGCGACAAACCGTAAAGATGTGCTTGATCCAGCCTTGCTGCGCCCAGGTCGTTTTGACCGTCAGGTCACGGTTGGCAATCCAGACATCAAAGGGCGGGAAAAGATTTTGCACGTACATGCGCGCAAAACACCCCTTGGTCCTGACGTCGATCTGCGCATCATTGCGCGTGGTACGCCGGGTTTCTCTGGTGCCGATCTTGCGAACCTCGTCAATGAGGCGGCCCTAGGCGCTGCCCGCGTTGGTCGTCGTTTCGTGGCGATGGAAGATTTCGAGAGCGCGAAAGACAAGATCATGATGGGTGCCGAGCGCCGCTCTATGGTCATGACGGACGAGCAGAAAGAAATGACTGCGTATCACGAAGCGGGTCACGCCTTGGTTGGCATCATGCTGCCAAAATGCGATCCGGTTTATAAAGCGACGATCATTCCGCGCGGTGGAGCTTTGGGTATGGTGATGAGCCTACCTGAAATGGATCGACTCAACATGTTCAAAGACGAATGCCACCAGCGTTTGGCGATGACCATGGCGGGTAAAGCGGCGGAAATCTGGAAATACGGTCCTGAGTCTGTGTCCAACGGTCCTGCGGGCGACATCATGCAGGCGTCTGCCTTGGCGCGCGCAATGGTGCTTCGTTGGGGCATGTCGGAAAAAGTCGGTAACATCGACTACTCTGAAGCGGCTGATGGGTATTCCGGCAGCACTGGCGGTTTCTCGGTTTCTGCGAACACCAAAGAGATGATCGAGGAAGAAGTCCAGAAGTTCATTCAGGACGGTTATGAGTGGGCGGTCAAAATCATCACCGAGAACGAGACAGAATTCGAACGCCTCGCGCAGGGCTTGCTTGAGTATGAAACGCTGACAGGCGATGAAATCAAGAAAGTCATGAACGGCGAAGCGCCGAACTCTGGGTCGGACGAGGACGACACGCCGGATCAGGGCAGCGCGCCAAGCGTGACGGCCATTCCAAAGACCAAGCCACGGGCAAAGCCCACGGGCGGCATGGAACCTGAACCAACTGCATAAATGAGTGAAACCCCGGCCTAGCGCCGGGGTTTTTCATTCTGGCGCGTGATAGATGAAATGACAGCTTTTGGATTGTATGCCGCACGATGCTGCGGCAGTGTCTGCGCAACCAAATTCGACAGGTGACACATGCCCGCACTCAAACCGACTGACTACTACGCGACTGTAAAGTGGCTCGGCTCTGTCCATGACAGCGAAGCGGATTTGACCTCGTCGCCGACTGCTGAAATGCCGCTTACTTTTGCGGGCTATGAAGCCGAATTCCACGCAGGTTTAACGCGCCCATCCTGTAGCCGCGTCAAACAACAGTACCCGCGCTTTACGGAAATCAAGAATGCCCGCCAGCTCTCTGTTGTGTCTCAAGAAGAGTTGGATCTGATCGCCACTGAAATGGGCCTTGATCAACTTGCGCCTCACCTGATTGGGGCGTCCTTGGTGATTGAAGGCATCCCCGATTGGAGCCATGTTCCGCCGTCATCTCGTCTGGTTGCCACCGACGGTCCTGGCCTTGTCATCGATATGGAAAACCGCCCCTGCCATTTGCCCGCACCGTTCATTGAGGCTGAAAATCCTGGCAAAGGCAAAGCTTTCAAAGCGGCTGCCAAAGGTCGTCGTGGTGTCACTGCAAGCGTCGAGCGCGTTGGAACACTTCGCATCGGTATGACACTGCGCCTGCATATCCCTGATCAGCCGATCTGGTCCGAGCTCGCCTAAGTGCTCCAGAACACAACACCGCTTTTCCGACAAATCGTGTCTTAAATCAGCGATTGTATACGAGTGTATGGCGTAGGAAGGAGTCATCGGATTCGGCGTGATTTGCGCCACTTGGGAGGGATCGCAGATGGCGCTTGATGATCGCAAAGGCGTTTGGAAATCTGGCAAAGGCAAGGGTCGTCACACGCCCAAAGGTCGCCAATTAGAGGACCAAGCATGGGATGAGGTGCGCGCATTGCTTGCGGATCGTCCACGTCGTGCTGATCTGTTGATAGAATTCTTGCACCTGATCCAAGATGCCTATGGTCACCTCAGCGCGGCACACCTGCGCGCTTTGGCTGAAGAGATGCGCATGTCCATGGCCGAGGTCTATGAGGTCGCTACCTTCTACGCGCATTTCGATGTTGTGAAAGAGGGCGAAACACCGCCGCCTGCTTTGACGATCCGCGTGTGTGATTCACTGTCTTGCGAACTTGCGGGTGCACAAGCGTTGAAATCCGCGCTTGAAAGCGGCCTTGATGCGTCCGAAGTCCGCGTGCTTCGCGCCCCTTGCATGGGGCGCTGCGATACCGCGCCTGTGTTGGAGCTTGGCCATCATCATATTGATCACGCTACACCTGAAAAGGTTCACGCGGCAATTGCTGCGGGTCATACCCATGCAACTGTTCCAGAGTACGAGGGTTATGACGCCTACATAGCCGATGGCGGGTACGCTTCGCTGAAATCCCTGCGCGAAAATGGCGATTGGGAAAAAGTTCAGGAAACCGTGATGGATGCGGGGCTAAGAGGACTTGGCGGCGCGGGTTTCCCGTCCGGCAAGAAGTGGGGCTTCGTGCGCGCGAACGAGGGCACGCGCTACTTGGCCGTGAATGGCGACGAGGGCGAGCCGGGCACATTCAAAGATCGCTATTACCTAGAGCGCACGCCGCACCTCTTCCTTGAAGGCATGCTCATCGCCGCTTGGGCGGTCGAGGCGGAGACCTGCTTCATCTACATGCGCGACGAATACCCTGCGGTTTTGCACATCTTGGCCGAGGAAATCAGAGCGCTAGAAGAGGCAGGATTGGTCGCCAAAGGCTACATCGATCTACGTCGCGGCGCAGGCGCCTATATCTGCGGTGAAGAAAGCGCGATGATCGAAAGCATTGAGGGCAAGCGCGGTCTTCCACGTCACCGCCCACCTTTTGTGGCGCAGGTTGGTATCTTCGGAAAACCAACTTTGGTTCACAACGTCGAGACGCTCAAATGGGTTGCGCGGATCGTGCGCGAAGGTCCTGAGGTTCTGTCTTCAACCGAGAAGAATGGCCGTAAGGGTCTGCGCAGCTATTCCATCTCTGGACGTGTCAAGAAACCTGGCGTTCATCTGCTCCCAGCCGGCTCTACGATCATGGATCTGATCGAAGCCTCCGGTGGTATGATCGATGGTCACACGTTCAAAGCCTATCAGCCGGGTGGTCCATCTGCTGGCCTTTTGCCTGCGTCCATTAACGATGTTCCGATGGACTTTGACACGCTTCAACCGCTCGGCACCTTCATCGGTTCTGCCGCCGTTGTGATCCTGTCCGACAAAGACAGTGCGCGTGGCGCAGCCCTGAACATGCTGCGCTTTTTCGAGGATGAAAGCTGTGGTCAGTGTACCCCTTGTCGTGTTGGTTGCGAGAAAGCGGTCAAGTTGATGCAGGCCGACAAATGGGATCAACCGTTGCTCGAAGAACTTTGCACAGCCATGGGGGATGCGTCGATCTGTGGTCTGGGCCAAGCAGCGCCGAACCCCATTCGGATGACTATGAAACATTTCGCAGATGAGGTGTAATCCATGACTGATCAAATCACATTTATAATGGATGGTGAGCAGGTTACGGCGGACAAAGGCCTAACCATTTGGGAAGTTGCCAACGGTCGTGGCCTCGTTATTCCGCATCTGTGCCACAAACCTCAGCCTGGCTATCGCCCTGATGGCAACTGCCGTGCGTGCATGGTTGAGGTCGAGGGCGAGCGTACGTTGGTCGCGTCCTGCATTCGTGGCGTGAGCGAAGGCATGGTCGTCACGACCAACTCCAACCGGGCGGAAAGTGCGCGCAAGATGGTCGTAGAAATGCTGCTGGCGGACCAGCCCGAGCGTGATGCGTCGCATGATAAATCCTCACATCTTTGGGACATGGCGGATGCCAATGGCATCGACCAAAGCCGCTTTCCCAAGCTCGAAGAGGGCCGCATCCCGTTGCTCGATGACAGCCATGTTGCGATGTCCGTTAACCTTGACGCCTGCATCCAATGCGGTCTGTGCGTGCGTGCGTGTCGCGAAGTGCAGGTCAACGATGTGATCGGCATGGCGGGTCGCGGTCAAGACGCTTATCCGACGTTCGATCTGGCTGATCCGATGGGCGATAGCACCTGTGTCGCTTGCGGTGAATGCGTTCAGGCGTGCCCGACGGGCGCGCTGATGCCCTCCACTGTGGTGGACGACGCACAGGTCGGCGATAGCAAAGATTTCGGTTCAGAAACTGAAAGTGTCTGCCCGTTCTGTGGTGTTGGTTGCAAAGTCTCGCTGAAGGTCAAGGACGGCAAGGTTAAGTTCATCGAGGGCATCAATGGGCCTGCGAACGAAGGGCGTCTTTGCGTCAAAGGGCGCTTTGGCTTTGACTACATCCACCATGAACACCGCCTCACCAAACCACTCATCCGCCGCGATGATGCGCCTGCGAAGGGGCTGAATGTCGATCCGGGTGATGTGCTGACGCATTTCCGCGAAGCAAGTTGGGAAGAGGCGATGACCCATGCAGCTGGCGGTCTTGCCAAGCTGCGCCAAGCGCATGGTGGTCAGTCTGTTGCCGGTTTTGGCAGTGCCAAATGCACCAACGAAGAAGCGTATTTGTTCCAAAAGCTGATCCGTCAAGGTTTCCAGCACAACAACGTCGATCACTGCACACGTCTGTGCCACGCTTCTTCGGTTGCGGCGCTGATCGAAAACGTGGGTTCTGGCGCTGTTACGGCGACCTTTAACGAGATCGTCAATTCGGATGTTGCTATCGTGATTGGTGCCAATCCGGTTGAAAACCACCCCGTCGCGGCGACCTATTTCAAGCAGTTCACCAAACGTGGTGGCAAGCTGATCGTCATGGATCCACGCGGGCAGGGCCTCAAGCGTCACGCCAGCCACATGCTGCAATTCCGGCCGGGTGCGGATGTGAGTATGCTAAATGCGATCATGCATGTGATCGTAGAAGAAGGCCTATACGACAAGCAATATATCGAAGCCTATACAGAAAACTGGGAAGCCGAAAAAGAGCATCTCAAAGCCTTCACACCCGAAGCGATGGAGCCGATTTGCGGCATCGCCCCTGATGTGATCCGGGATGTTGCGCGCACCTTTGCAGGTGCCAAAGCGGGGATGATCTTCTGGGGCATGGGCGTGTCACAACACATTCACGGCACCGACAATTCACGTTGTTTGATTTCGCTGGCGCTTATGACAGGCCAAGTTGGCCGACCAGGCGCTGGTCTGCATCCCCTTCGTGGCCAAAACAACGTGCAAGGTGCGTCCGATGCAGGTTTGGTGCCGATGTTTGTGCCTGATTACCGCTCTGTCGAGGATGATGCGGTGCGCGAAGACATCTTTGGTGTCTGGGGTCGTGATGAGGACTGGTCAAACAAGCGCGGTCTGACCGTGACGGAGATTGTTGATCAAGCTTACGCAGGCAACATCAAGGGCATGTATATTCAGGGCGAAAACCCCGCGATGTCTGACCCTGACGTGGAACATGCGCGTGATGCGTTTGCCAAGCTCGAGCATCTTGTTGTGCAAGATATCTTCCTCACGGAAACGGCATGTTTTGCCGATGTGATCCTGCCTGCCTCTGCGCTTTATGAAAAGGACGGCACCGTTTCCAACACCAACCGTCAAGTTCAGCGTGTGCGCCCTGCGGTGCCACCGCCCGGTGAAGCACGCGAAGACTGGGCGATCACTGTCGATCTGGCGCAGCGTTTGGGGCTCGATTGGAACTATACCGATCCAAGCCAAGTCTTTGCGGAGATGAAGCAAGTGATGAAGTCGCTCGACAATATCACTTGGGAACGCCTCAAGACCGAAACAGTCACCTATCCATCGTTGTCCCCTACGGATCCGGGCCAAGCGGTTGTGTTCGGGGACGGTTTTCCGCGCGCAGGGGGCCGTGCCAAGTTCACGCCCGCCGCCGTTATCGCGCCGGATGAGGCACCGGATAAAGAGTACCCGATGATCATGACCACAGGTCGTCAGTTAGAGCATTGGCACACAGGGTCGATGACTCGTCGTGCGATGGTTCTGGACGCGGTTGAACCTGAAGCGAACTGTTCGCTGCACCCTAAAACCCTGCGCGCCCTTGGCGTTGAGCCGGGTGGCATGGTGCGTCTGACAACGCGTCGTGGCAGCATCGATATCATGGCCCGCGCAGATCGCGCAGTGTCAGAGGACATGGTGTTCGTTCCTTTCGCATACGTCGAGGCGGCAGCCAACGTGCTGACCAATCCGGCTGTCGATCCATACGGGAAAATCCCCGAATTCAAATTCTCGGCCGTTCGTGTCGAGGCAGTTCAAACAATCGCTGCCGAATAGGCCGCAACCAACTTTTCAACAGGAAGTAAGACCCATGGGATATAAATCAGACATCGAAATCGCGCGCGAAGCGGATAAGAAACAGATCCAAGAGATCGGCATGAAGCTGGGCATCGAAAGCAAAGATTTGCTGCCCTACGGTCATGACAAAGCGAAAGTGTCCCAAGAGTTCATCAACTCTGTTCAGGGCAACAAGAACGGCAAACTTATTCTTGTAACAGCGATCAACCCGACCCCTGCTGGCGAAGGCAAGACAACAACAACTGTTGGTCTTGGCGATGGTCTGAACCGCATCGGAAAAAAGGCAGCTGTTTGTATCCGCGAAGCATCGCTTGGGCCAAACTTTGGCATGAAAGGTGGCGCTGCCGGCGGTGGTTACGCTCAGGTTGTTCCGATGGAAGACATGAACCTGCACTTCACAGGTGACTTCCACGCAATCACGTCCGCGCACTCGCTTTTGTCCGCGATGCTCGACAACCACATCTATTGGGGCAATGAGTGCGACATCGACATCCGCCGCGTCCAATGGAAGCGCGTTGTTGACATGAATGACCGCGCTCTGCGTCAGGTGAACGTGTCCCTTGGTGGTGTTGCGAACGGCTTCCCGCGTGAAGGTGGTTTCGACATTACGGTTGCGTCTGAGGTTATGGCGATCTTGTGCTTGGCCAACAATCTCAAGGACCTTGAAAAGCGTCTTGGCGACATGATTGTGGCATACCGCCGTGATCGCAGCCCTGTGTTCTGCCGCGATATCAAAGCGGAAGGCGCGATGACTGTATTGTTGAAAGATGCGATGCAGCCAAACCTTGTCCAGACTTTGGAAAACAATCCAGCCTTCGTTCATGGTGGTCCATTCGCGAACATCGCGCACGGCTGTAACTCTGTGATTGCGACGACAACAGCGCTCAAGATTGCTGATTTCGTTGTGACAGAGGCTGGTTTTGGTGCTGATCTTGGCGCTGAAAAGTTCATGAACATCAAGTGCCGTAAAGCGGGCCTGTCGCCTGATTGCGTCGTCTTGGTTGCGACTGTGCGCGCGATGAAGATGAACGGTGGCGTCGCGAAAGCGGACCTTGGCGCTGAGAATGTGGATGCTGTGAACGAAGGTTGTGCAAACCTTGGCCGTCACATTGGCAACCTCAAATCCTTCGGCGTTCCTGTTGTTGTGGCGATCAACCACTTCGTCACAGACACGGACGCAGAAGTGCAAGCGGTCAAAGATTATGTGGCAACACAAGGTTCCGAAGCGATCCTGTCGCGTCACTGGGAATTGGGTTCCGAAGGCTCTGCCGATCTCGCGACACGTGTGGCAGAAATCGCAGAGAGCGGTGTGTCCAAGTTCGCGCCGATCTATGAAGATGACATGCCATTGATGGGCAAGATCGAAACCATCGCAAAGAAAATCTACCACGCAGATGATGTGATTGCGGATACGAAAGTACGTGATCAACTGAAATTGTGGGAAGAGCAGGGCTACGGTAACCTGCCGATCTGTATGGCTAAAACGCAATACAGCTTCTCTACGGATCCGTCCTTGCGCGGCGCGCCTACAGGCCATTCCGTGCCAATTCGTGAAGTACGTTTGTCAGCGGGTGCGGGTTTCGTTGTCGTAGTCTGCGGTGAGATCATGACGATGCCGGGTCTGCCGCGCGTTCCATCTGCGGAGAGCATTCATCTGAATGACGACGGCCAGATCGAAGGCTTGTTCTAAACAAACAAGGGCGGTGCGTGGCGACAGGCACCGCCTTACATTTTACGAATGTCTGAAGACGAAAAAGGGACGATGTGATGAGCGCTCAAATTATTGATGGTAAGGCATTCGCTGCCAAAGTACGCGGCCAAGTGGCTGAACATGTGACGGCACTGAAAGCGGAGCACGGCATTACCCCGGGCCTTGCGGTTGTGTTGGTCGGCGAAGACCCTGCTTCTCAGGTTTATGTGCGCTCTAAGGGCAAAATGACCAACGAAGTTGGCATGAAAAGCGTCGAGCATAAGCTTGACGAGAACACGTCAGAAGCGGATCTGCTCGCAGTCATCGACCAACTCAACAAGGATGCCAGCATCCACGGTATTTTGGTGCAGCTTCCACTACCCAAGCACCTTGATGAGGACTTGGTGATCAACTCGATCGATCCTGCGAAAGACGTTGATGGGTTTCACATCTCTAACGTCGGTCTTCTTGGGACCGGTCAGAAAAGCATGGTCCCTTGCACGCCGCTTGGCTGCTTGATGATGTTGCGGGATCATCACGGCTCTCTCTCGGGGATGAATGCGGTTGTTATCGGGCGCTCTAATATTGTGGGCAAACCTATGGCTCAGCTTCTGCTGGGTGATAGCTGCACGGTCACAATCGCCCATTCGCGCACGAAAGACCTGCCGGAAGTGGTCGGTCGCGCCGATATCGTCGTTGCGGCGGTTGGGCGTCCAGAAATGGTGCCGGGCGATTGGATCAAGAAAGGGGCAACTGTCATTGATGTGGGCATCAACCGGATCGAGCGTGACGGCAAAAACAAGCTGGTCGGCGATGTTGATTTCGCGTCATGCTCTGAAGTTGCGGGTGCAATCACGCCTGTCCCAGGCGGTGTTGGACCTATGACCATCGCTTGTCTACTGGCAAATACAGTGACGGCATGCTGTCGTGCGAATGGCTTGGCTGAGCCAGAAGGTCTAACTGCGTAAACTTTTGAAATACTAGAATTACCAAAGCTGCGCGGGAAACTGCGCAGCTTTTTGCGTTCATACGAGACGCTGAGCCGCTGAGTTCTTTTGGCTGAAAATGCACTCATTTGTAGGTGTATCAATCCGAGCACAACCCTAGTTTGAAAAGGCTTAAGAGCTTGATAAACTTGGTGAGGGGAATATTTGTATTAATTCGCATGCCATTCACTTTGCGAGCGCGCAAATGTGAAAATTAAGGATCGCGCAAGGAAGTAAAAAATTGGACAGGACTAAACGTTTGAGACCCAATCTTTTACACGCACTGCCAAAGGCAGTGGTCGCGGGCGTTAAAAAGGCGTTTCATCCTAAAACGCTCTTGATCTGGCTCGCGTGTTCGATTGTTGCGGCCTATAGCGGCCCTTTCGGAACATATGACAGCGACAGTGTCACGGAACTGTTGCTGACATGGGCGGTTTTGCTCGGGGTTTGCATCGTTGCCGCATATGTTGTGAATGAAGTGTGTGTTGTCATACTGCCCAAGGCGACCGCATCCTTGCGAAACATTGTGTTTGTGTTTCTGTGTGCGCCTACAATCGGCGCTTTGTTGCAGTTCATGTTGGTCAACGTGTTCGGCAAAAGTAATCTGGACAAGCCGGGATTTGGATTGCTGACGCTTTATGCAACTTTGAGTTTGGGTTTCATTTTTCTCGTACGGTTCGTTTTCTTTCCATCGTTGGACGCAAAAACAGACGTTATCGCGCAAACCGAGTCCGCGTTGCAGCCCGCCTCTTTGCCTCCACATTCGCGTTTGGCAAAGCGTCTAAATATTCCGCAAGCGGCGCGCATTATCCACATCACGGCAAAAGGTCATTTCGTTCAGGTGAAAACTTGTTCGGAGACTTATCAAACGCGTATGCGATTTCTGGATGCAGTGGACGAACTCGACGGCACACTTGGTTTGACTGTTCACCGCTCGCACTGGGTGCATCGCGATGCCATTCGAGGCTGGGTCCCTAATGCGAAAAAGCCGTATGTTTTGTTAGAGAATGAAAGCGAAATTCCAGTGAGCAAAACCAAACTCGACAAAGTTGAGCAGTTTGGAATTCCCAAACTAACAGACGTCGCCTAGGCCTCGTTTTAGCGCGTTTTGATCGGAACGGGCAGGGCGGTTTCTCCTGTTAGGACTGCGATCGCTTTCGTGCTCAACAGGGTGTTAAGCGGTTCAGCGCGCACGCTCAAACCGCCCGTATAGGTGCCGAATGCAGGCATGATGAGACGCCGCTCATCTATTGCAAAGCATCTGCGCGTCAGCGCGCGCGCCTTTAGATTCAGCGTGATTTTTGGATGGTAATGCCCTGAAATTTCACCACTTTTTAAAGTCTCTCCAATCGCGATGTGACGAAAAATAAGCCCGGCCCTGAGGTGTTCAGCTAAGTGTGTGCCACCCAAATCAACTGGCCCCGGATCATGGTTTCCCTCAATCCAAATCCATTCACGCCCTGCTTGTAAACGCGTGATCCATTCACGAGCGTCAAGATCAAGATCAGCGCTGGCGCTTATTCGATCAAAGCTATCACCGAGGCAAATAACAGTCTTTGCGGCCTGAGTAGTGATGTCGTGATCGAGCCGCATCAACGTATCTTTCACCTCGTATGGCGGCAATGCGCTGCCACCTTGAAGCGCGTATCGCTGGGCTTTACCAAAGTGCAGATCAGAGACGCAAAGCAAGTTTTGCGCAGGCCAATAGAGTGCGCCAGACGGTAGCGCATGTAACATCTCACCATTGAAGGAAAAGGCGTGGTGGCTCATCTCACTTGTCTACGCCAGACCCGCAGCGCTCATCAAGGCGGCGGTTTCAGCGGCAAGCAAGCGCTCCTCTGCTGCGCCTTTGATAGGGATGCGACCCATCTCGAGAAACATGGGTGCAGCCAATGGCGTGACCCGCTTAAGCGTTATGAAATCTATCCTGCCGCGTGTTTGCTCTAGCATCAAACGGATACGACCAAAGTCAACAAGACCGCGCAGCGCTTCTTGTTTGGTGATCCTCAAAAGCAGGTGTTCGGGATCATATTTGTGCAGTGTGTCATAAAGGATGTCAGAGCTAAACGTCGCTTGCCGCCCGTTTTTACGTTGCGAGGGAAGGTTGCGTTCTATCAAACCCGCGATCGTTGCGGATGCGCGAAAGGTGCGTTTGATCAAAGCGTTACCAGCAAGCCACTGTTCAAGCCCTTGTTCCATCATATCAGGATCCATGAGAGCGTCTGGATCTGTCACCGCCCGTAGCCCCCAAAAAAGCGTCGCATGGTCCGTTGCCACAAAGCCAAGCGGATCATAGCCAAGCTCTTCCATACGTTTGGACAAAAGCAAACCTAACGTTTGTTGTGCGTTGCGGCCTGCAAATCCGTACACGACCGTATGGTTTCGATGCTCATGCGGAAAACTTTCGATCAAGAGACGGCCGGGGCGCGGGAGTATGCTGACACCTCTTTGTAGTGTTAGCCAGTCAGCAGTGCACGCGGGAAGGTCTGGCCAATCGTCTTGTTGAAACATGCGCAAGATCCGTTGGCTGAGTTGCGTGGAGGTCGCAAATTTCGTTCCACCAAATGTTGCGACTTTTGGCTTTTTATCTGCGCGACGCGTCACTTCGACTGTCATTTCGCGCAAGCCCTCATAACGCACGATTTGCCCGCCAATTAAAAACGTATCGCCCTGTGTGAGGGTCGATGCAAAGCCTTCTTCGATCTCACCCAAAGGTTTGCCGCCGCGACTTTTCTGCAAGCGCACTTTCAACGTATCGGTGTCTTGGATCGTGCCGATGTTCATGCGAATGCGCTGTGCCGCACGCGGATCACGAAGCGCCCATGTGCCATCGTTACGCTCTTGCAGACGCTTCCATTTGTCATAAGCGCGCAACGCGTAACCGCCGGTGGCGCAAAAATCAAAACAGTCCTCAAACTGTGCGCGGGTCACCATGCTATATGCGCCTACGCTTTTGATCTCTTGGTAAAGCGCGTCGGGGTCAATCGGGCCAGCACATGCGCGGATCAGGATGTGTTGGCACAGCACATCCAAAGGGCCGGGACCCCGCGGATCGCCATCAAGCTCATGCTCTTTAACCGCTTGCAACGCAGCAACACATTCCACTACCTCAAAGCGATTTGCAGGCACCAGCAGAGCCTTGGACGGGGCGTTGTAGCGGTGGTTCGCGCGCCCAATGCGCTGCACAAGCCGTTTGACGTTTTTGGGCGCACCAATCTGAATAACCAAATCAACATCGCCCCAATCAATCCCCAGATCGAGCGAACCTGTGCACACAATCGCTGCGAGATCTCCGCGTACCATCGCCGCTTCGACCCGTTCGCGTTGCACTTTGTCAAGAGAGCCGTGGTGAATGCCAATCGGCAGACTGTCTTCATTGGCGAGCCACAAGTTGTGAAAGAAAATTTCAGCCTGAGCGCGCGTGTTGTGAAAAATCAGCGTGGTTTTGTGTTGCTTGATTTGCTCAAGAACCGCAGGGATCGCGTAGGCAGCACCGCCGCCAGCCCAGGGGGGCGGCTCTGCGATATTCAGCATGGAAATATCTGGATCAGGCCCCGGATCGGCGAGCACAATATCGCAGGAATCAGGATGACGCGCGAGGAAATGCGCGATGGCCGCAGGGTCCTCAACCGTTGCAGATAGCCCGACGCGGCGCAGGCCGTCGCACATGTTTTGGACTGCGCTGAGCGCAAGCATCAGTTGATCCCCGCGCTTGCTATCTGCGAGCGCGTGAATTTCATCAATCACGATGCGTTTGAGGCCTTTGAACATGCGTGGCGCGTCCTCATAGGACGTGAGCAACGCGAGGCTTTCTGGTGTTGTCAAAAGGATGTGGGGTGGATCCGCGCGTTGGCGTTTCTTGCGCGTTGCAGACGTGTCGCCGGTTCGATCTTCGATCCTGATAGGCAAGCCGATTTCATCGACAGGTCGGCGTAAATTACGTTTGATATCAGAGGCTAGCGCCTTGAGAGGGGACACATAAAGAGTGTGCAATCCTTCGTGAATGCCATCCGCTAATTCGTTCAACGTAGGCAAAAATCCAGCCATCGTTTTGCCACCGCCAGTGGGTGCGATGAGCAAGGTCGCCGGATCATCCGCGCGCGCAAGCATGTCCTGCTGATGGGGGTGAATGGTCCACTCTTGAGCGGTGAACCAATCTGCGATCAAAGGGTGAACAGGCTCCATCCCCTGGACATATCGCGTTCAAGGCAGAGTGCAAGTCACCTTACCTGCTTAGAACGTAAGGCCACCTTTGCTTACTTCACGATTACCTCGTCCTTGACGAACATGTTCGCCCAAGCGCGATCAATCAGCTCAGGGGACATCTGATTTGGAATGCCCTCAAATTCACAAATTGCGATCATTTGATCGATCAAAAAGATCGGCTGATAGTTCGCATAGACATTATCAATCGTCGGGTATTTCGTTTGCAAAAGATAGATCAGCGCATCCTCAGTAAGTGGAATCCCCTTTTTGTTTGCAACCAATGCGAAAATTTTCAAAAAGTTTTCCTGAGACGGACCATCGATTTTGATTTTGTAGAAAATACGACGCAAAGCAGCTTGGTCAAAGATCTCATTTGGGTGGAAGTTGGTCGAAAAAATCACCAAAGTGTCAAACGGAACTTCGAATTTTTCACCGGATTGCAGAGCGAGAATATCTTTGCTTTCTTCCAACGGAACGATCCAACGGTTGACGAGCGATTGTGGGGGTTCGGCCTGTCGGCCAAGGTCATCCACAATGAAAATTCCACCTGTTGATTTGAGCTGAAGTGGTGCCTGATAGGTGCGCGCAGTAGGGTTATAAACCAGATCGAGCATATTGAGCGACAACTCACCACCTGTGATTACAGTGGGTCGCTGACATTTCACATAGCGCGTATCGAATACCGTTCTTCGGCGCAGCTGGTTTGGATCATCGACCTGTTCTTCAACGGCACTGTGCACGATTGGATCGTAAACGGTGATCACCTGACCCGCATATTCGATCGCGCGCGGTACATAGATTTTGTCGCCAAGCGCGTCACGAATTCCGTTTGAAATAGAGGACTTACCATTGCCAGGAGGGCCATACATCAAGATCGAGCGGCCCGAACTTACGGCCGGTCCAAGGTTGCCAAGCAGATCATCAGGCAAGATCAAATGCCCCATCGCATCCGTCAATTGACCTCGTGTGATCATGATGTTTCGGATCGACTGGCGTTTCACCTGTTCGCGGTAAACGTCCAAGGGCACAGGCATCGCACCAAAATACTCGGACTGTTGAAGCGCATCCATTGTGCGCGCTTTGCCCGCGTCGGTTAGCTGAAACCCCATTTCACTGCCACTATTCGCGTTCAGCGTTCCTGTCGCTTCGAGCAATTTTTGCTCGCGCGCAAGGTCGATGAGTTCTTGCGTGACTTGCAAAGGCAAACAAATGGCGCGCGCGACCTCAGTGGCGGTGTCCACGTTCTTGCGAAACATGGTTTTCAACATGATGTCGCGCATCATGACGACGGACAGCTTCATCTGCTGCAAGCCCTTGGGCGGCGGTGGTGCCATCACGGCGCTGGTTTGCATGTTCATTTTGAAGCCCCATTGAATACTTGTGTTCGGGTCGAGCTATCAATCGAGTTGGGGCAAAATGTGGCGTGTAAAGGGCCTGCTTTAGGCTCCTAATATTGCGCTGAGAAGTAGGTAAATCGCGAGCGTACCACCAAGGGACAATCCCATGGGAAATTCCCACATGCGTTCCCAGCTGTCCCACTTTGGTGCAAGCTGCATTCCTGTCTTCAAGGTTGGATACATCTTAGCACGCTGTCCAGTTTTGCCGGACCACTTCAACCTGCGAGCTTTGCACAAACGGAAGGGGCCACTCCTAAACCGTTTCCAGAGTTTTCCGCCAAGCGCCAAAAGCCGCCCAAAAAGGGATCGCGCAAACGGATTACCATTCAGATCACACCGGACGGTCCCAAAGCAGGCGCGATTGTCGGGGGCGGCGCTTCAAGTGGTGCAAGCGGTTCGACGCGTTCAAACGCAGTGGGCTCTTATGCGTGGTTTTGGGAGAAAGTCCCGACAGCGCTGGATAAAACCGGTGGGCGCTATCAGACTGCGCTAAACAGGCTGAACAATCCACCGTCTGGTGGCGGTGTGCGCGCACCGCGTTTGCAAACGCTTTACACGATCAGCCAAGCACACGGGGTCGAGATCCTGAAAGCAACGATCGGGAAAAAGGTGTCACCGGCGCTCGTGCTTGCGGTGATCGCTGTGGAATCAGCTGGCAAGTCAAACGCAGTAAGCTCAGCGGGTGCGCAAGGTTTGATGCAGTTGATGCCCGCGACGGCCGCTCGCTTTGGTGTGACTGATGTGAACATTCCTGCACAGAATATATCTGGTGGTGTCGCATATCTTGATTGGCTTATGGGCGAGTTTGGCAATGATCCTGTTCTCGTTCTCGCGGCCTATAATGCAGGGGAAGGGGCGGTGCGTAAGAACAACGGTGTGCCACCTTATTCTGAAACACGCGATTATGTGCCCAAAGTGCTTGCCGCGTTTCAAGTCGCGCGGGGGCTTTGCGTGACGCCGCCGCAACTGGCGACCGATGGCTGCGTGTTCAAACAGCTCGGCGGGTAGCTTCGCGTGCTAGGCACGCGAAGCCATAGGTTCTCTTAAATGATCGTCGCTTCTGTTGCAGCGCGCAGTTCATCCTCTGAAACGCCCTCAGCCGTTTCGACAATGCTCAAACCGCCTTCAACCACATCCAAAACACCAAGATTGGTGATGATGCGATCGACCACAGACTTGCCAGTTAGTGGCAGTGTGCATTCTTTCAACACTTTACTTACGCCATGTTTGTTGGTGTGATCCATCACAACAACCACACGACCAACGCCCGCGACCAAATCCATCGCGCCGCCCATGCCTTTGACCAGCTTGCCTGGAATCATCCAGTTCGCCAGATCACCGTTTTCAGCCACTTCCATCGCGCCCAAAATCGCCATCGCGATCTTGCCACCGCGGATCATGCCGAAAGACTGCGCTGAATCGAAATAAGCGGTTTGCGGCAATTCGGTGATCGTTTGCTTACCCGCATTGATCAGGTCTGCATCCTCTTCACCGGAAATTGGGAATGGCCCCATGCCAAGCATACCGTTCTCTGATTGCAACGTCACTTCGATGCCCTCAGGAATGTAGTTGCTCACCAGTGTCGGAATCCCGATGCCAAGGTTTACATACCAACCATCTTGTAGCTCTTGCGCGGCGCGTGCCGCCATTTGATTACGATCCCACATGATTTACGCCTCCCGCACTGTGCGCTGTTCAATGCGCTTTTCGTGATCACCTTGAATGATGCGGTGCACATAAATGCCGGGCAAATGAATGCTGTCAGGATCAAGCGAGCCTGTCTCGACAATCTCTTCCACCTCAACGATGCACATCTTGCCACACATGGCTGCGGGCGGGTTGAAGTTGCGCGCGGTCTTGCGGAACACAAGATTGCCCGTCGCATCCGCTTTCCAAGCTTTCACAATAGCAAGGTCGGCGACGATGCCTTCCTCCATGATGTAGGTCTCGCCATTGAAATCTTTGTGCTCTTTGCCCTCAGCAATCACAGTACCGACACCCGTTTTCGTATAAAACCCGGGGATGCCGCAGCCACCGGCGCGCATGCGCTCTGCCAAAGTGCCTTGTGGATTAAACTCCAACTCAAGCTCGCCAGAGAGATACTGACGCATGAATTCTGCGTTCTCACCAACATAGGACGAGATCATCTTCTTCACTTGCTTGGTTTGCAATAAAATGCCGATGCCGAAATCATCAACACCCGCGTTGTTGGACGCAAATGTGAGATCCTTTGTGCCTGCATCCTTGATCGCCTCAAGGAGCAATTCGGGAATGCCGCAAAGGCCAAAGCCGCCGGACGCAATAAACATGCCATCAAAAAGCACGCCGTCCAGAGCCTCGGCAGCGCTGCCATAGACCTTCTTCATGAGTATATTCTCCTGACCTTTGGTATCGCGAGGATGTGTGACGAAGGGTCAAGAGAGAGTCAATGTTAATGCTGCGCTGCGGCGCGCTTAAAGGACGCGTACCTGTGTGCCAATCGGTGTAATCTCGAACAGTTCAGCGATCTTCTCATTATATAGGCCGATGCAACCAGACGAAGACCGCCGTCCAATCTTGCGCGTATCATGGGTGCCGTGGATCAAATAGGCAGGCCAGCTGAGATACATCGCGTGGGTGCCAAGTGGGTTATCTGTGCCAGCTTCCATAAAGTCGGGCAACGTCGGGTCGCGCTCTCGCATGGATTTGGTCGGCGTCCACGTGGGGCCAACTTTCTTGCGCACGATTTCTGTGTACCCACGTTTCGTGAGATCATCGGTCATCGGTACTGATGTTGGGTAGATG
>Ga0206127_1000623_pt1 | contig 42575 bp, 32 predicted proteins | sample Helgoland_Spring_6_FD_148646 | JGI IMG/M metagenome (GOLD analysis project Ga0206127, IMG submission 148646) | Pelagic subsurface seawater microbial communities from Kabeltonne, Helgoland, North Sea - Helgoland_Spring_Bloom_20160419_1 | ecosystem: Environmental > Aquatic > Marine > Epipelagic ...
AGCCGCTGGTCGTCGCCATTCGCACAGCATCACGCCGAAACTCGTCTGTGTATCGCTTTGCCATTCCTTATCTCCTTCATAGCAAACATTGCTCGAAAGAGACCGGAACTAAAACGGGGCAAGACCAAACTGAGCAAGCTGCGCAGAGTATTGTGACGAATCGATAGGTTCTAGTGGATCTTGATAGCGGGCCTGTGTGGTCAACATTTTCAAGAACGTTTCAAAATCCGACGAGATCACGCTCTCGGCTTTTCTGATTGCTGCTGTTGTCTTGGGGGTTGAGGTGGTTAACCCCGTCGCGGTGAGTGTCATAAGAAGGTTCCCTACAGGCGGATGTCGACGCCAGATTGAATTTTCGGATCAAGATTGCGGTCAGCCGTGGACGGGATGCGGGAAGCGCTTGCGTGTTCTTCAATTGGTGGAGGGCTCGTGATGGTTTTGTCCGGCGCTCTATCGGGCTCGCCGCCCTCGCTGCTGAATGAGAAACCCGGTTCTGCATATCCAAGCAGTTGCAATTCCTTGTCCAATTGCTCGATGTTCCGACGCAACATCTCGAGCGTTTCGGGCCGTTCCGCCTGGATGTTTACCAACAGGCCACTCTCGGCTTGCGTGATCGACAGCCTGACCCGGCCAAGCTCCTCTGGGCTTAGTGTGACGTCCACGGATTTGCTGCCGCTCGTATGGATCACTTCCGCCAATTGTTTTGGAATATGGTGCGGAACACCTGTCTTGATCGCAGTGAGTTGGGGGGATGCAGACGTGCCCCGAGATTGCTCAACCATCTGAACCGAGGTCAGCTCCTGATCCGGGCTTTCGTCGCTCAACCCCGTTCGTTGATCGTTGCTGATCGGCTCATCGAATAGTTGATCCGCACGGGGGGATTGCAGTGTCGGTAAAGTAATGGGTTTTGCTCGTTGGAGTTGGCTTTGGATTGAAGTCGTCGCCCCATGCGCATCATCTTGCGCAGGTGCGCTAAATTCTTTCCTTTCAAGGCTCTTACTCAGGTCCGGAGCGGGCGAAATTGCTTTGGCCCGCGCAACAAAAGCCCCTATTTCTGGAGGATCACTTCGATTTGGCAGAAGCGGTGCTTGTCCCTCGGTCAGATCATATCGAGCCATGGGGTGTTGTCCAGTTCGCGCGGGGTGGTTGTCTGCTCTGCCCTCAATGCTGTTCCAAGCTTTGGGAACTGATTGACCGAGCTTGCTTTTTTCCACATCGGAAAGAGGTGTATTGGTCGGAAAAGAAGGACGAGGTGAAAGCGCGTCGCGCATTTGGTTCATGGTTGAGGTCAGAGAAGCATGAGGCCCCGAATGACCCGTCCCGATAGGTGAGTCCGAGACAGCGAGTTGAAGCGCCGATGGGTATGTCGTTTTGGACGGCTGTTTGACGCCGTCCTGCGGGAGAATAGAAGGGGAAGCCGAAATTGCGCGGTCCTTCTCGCCTGGTTCATTTGGTGGGGACAGTGATTTTTGCGTTTCTGTTGGATTTGAGGTGCTTACTGTTTCGGCACGCCCATCTCGGACCAATTCTTTGTATTCGTGTATATCACGGCGGGCCTCTGACTTGAGGGGCATAGCGGAATGACCCTCCGGAATTCCAATTTTTTGGCTTGCCCCACCGACGCTGCGCTGGAACCCCTCGCCTTGTAAAAAAGATCGATCATGCAAAGATCCGCGGTTGGTTTTGACGCCATTGGCTTGGGGGGGCAGATCATCTTGAGCACGCGGCTTTTCTGAATTTAAGTTCTTTGTGGTGGCGGCTTTTGAAACAAGGTGAAGCTGGTGGTTCAATCGTGTCTCATCCGAAACGCGCATCGATTGGATACCGTTCTTGGACCTGGCCAATGAAACTGGGCCCCCCTGCCCGATGAATTCAGGATCAGTGTCGGATATGGGGGAATGTTGCCCTGTATCATTGCCCTGCCTATGCTCTTGAACTTGAGCAGCGCGCGGCGAGGCCGATGTGTCAAATTGGCTTTGAAAATATCTTGGATGGGACAGGTTCGCGGATATGTTTGACGCGGTAGCGTTCCCTTGGAAATCAACTGCGGTCTTTGGCGCATTACCGTTTTGCCTTAAAATTCCACCCGCTTCATCAGAAAGATTATCCCCAGTCGATTTAGATCGCTCAAGATTATGGCCTGTGGGGGCTTCTTCTTTGTTTTGGGGGTCAAGCCGGTCAATTGGCTGATCGATCGCAGGGCTATTAGGTTCTTCAATTTTATTTTTGTCCGCTAGCTCCCTAAAGATTGTCGAAAAATGTTCGGACTGTTTGGGTGTCCTGAGTGAACTTTGGCCGTTCGAGTTCGTCGGGTTTTCCGAGGATGAAACGCCTCTCATCGCAACATTGCTTGATACTCTATTCGAGTCGGGCATCTGCATTTGGCTTCTCCATAGAGTGCTTCGATTTGAGCCAACTATGATGAAAGATAGTTACCGGTTATTTACTGATTTCTGCACATGATCATTAAAGTAGCTGCAATTTAAAGGATAATGGCATGGATATCCCGGATGTAGGGAATAGCACGCGCCCCCAAAGTGGCCCGCAAAAACGTCTTTATGAAACAGCCCAGAAACTCGAGGCGGCGTTTTTGGCTGAAATGTTGAAGTCCGCCGGGTTTGGTCAATCAAGGGAAAGCTTCGGCGGGGGGGCAGGCGAAGACCAATTCGGTTCTTTTCTTTTGCAGGAACAAGCCATGAAAATTGTGAAGGCCGGGGGTGTCGGGCTTGCTGAATCCTTATTCGAAGCATTGAAAGACAGGGCAAATGACCAAAGAAATTGAACTATTAATAGCAGAGTTGGACCAGATTTTGGAATCTGAACGGACTGCGCTGATGTCGGGAAAATTGGATGTCCTCAGCGGTATGGCTGCGGAAAAGGAGGCGCTTATGGGAGCGATAGATCTCACAAAAGTCGATGATCCTGAGGCGCTTGAACATCTCATTGAAAAAGTGAAGCGCAACCAAGGCTTGTTAAATAACGCGCTTGAAGGAATCCGGAAAGTTGCGCGGCGGATGGCTGCCTTTCGTCGCGTGCAGGGGTCGCTCGAAACATATGACAGAAACGGCGAAAAGCGGGTTGTCAGTATGACACCCATTTCTTCAGTTGAACGACGCGCCTGATTTTAAATCAAATCCAGAGCATTGGACCCAGCTGCGTTAGGGGGCTGTTAAGCGAAATACGAACATGGTGCTCGTGCATCCGAGGTCGGATGGCGCACCATCCGGTAGTTGAATGTGTGCACAGGTCAGAATGACATTCTGGTCCAGCCCCAGGGGGGAGGGCCGCAAACGGGCGCAAAGCGTCCTTGACTAAAGGAACATGTTCATGTCGAGCATTAATACAAACAACGGCGCAATGGTTGCGCTTCAAACACTTCGTTCTATCAACAAAGATCTGTCTGCAACACAAAGTGCGATTTCGACGGGTAAAGACATCAACACTGCAAAGGATAACTCAACCGTCTGGATGACTTTCGCATTTGAAGAATAGGCGCGCTGTGTGCGGATCATCGTGGTCAATTCAGTTGCCACGTCGGTTGTGGATTCTTCACGCGCATAGCTTTTGATGTCGCCCGTCGGCCCGTCCCCGGCATTCCAAAGGAAATATGCGCCGCTCTCAGGAGAGATTTCGTAAGTCTGAGCATCCACAGAAACCAGCCCTTCGGCGTTCGGGAGGTCGACCAACGGAACCTGATAGATTGTTTTGCGCAAGCCGTTGTCGTAGATCGCGTTAACATATCCATTCGCGTCTACTTCAACTGCTGCCATGTTCCCGACAGGCGACCCGTCTTTGCTAAGCGCGATCGGGGCAAAGCTGTCGGACAGTTGGGAAAGACCAAAGGAACTGTTGACGGCACCGATGTTGAATTCGATCGGGCCGCTGGCAGCGTTGATGATCATCTCGCCAGTGACGGGATCATAGGCACCACCTGAGACTGTGGTCACAGACGCAATCGTCCCCCCCGCCTGGCGACTGTCATCGAAGGTAATGATGTATTCGCCGACGACAGCATTGTCTTGAGCAGAATCCGCCAATGTCGCGGTCCACTCGTTGGAACTGCCGGTCGCGGGCACGGTCGGCGTGAATTCCATCGTTATACTTTTCGACGTGCCAAGGTTGTCGAAATATTCGATCGAAAGTACCTGAGCTTCGCCGGACGCGCCCGCGGTTGTCGATGTCGCAGGCAAGTTCAGGCTCATATCGACCTTGGTCGTTGGATCACCGCTCAGGTTGAGGGCAAACTGTATCGGGCGCAGGCCGTCATTGGTATCGCGCGGGAAATTTGGCATGGTGCCATCTTGATTGGCGGGCCAGCCAAGCAATAACAGGCCACTTTCTGTTGTCAGCAAACCGTCTGCATCCAATCGGAACGAACCCGTTGTGGAAAGCATCATTTCATTGGCGGTTTCATTGGCCTCAAAACCACTTTTGGTGGTGACAGGCAAAAATCCACGTCCGCGCACAGCAAGATCGGTAGAGTTCGAGGTGCTGATCAAAGCGCCGCTTTCGCTGATCAACCGTTGAGAAGAGGCCCGAACGCCGCCAGCAGTATAGCCGCTGACCCCGTCACTTAGCACCAGTGAATTGAAGTCGGTTACGACGCGCTTATAGCCATATGTGGAGGAGTTTGCGATGTTATCCGAAACCGCTGCCAATCGGGTTGCGTTTGCTTGAAGTCCCGCAACCCCTGCATTGAGCGAAGATGAAATAGTCATGCGCTAGCCTTTTTGCTGTTCCAATCGAAGTTGGATCAACACATAGGCCCCTCAGGCTTAACACCCGACTAACAGATAAAATGCGCCATAGTTTCCAGCTATTATTCCCGCAAAAAGATGACCTCAAGGCGATTGTTCCGGACATCCATCTTGTTCACTGTTTCAGGTTTTCTATCCGCATAACCCGTGACTTTTTGCACTCTTTCCCGATTATTCAGATATTTCTCAAGCAAGAGCCGCCCACGGGTCGCGCGTTGGGATGAAAGATCCCAAACAGGGTTTTTGATCGCTACAATTGGGTTGGAACGGACATGCGCCGTCACTGCTATGTCATTTTTGACGATTTTGGCCGCATCCGCGATGACGTACATGAGCGTGTCAAGAAGCTCCGAAGGGGTATCCGTGCCGGGCGCAAACAGCGCCGTTTCTTCATCATCGAAGAGTTCGATCACCATTCCCTCGTTGGTCACTTTTGTGACCACGTGGCGCTTTAGCTCGTCCATCACCATGGATTCACCACCGCGCCCCATCAACGCGGCATCAACAACCTTGAACAGTTCATTGATACCTTCAGCATCTGGTCCGTCGCTGCCATTCCCCGCGCCGGTGCCTTCCTGACCTTCTGTCGGTTGGTCAGGCGTCGTGGCACCGGTGCCATTTTTTGGCAAGGTCATTTCCGAGAAAATACTGTCGCCCGAAAACGCCCCATTGCCACCACCCGATACCCGCATAATCGGAATCGTGGGGGAAAAGTAATCCGCAAGCCCCTTGCGTTGTTGTTCTGTTGTCGCATTCAGCAGCCACATCAACATAAAAAAGGCCATCATCGCGGTCACAAAATCCGCGTAAGCGACTTTCCAGGCACCGCCATGGTGCCCGCCGCCTTTGATAATCTTCTTACGTTTAATGATGACTGGTGCCGCATTTGCCTGCGCCGCCATTCTCACCACCCTTATTCACCCGAAGTCAGGTGTAGCGGTGCAGGTGTTACGGCCAGCTTAACATCTTCAATTTTCAGTACTTGCCGCGCGAAGCAGGTCAGCTCAGGTGATCTTCACCCCGGCTGCGTGCCAGCGCGATCTGATGCTGGCGCTCGCGAAAGCGGGCTTTATCTGCATCGGATGTCTCATCAACACATTGGTGGCAGCTGACGCCAACCTCATAGCCTTCGCGCGATGTGTCTTGCGGCAATATTGGCCGGCGACACCCGTGGCACAGCATATGCGGGCCTTCCTTCAGCCCGTGGCCGACGCTCACACGATTGTCAAAGACGAAACATTCACCCTGCCAGTTGCTGTCTTCCTGCGGTACTTCTTCGAGGTATTTCAGAATGCCGCCCTTAAGGTGAAACACGTCCTCAACCCCTTGCCCGACAAGGTAATTCGTTGATTTTTCGCAGCGAATACCACCCGTGCAGAACATCGCGATCTTTTTGTTGTGGAACCGGTGCTTGTTTTCCTGCCACCAGGCCGGGAACTCGCCAAAGCTTTTGGTCTGGGGATCAATGGCACCATCAAAGCTCCCGATGGATACCTCATAGTCATTGCGGGTATCGATCACAGCCACATCGTCGCGGTTGATCAGCTCGTTCCAGTCGGACGCTTCGACATAGTGGCCAACCCGCGCGGTCGGGTCGACATCGGGCTGCCCCATCGTGACGATCTCACGTTTGAGCCGGACCTTGATTTTTCCGAAAGGCGGGGATTTTGCGGTGCTTTCCTTCCACTCTAACGCGCTGCAACCGGGCAGTTTCTTGATGTGGGCAATAACAGCATCTATGCCGGCGCGCGGGCCTGCGATGGTGCCATTGATCCCTTCGCCAGCAACGAGCAAAGTGCCTTTGACGTCCTGCGCCTCGCACAGCGCCTTTAGCGGTGCGCGCAAGCCATCAGGATCGCTGAATCGGGTGAAGTGGTAGAGAGCGGCAATAATATACATGCGCGCTCAGATACGCCCCCTATGCGCATCAGGCAAGAGGGTGGTTTCACCGCTGACCTGATCGCGAAGTTGTGGTATCGCGGCACAAACAAGGAGACAGCAGCATGACCAGAGCATTGATCGTGATCGACGTGCAAAACGACTTTTGCCCGGGCGGCGCGTTGGAGGTTCCCCAAGGCGATGAAATCATCGCGCAGATTAACGATCTGATGAAGGATTTTGATGCGGTCATTCTGACCCAAGACTGGCATCCTGCGCGCCACTCGTCATTTGCGTCTTCGCATTCCGCAAAGGGTCCGTATGAAGTGATCGAAATGCCCTACGGCCCACAGGTTCTGTGGCCGGATCATTGCATTCAAGGCACGTCCGGGGCCGAATTCCATCATGATCTGAATAAGGTGCCCGCCGATCTGATTATCCGCAAAGGCTTTGACCCCGCAATTGACAGCTATTCGGCATTTTTTGAAAACGACCGCACAACGCCAACCGGTCTTGAGGGGTATTTGCGAACCCGTGGCATAACCGAGCTGGTATTGGTCGGGCTCGCCTTGGATTTCTGCGTCAATTACTCGGCGGTTGATGCTGCAAAGCTTGGGTTCAAAACCGAAGTCAGACAAGATCTGTGCCGTGCCATTGATCTGAACGGGTCGCTACAATCAGCAATCGACGCAATGACGACTGCGGGTGTTATTCTGACCCGGGTTTAGGTTTCGCAGCGCGCAGCAATTGGAACAGACCGGATATTATCGCCCCGTTGATCGGAATGCTTGCAACTATACCATAGGTTTATATTAAACTCAGCGGCAATTCCCTTGCCCCGTCAATCGGGATGGGCCACAAACACACCGCCTATGGGAGCCTAGGATTATGGTCGATATCGCCAGCCGCGTCTGGAATCACAAGTGGAAGATAGACCCGATCGTGCGGTCGTTGATTGATACGGATTTCTACAAATTGCTGATGTGCCAATCGGTATTTCGCAATAAACCTGAAACCCAAGTCACCTTCAGCCTGATCAATCGGTCAAAGCATATTCCCCTTGCCGATCTGATCGACGAAGGCGAATTGCGCGAGCAACTTGATCACATCCGTTCGCTTTCCCTCAGCCGGGGAGAAAGCACCTGGCTGCGCGGCAATACGTTTTATGGCAAACGCCAGATGTTCCGTCCTGATTTTATGGAATGGTTCGAAGGGCTGCGCTTGCCCCCCTATCACCTTGAGCGCAAAGGCGACCAATACGAGCTGACATTTGAGGGCACATGGCCCGAGGTGATGCTTTGGGAAATTCCTGCCCTTGCGATTCTGATGGAATTGCGCGGCCGCGCGGTGCTGGACCGGATGGGTAAATTCGAACTGCAAATCCTTTACGCCCGCGGCATGACCCGTGTCTGGGAAAAGATCGAAGAGCTGCGCAAGATACCTGATCTGTCGATCGCCGACTTCGGCACGCGCCGCCGCCATTCGTTCTTGTGGCAGGACTGGTGCGTTCAGGCGATGCAAGAAGGGCTGGGCCAAGCCTTTATCGGGACGTCGAACTGCAAGATCGCCATGGACCGCGAGGTCGAGGCGATCGGCACCAATGCACATGAATTGCCAATGGTTTATGCCGCCCTTGCCGAGGATGATGCCGCGCTTGCGAAGGCACCCTATGATGTTTTGCAAGACTGGCACGACGAACACGATGGCAACCTGCGCATCATTTTGCCTGATACCTACGGGACCAAAGGTTTCTTGGAAAATGCGCCTGATTGGCTGGCGGGTTGGACCGGCATCCGCATCGACAGTGGTGATCCGGCCACCGGTGCCCAAACGGCAATCGATTGGTGGAAATCCCGGGGCGAGGACCCCAGCAGCAAGCGGATCATCTTTAGCGATGGCCTGGACGTGGCCAAGATCAAGGAATTGCATGGTCAGTTCGCGGGCAAGGCGAGGATCTCTTTCGGCTGGGGCACCTTGTTGACCAATGATTTCCGAAATCTGGTCCCTGATGATGCGCTTGCGCCCTTTAGTCTGGTCTGCAAGGCCGTTTCAGCAAATGGACGTCCCACCGTTAAACTGTCGGATAATCCCAACAAGGCGATGGGCCCGCAAAGCGAGATCGAGCGCTACAAGCGGGTGTTCCATGTTGGTGCGCAAGATACGCAAAAGGTCATCGTTTAGGCGGTGACCTTTGCCTTTGTCGCGCGATTTTGGCCTTCCCGCCAAACGATGAGCAAACCGCCGACAATGATAAAGAACGCGCCGGGAAACAGATCAGACCACGGTGCCTCGCCGTAAAAGACCCAGCCAAGGACAAAGGCCAGCGGAATGCCGAAATAGCTGAACGGGGCGAGGTTGCTTTGTTCGGTCATGCGGTAGGACATGATCAGGAACAAAACCGCCGTTCCGCCAAACCCGCCCATGCCGATGATCCAGAACAGATCGGCGCTTGACCCCAGCGGGTTGAAACCGCCGGTCACAAACGCAAGCGCCAGCGACCCGATGGCGGCAATGCCGGACGAATACAGATTGATCAGCGCGCTCGGGACATCATCATCGACCATGCGGGTTGTCACAGCCACCAAAGCATAGCAGACAGCCGCCGCAAGCGGCAAAAGCGCAGCGGGTTGGAAACTGTCGCGCCCTGGTCCCACGACCATAATCACCCCGACAAACCCCAAAAGCACAGCCCCCCACCTGAGCGCGCCAACCTTTTCACCAAGCAGCACAACAGCAAGCGCAACCATGATCGGCGCATTGGCATAGGTGATCGTCGATGCCGTGGCAAAGCTGAGCAACCCAAGCGACAGATAAAAGAAATACTGCGCAAATGTCAGGATAAAGCCGCGCAAAAGGGCGAACCGCCACTGACGTATCTTTATGATGCGACCACGTTTATGCCAGTCCGGCGATACCCAAAGCGCAATGCCTGCAGGAATGAGGCCCGCTATATTGCGATAGGCTGACAGCTCGGCAGCGCCGAAATGCGGGGAAAGATGTTTGATGATCAGCCCCATCAGATCAAACAAAACCAACGCCAGTAATGAAAAGATGATCGCGAGGGTAGTGCGGTTCATCGGCACATTTTTGATCCTAATCGATTTCAGCGTCGACGCTAACAGACAGTGGGGGTTTGACCATCCCTATCCCGACCGTAGGATCAGGTTATTTGGCCGGATCGACCTTGCCGCGCAGCGCTTTGACCTCTCCGCGGACTTTCTTTTCCTTCAGGCGACGTTTCTTGGACCCCAAGGTGGGGCGGGTCGGAATGCGGCGTTTGGGCGGGGTGAGCGCCGATTTTATCAGATCTTTCAGCCGGCCACGCGCAATCTCGCGGTTGCGGGCCTGGCTGCGGGTCTCGTCGCATTGAATGACCAATGCGCCTTCGTTGGTCCATCGGCGGCCTGCAAGCCGACGCAGACGGGTTTTGACCGGGTTGGTTAACGAAGGGGAAGTCGCGGCCTCGAAGCGCAATTTGACTGCGCTGGACACCTTGTTCACATTTTGCCCGCCCGGCCCCGATGCCCGCATAAAGCTTTCGGTCAGTTCCCAGTCTTGGATGGCGATATTGTCGGTAATGTGCAGCACTGCGGTCTCCTTGGGGGCAGTATCGCATTGCAGCCTGCCAAGGGAAAGAGTGGCGGGAAAATGCGAAAAGGGCCGCCCTGAAAAGAGCGGCCCAATCGAATGGCTTACGGAGGTGGGATCGGTTAGATCATCGATCCACCTGGGGTTCTGACCGCCAAGGGCTGCCCTAGCGGTTATCCTCCCAAGCTGTTCCGACACCTCGCTCCAATACCGTTCTTGACACTGGATCACCTCCTTTACATTTGTTGAACTCACCCAAAGTTTTGCACAGGAATTTAAAAAGGCAAAATGTTTTTTTTTGTTACCGTTAACAACCATGGGCGCAAAGTGCCGCCGGACTGGCAGGAACTTTGCGCCCTCATAAATTTGGTGCATGGAAAAGGGTTTTTACCGGCCAGACAGCAGCCGCGCCGTGATCAACCTGAACGGAACCAATGCGATCAATGCAAGGCTTAGCTTGACCGCCCAGTCTGCCACAGCCAGCGATACCCAAAGCGGCGCAACAGGCCCGCTGCCCAGCAGTGGCAATGTCTCGGCAGCCCAAGACACATCCGTAGACGGGCTGAGGAACGACAATGCCCCCGAAAACGCGATCGAGAAGAACAAGATCGTGTCGACTGTGCTGCCGATCAGGGTGCTGGCGAGCGGCGCGCGCCACCATTTGCCGTCCCGAAGGGCTGAAAAAATCGCGACATCAAGCAGTTGCGCGATCAGGAAGGCCAGACCGGACCCGATCGCGATACGGATTGTCACCATTGGGCCGAATTCGCCCACAATCTGTGTGCCGATCAACGAACAGATCAGCCCGACAACAAAGCCCACCAGAACCACGCGCCGCGCGGCGGCTTGGCCGTAAACGCGGTTCATCACGTCGGTCACGAGGAATGCCAAAGGATAGGTGAATGCGCCCCAGGTGAGCCATTGACCGTAAAGGAATTGAACAAGGATATTGGAGGCCACAACGATGGCAGCCATGGCAATAATGCCGGGAAGATATGTGCGTGTCATGTGTTAACCGTTTTTTGCAAGGGTGCGGCGACTTGGCCTGCGGGAATCGCAGACAAAGCGGCCTTAAGGGGTTGCACAGGGTCTTGCAAGCTAGTCGGTAACTGAAAACTCGATGATCTGGGTGCTTTGGAACGGCAGGAAATTATCGTCTGACACCAGTGTCAGGTGGGTTTGCCCTGAGCCGTCCCGCCAGACCGTGATCCCTTCGAGGTTGTCAAACCGCGACGGCAGGCTTTTCAGCAAGGTGATTTCTTGCGGTACCGGGGTGTCCAGATCGAACCGCCTGATCTGCGTCCTGAAACCCAACGGGGTCACGGTGCGTTCCAACAGGTAAAGCCGCCCTTGTCCGTCAAAATCCGCGCCAACGGGCACAAAGGGCCGATGCTTGGGCAGTTGTGCTGTCACCACCCGCGCCCCGTCTTTAAAAGCGTAAAGCGGAAAGTGGTCGCCATCGGTATCTTCGGGAATGGCAAAAACAGTGCCATCAGGGCCGATTGCAAGCGCCTCAAGGCCGCTATTCTCGCCCAGAAACTCCGATTTCGCGAGGCTGGCATAAGGCGTGGTCACCCCATTTACGACATCAAGCTTGGCAATCCGGTGCTGGCCTTCAAAGCTGACATAGTATTGACCTTGTGCATCGACGGCCAAGCCTTCCGCATCGGTAAACGGCTTTCGTAATATGGTACCCGCCGCGTCACGGATTGCGACAGAATGGACGATCTCGACCGAGGTGATTGACCCAGCCTCGCGATGCACGATCGCTTGAAGGGCGCGCCCCCGGTCTGTGACAACGGTCATCATCCCGCCATCAGACGAAAGCTCGACACCCGAAAGGCCACCGAACCAATTGGCGCTATCTTGCCAGAAAAACTCAGAATCCAGCTGCAAAACGCGTTCATCCCCGACCGCCATAACGGCCGAGATTAAGAATAATGTAACGATCCAGCTAATAAAGTTCAGTTCGCTTCCAGTACCGATTGGCATTGGGCTGGCAGGTCCGCCAAGATCAGTTCGCGTTTGGGTTTGCGTTTTGGCGCATTTGGATTTGGCGGGGGCGGGTTCAGGATATTTGCCTGCCATTGTCTGGCATCCGCACAGCCATCACCGGGGGGCGGTGGTGCTTGGTTAACGCATCCGCGCGCGCCCTTGGGGCAGCTTAGCCGGACGTGGAAATGATAGTGATGCCCGTACCACGGGCGGACTTTTCGCAACCAGCTGCGGTCGCCTTTTTCATCAGCACACATTTGGACTTTGGCACCGGGGAAAACAAAAATGCGGGCGACGCGGGGGTCGGATGCGGCTGCTTTCAGGACCTCGTGATGTTGACGTGTCCAGCTGCTGTTTACGTAAGCTCCGTTTGACCGCCGCATCGAGATCGAAGAGATTTTCTCGCGCTCGGCGCGGCTTAGCTTTAGCGATTTGGGGGGGAGCATCCAGATGTCTGCGTCCAACCCCATTTGGTGGCTGGCATGTCCGGTCAACATCGGGCCGCCGCGCGGCTGGCTGATATCGCCGATGTAAATCCCTTCCCATCCGGGCTGCTGGGCGGCTTTGGCGCTCAACTTTTTGACGAAATCAATCATCTCGGGATGGGCCCAGTTGCGGTTGCGCGACAGACGCATTGCCTGCCAGGTCGGCCCGGTTTCGGCCAGCTGCTGTGCACCTGCAACGCAGCCTTTTGCGTAGCTGCCAAAGGGGGCGGCGGCTTGCGGGGAACCGTTGCTTTTTGCGCCGAACAGCTTTTTGGCCTGAACATTGCCAAGCGCCCCACCGGACGATCCGATTGTCGGTAGAATTTTGGACGCTTCACGGTTCGGCTTTGATGGTGATCCGCCGCAAGCGGCGACAGCCAAGCCAAGGACCAGAGCTGTAAGAATGCGGGAAAAGTTCATTTCGCGAAATCTCCTTTCGGCTTGACCCATGCTAGCAGAACCAGACCGATGATGAATAGCCCCACAACAGGTGTAATGCCGAGTCTTTGACTTCCCGTTAAATCGCTCGCAATCGCGATCAATGCAGGGGCCAAAAACGATGTCGCTTTGCCCGACAGCGCATAAAGGCCAAATGCTTCGGTCATGCGATCGGGATTCCCCTGTAAGGTCAACATGTTGCGCGAAGATGCCTGCAAAGCACCGCCCGCGGCTCCGATCAATGCGCCTGCAACGTAAAACAAGATATCAGGCAGCGCAGACCCTTCGCTTAGGGTGATCCCCATTGCGGATGTCGGGGTAAGCGAAATGATCAGACAGGCGGTCGCGATCAGGATAACGCAGCACGCGACGATCACGGGCATCGGTCCGATTGCACGATCCACCCGACCGCCAACCCAACAAAAAACAGCACCTGAAATGGCTGCCAGTATCCCGAAAATACCGATGTCGATAATCGACCAGTTCAACACGCCAAGCGCATAGATGCCACCAAACGTATACATGCCATTCAGGGCATCGCGGTAGAACATGGACGATCCCAGATAGGCCAGAAGCGAAGGATGCTGCGGCAGCTTTCCAAGGGTGCGCGCCAAGTCTGACAAGGCTTTGCCAACCTGATATTTCGGGGCATTCGGGTTTGGCGTGTCGCGGATGTACAAGAAAAACGGGACCATGAACACGGCATACCAGATCGCGGTTAACGGCCCGACAATACGTGTGTCGGCTTTGGTGGCCGGATCAAGGCCAAATGCGGGGTCAAGACCCAGCATGGTGAGCCCGTTGCCGCCGGCCTGAAACAGGAACACCATGATGATCAAGGCAAATACGCCGCCGACATAGCCGAACCCCCAACCTGATCCCGAAATACGCCCCCGCTCTGCAGGGTCGGGGGCCAGTTCCGGAAGGTACGAGTTCGTGAAGATTGTCGCGAATTCCATCCCGATCAGGCCGATCCCAAAGAAAAACAGCGCCCAAATGATCGAGAAATCTTGTGGGGCGGTCCACCAAAGCGCGGCGGACCCGATGAAATAGAGGGCGGAGAATAGCCATATCCATGGCATGCGCTTGCCTGACGAATCCGCGACGGCACCCAGCAAAGGCGCAAGAATAGCGATGGAAATGCCAGCGACGGTCAACCCATACCCCCAATAGGCCTGGGCCTGCGCTTTAGCGGCGTCCAGATCCATACCGCCATCGACCAAAGCTGCTGTTGCTGTTTGTGCAAAATACGGACCGAAAATGAATGTCAAAAGCAATGTATTGAAAGGTTGGCTTGCCCAGTCAAAGAAGTACCACCCCCAGATTTTCTTGCGCGCTGAAATCTTCGACATATGCGTTCTCCGGTTTTGAATGGACGGTAGTGCAGGGGGGTGGTGCCATGCAAGACGCGTTTTACCCAAGCCGTAGGGGGCTCAGGTATGGTCGCGTGCTTTAGGTCGGAGGGTGGACCTTTGCAGGGGCATTAAGATGCATTGGAAGAGATCAAAGCGCGCCAATTTCCGGACTGACCGAAGCAATTGGTGTAGAAGTTTGATTTTTAGGTCGTGCTTAATTTGATGCAGGTATAGAAGGGGTGTTGCCCTTGTTCTTTCATGGGTCGCTGCTTAACTGCGTCTAAATCAATCGAGAGGCCACATTATGACATCGTTGTTCCAGATCCTGATGCTACTTTTGAATATCGTGTGGTTTGTCATTATCGCCCATGTGATCATGAGCTGGTTGATTAACTTTCAGGTATTGAATTTGCGCCAACCTTTGGTCGCGCAGATTTGGGATGGATTAAATCGCTTGCTTGAACCGGTCTATAGCCGCGTGCGCAGCTTCCTGCCTCAGATGGGCGGGCTTGATCTGGCACCGCTTGTTGTCCTGATCTCGGTCGCGATTTTGCGTATTCTTTTGATAAACAACGCCGCACTGTTTTATTGACCGACCCTTCGGGGAGGATATTTGGAAAGCCAGAGAAGCAGGGGCCAGAGAAGCAGGGGATTGTCCCCGGTTTCTGAGTGTGGGAGTCTGCCCGCGAAGAGCAGATAATAGTTAGGTTTTCCATGTCAGGCGCTGCCACGCTTTTACGTGACGTATTTGGTTTCGACGGGTTTCGGCCCGGTCAGCAAGAAATCGTTGAAGCGGTGATCGCGGGCGAAAATGTCCTTGCCATCATGCCGACCGGTGGCGGCAAGTCCCTTTGTTTTCAAATGCCTGCTTTGTTGCGCGAGGGGGTGACGGTTGTCATCTCTCCTCTGATTGCATTGATGCGGGATCAGGTCAGAGCCCTTCAGGAACTGGGCGTTGGCGCTGGTGCGCTCACGTCGGGGAATACTCCCGAAGAGACTGACGCGGTCTGGGAGGGGCTTGAGGCGGGCACTCTTAAGCTTTTGTATATGGCACCGGAACGTTTGGCGGCGGGGTCGGTGATTGGCATGCTAAAGCGCGTTGGCGTGTCGTTGATCGCCGTGGACGAGGCGCATTGCGTCAGCCAATGGGGGCATGATTTCCGCCCTGACTATTTGCGTATCGGTGAATTGCGCAGGGCGCTGGACGTGCCTTTGGCAGCGTTCACAGCGACGGCGGATGCGGAGACCCAGATCGAGATTGTTCAAAAGCTTTTTGACGGGGCGGCCCCGCGTGCGTTTTTGCGTGGGTTTGACCGGCCGAATATCCATCTGGCCTTTGCGGCCAAGAACTCTCCTCGTGCGCAAATCCTTAGCTTTGCGGCGGGGCGGAAGGGGCAGTCCGGCATCGTTTACTGTGGCACACGCGCCAAAACCGAAGGGCTTGCCAAGGCCTTGCGCGACGAGGGGCATGTTGCCCTGCATTATCACGGTGGGATGGAAGCCGAGGACCGGCGCATCGCCGAACGGCGTTTCCAGCAGGAAGACGGTTTGATTGTCGTGGCGACCGTTGCCTTTGGCATGGGGATCGACAAGCCGGACATCAGATGGGTGGCCCATGCCGACCTGCCAAAGTCGATCGAAGCCTATTATCAGGAAATCGGCCGCGCCGGTCGGGATGGGTCCCCGGCTGAGACCCTCACGCTGTTCGGGTCTGATGACATTCGACTGCGCCGGAGCCAGATCGACGAAGGGATCGCCCCGCCAGAGCGGCGGGCTGCCGATCATGGACGGTTGAATGCATTGCTGGGTCTGGCCGAGGCGTTGGAATGTCGCCGGAAAACCTTGCTTGGTTATTTCGACGAGGCCGAAATAACCTGTGGAAAATGCGACTTATGCGATACGCCTGCGGATGTTTTTGATGGGACGACAGCCGTGCGCAAGGCCCTTTCGGCCATGCTTCGGACGGAAGAATGGTTCGGATCGGGTCATCTGATCGATATTCTGCTTGGCAACGAGACCGACAAAATTCGCGAACGGGGTCATACCAGCCTGCCAACCTATGGGGTGGGCACCGAATATGATAAACGGCAATGGCAAGCGGTGTTCCGGCAGATGATGGGGCATGATCTGGTGCGCCCCGATGCCGAACGTCATGGCGCGCTGCGGATGACGGACGCTGCTTTGCCGATCCTTCGGGGCGAAGCGCAGATTTCATTGCGGCGCGATAGTATTCGTGCGGCGGGTGCCATGCGCCGACCGGCCGTCAAAATGCTGGTCAGCGAGGAAGACGCCCCGCTGTTGTCTGCCCTGAAAGCCAAGCGGCGCGGATTGGCCGAGGCGGCTAAAGTGCCTGCCTATATCATCTTTAACGATCGTACTTTGATTGAAATGGCCGAAAAACGACCCGACAGTCTGGATGCGATGGCGCGGGTTGGTGGCGTTGGCGCGAAAAAGCTCGAAAGCTACGGGCGGGCGTTTCTTGATGTTATCAATGGGGCCTCTGAAGGCATGCATCCGACGCGCCGCAAGCTTGCCGGGCGCGACGCTGGCACAGTTTATGACCGACTGCTTGAGGTGCAGGCAGAATTGGCGCGGGGCGCTGCGGGCACCGAAAAACCACTGAGCTGTTCTGCGTCGCTATTGGCCAAGGTCGCGCAGATGCGAAGCCCTGACGATGCAGCGCTGGAACGCGTGCTGGGGGATAAGCGCGCCGAAAGGTTTGGCAGCGCATTTCTGGACGTTCTGAGGGAGGCGGGCTAAGTCAAAGCTCATGCCAGAAAGAGGATGACCATGCTCACTGTTATTTCGCCCGCCAAAAAGATCAATTGGGACGCCCGCGATGTGGCAATGACGACGCCGGATATGTTGGGCAATGCCGCAGACCTTGTGCGGTCAGCGCGTGACTTGAGTGTGGATGACCTGAAATCGCTGATGCATCTGAGCGAAAATCTGGCCAGGCTGAACCGTGATCGTTTCGCCAGCTATCAAGACAACCCGAATGACGATGCGCTGCGGCCTGCAGCACTGGCCTTTGCCGGCGACACGTATCAGGGTCTGGAAGCAGCCAGCCTCGACGCCGATGAACTTGTATATGCCCAAGATCATTTGCGTATTCTTTCAGGACTTTACGGGGTTTTGCGTCCGTTGGACGGAATCCAGCCTTATCGCCTTGAAATGGGCAGCCGGCTGAAAACGCAAAAGGGCAAGAACCTGTATGAATACTGGGGCTCAAAAATCTCGGAGGCATTGAACGCGCAATCTGATGCGACGGGCAGTGATATCTTGATCAACTGTGCCAGTCAGGAATATTTCGGCGCTGTTGATCTGAATGCTTTGAATTTGCGCGTCATTACCCCCCAGTTCATGGAGGATAAGAGCGATGGCAAAGGCCCGAAAATCGTGAGCTTTTATGCCAAAAAGGCACGCGGTGCGATGGCACGGTTCGTCATCCAGAACCGGCTGAAAGAACCGGGGTCCATTCGCGATTTCGACATCGGTGGCTATGCCTGGAACAAAGACATGTCGACACCTGAAAAGCCGGTTTTCCTGCGCCCTTATCCTGCGGCTTGATGTTCGCTTTGCGGGGTTAACGGGACGGTGCCCGCGGGTTGATGTTTCCTGATCTGGGCAATGATATCCGGTTTTCGCAGTGGCTTGGTAAGATAATGATCAAGGCCGGTCGCAAGGATAGCCGTATCGTCACCATTCATTGCATGGGCCGTGAGGGCGACGATCGGACAATGGCTGCCAATCTGGCCTTCGAGGTTTCGAATGGCAGTGGTCGCCTCGTTGCCATCCATCTTGGGCATGGAAATATCCATAAAAATCATATCGGGCTGAAAGGTTTCAAACAGCGCGACCGCCTCCTCGCCGTTGTTGGCAAGCTTTAGGTCGATATCAAGGCTCTGGATCATTTTGGTGAAAACAAGCTGGTTCGTCTTGTTATCCTCGGCGGCCAATATCCGCATTTTGCGCGCTACGGCCTTGTCGCGCGGGGCCTCGGGCACACAGATTGTCGCCAATTGCGCAAGCAGATCACTGCGCGGGATCGGCTTTTTCAGGACAGCTTTGACCAGTTTGCGCGCAGGATCGTTTTCAGCGAAGGCCGGATTTGAACTGATAACGATGACCTCGCACAGCTGGTTCATCTTGCGCAGCTCTGTGGCAAGTTCAAAGCCGTCCATCTTTGCCATGATGTGATCGGCGATGATAAGCCCCACGTCAGCATCGACCGCCTTCAAAGCGATTTCCGCAGTGTCACAGCAGGTTACCTTGAGCCCAAGCTGTTCGAGTTGTTTCACCAAAATCGAGCGGTTTATCGTCTCGGACTCCACCACCATGACGTGGCGCAGTTGTTTCGGCAGGGGCGGGTGCGAGGTGTCAATCTGGCCATCCGCTTTCAACGGCAATTCAAATCCAAAGCACGACCCGACCTGTTCTTGGGAGGTTACCCAGATTTCGCCCTCCATCATCTGGATCAGACGTTGGCAGATCGCCAGCCCCAGACCCGTGCCGTCAAATTTGCGATTGCGTTCGTTTTCGACCTGATTGAATTCACCGAATATGTGGCCAATCATGGCCGGAGCGATACCGATGCCGGTGTCTTCTATCGCGATTTTCACCAAAACCTTGCCGGTTTCGGCGTCAGGCACACCTGTGACACGCACCAGAACATGGCCGTGGCCGGTGAATTTGACCGCATTCCCCATAAGATTGGTCAAGACCTGCCTGATACGCCCGGGGTCGCCAACCAGATGGGTGGGCATGAACAGATCATAATCCAGGGCAAGACCCAGACCCTTTTCCCGCGCCAGCGGCTGCAGCAACATGATGACCTCTTGGATCGCGCGTTCGAGGTCAAAGGGTTCGACGTGAAGATCGAGTTTTTTGGCTTCGATTTTCGAATAATCCAAAATATCGTTGATGATCACCAACAGTGCTTCGCCGGAATTCTTGATCGTATCAACATAAAGCTGCTGGTCTTCGGTCAGTTCCGTGTCACGCAAAACATCTGCCATTCCGACAACGCCATTCATCGGTGTCCTGATTTCATGGCTCATGTTGGCAAGGAACGCCGATTTCGCGCGGTTGGCGCTTTCGGCGATGGCGCGAGCCTCTTGCAGCTTGCGCTCGTATTCGACGGTTGCGGAAATATCCAACCCCAAAGATACCATGTCGCCGCTTGGGCCGCGTTGATCAGTCAGCTTGATGTGATGCCCGTTCCATAACTGTATGACCGTCGGCTCGGGCTCGGGATCCTGCAACCGTTCTGTCATCAGCCGCCGCCAGCTTTTCGGACAGAGATTACCGGTATTCACGATCCCTTCCTCGGTCAGCACCTGAAGGATCGTTACGTAATTGACACCCGGACGTATCAGCTCAAGCCCGTCAAACACCGAAAGAAAGGCACGGTTGGCCATGATCATTTCGTTATTGTGATTGAACAAAGCAAAGCCGTCCTTGATCGTTTCAATCGATTGCCACAGCCTGCGTTCGGTCAGTTCGATCTTTTCGCGCGCGGCGTTGAGGTCGGATTTGACCCGCTGGTTTTCACCACGAATGTTTTCCACTTCGGCGCGGGTTTCGACGATTTCATCGGTCAGCCTTTGCGCATGTTGGCCCAGCTTGCGGTTGGCGGCGAACAGCTCTGCTTGTTTCAGCTCAAGCATCCGCTCCGCCGCAAGTCGACCGCGCCGTTCCTGCGTCAGCTTGTCTGCCAGGTTCATGCCCCGCTCCGAATCCGTGATATTTCGTCTCCCCTCAGACATTCCGCGAACGAGGTGAACAACTGTTTAAGAAATTCCCTGATGCTTGCCAGACAAGGCGGAAGCGTGCGACGATAAATCATCATTCAAAGGAGACGTCCCAATGACACTCATCCGCCACCTTTTGCTTTCTGCAGGCTTGGTTGTTGGCTGGGTCGGGCTATCGCCCCTTGCCTTTGCGCAGCAGGCAATGCCCAAGGACCGTTTCGTTTTCGTCCGTAACATCGACTATTACGGGGCCGATCTGACCAACCTGTTCGACACCACGCTGGCGGCGTGTGAACGGGCCTGTGTCGCGCAGGACAGGTGTCAGGCGTTTACTTATAACACCCGATCCAATTCATGTTTCCCCAAGGCGGCAATTTCCGATCAGCAGTTCTATGACGGTGCCATGTCCGCGCGGCGTGTGGCGGTTGATCCTGCGATGCTTGCACAGGCGCAGATGCGGGCCGGGGATTTGACGTTTCTGCCCCGCGATGATTTGACCGCAGCGTTCAATCTGGTCGCTGATATTGCCCGAACCTACCCCTTGGATGCGCCGGATCAGTCATTCTCGGCGCAGACATTGCGATCGACGGGGCAAGCAATCGCGGCCACGGATGACGCCATGTTCTGGCTGCAACTGGCGCGCATTGGCCTGCGCGAGAATGATGAACTGAATTATCAGCAGCGGACCGCTTTGCGCAGCGACGCGGTTGGGGCCGCCATAAACGGATACTTGCGCGCGTCCGATCCATCGGGGCAGACATTGGCGCTGGAACTGCTTGCCCAAGCGCTCGAGGCGAATAATCGTGGGCGCGACATGATCCCTGTTTTGCGCCTTGCACACGCAAATTCCCAACGCCCCGATCTGTTGGCCGCGCTGGATGACGCGATTGGGAAATACGGGTTTCGGATCACGGACCACCGCGTGGATAGCGATGCCGCTGCCCCGCGCATCTGCGCCGAGTTTTCGGAGCCGTTGATCCAGGGCGGAACAGATTACACGCCGTTCGTCAGGATTGATGGTGCCGGTTTTGCGGTCGAAGCCAAAGACCAGCAGATTTGCATTGATGGCGTGGAACACGGGGCGCGGTATCAGGTGACGTTTCGCGCAGGCTTGCCAGCGGCCAGCGGCGAGGTGCTGAACAAGGATGTGCCGCTTGTCCTCTATGTGCGTGACCGCACCCCGCTGGTCCGGTTTCCGGGGCGGGCCTATGTCCTGCCCCGCAGCGCGGATGCCGCCCTGCCCATCGAAAGCGTGAATACTGATCGTGTTGATCTGGTGTTGCGCAAAGTCAGCGATCGAAATCTGGTCGCCGCGATAAAGGAAAACTATTTCGGGCGGCCCCTGAACAACTATGAGGGTGAACAGTTTGCCGAAAATCTGGCCCAAGAGGTTTGGACCGGCACCGGAGACGTCAAAAACACCCTGAACGCCGACATGACAACGCGCCTGCCCTTGGGGGATGTCCTTGGGGGTCAGCCCGCCGGAATCTATACGTTAAGCGCGTCAATTGATGGTCAGGACCCTTATGATTTCCCCGCAGCCACACAGTGGTTCGTGCTGTCCGATTTGGGCATTTCAACGTGGCAAGGTGTGGACGGGCTAGAGGTCGCTGTGCGCAGTCTGGCTGATGCAAGCGCTGTTTCGGGTGTGACGCTGTCGTTGATTTCGCAGGCGAATGCCGTTTTGGGCACCGCGACAGTTGGCGAGGACGGATTTGCGAAGTTTCCAGCCGGATTAACACGCGGTTCGGGTGCCGCAGCCCCTGCTTTGCTGATGGCTGAAAACGGTACGCAGGACGTGGCATTTCTTTCGTTGAACGATCCGGCCTTTGATCTGTCAGATCGTGGCGTCGAAGGGCGTGCCCCCAGTCCGCCAATTGATACCTTCATGACCACAGATCGCGGCGCATATCGCGCGGGCGATACGATCTATATCACAGCCCTGAACCGCAACGACCAAGCCGCCGCCCTGCTCGATTTACCGGTCTCAGCGGTTCTGCACCGGCCTGATGGTGTCGAATACAGCCGCACTGCCAGCCGGAATTCGGTCGCGGGCGGGCATGTGTTTGCGCTGCCCTTGGGGGGGAATGTGCCGCGTGGCGTCTGGCGTGTCGACATCATGTCAGACCTTGATGCGCCGGCCTTGGCCAGCCAGACGGTCTTGGTCGAAGATTTCGTGCCCGAACGGATCGACTTTGACCTCGCGCTGCCTGATGCGCCGATACGGTTGGGCGATACGCCCCCCTTGCGTGTCGATGTGCGCTATCTGTTTGGCGGGGCGGGGGCCAATCTGGGTGTTGAGGGCGAAGTGCGCTTGCGGGCGACCCGAACCCTTGACGGTTGGGACGGCTATCGTTTCGGGCGTTACGATACGCAGTTCACGGCGCGAACGTCCTATTTGGGTGACGCGGTCACGGGTGCCGATGGCACTGTAACGATCCCGTTGAAGCTGCCCGTGCTGCAAGAGCGTCCAGACCAGCCGTTGCTGGCCGAAACCATCATTCGCGTCGCCGAAGGATCAGGCCGCCCGGTGGAACGTCGCCTGAGCAAGGCGCTGCGGCCCGAGACGTCATTGATCGGCGTTAAGCCGGGTTTCGACGATGTGCTTGCCGAAGGGGCCGAGGCGGTTTTTAACATTGTAGCAGTGAAACCGGATGGCAGCGCTGGCCAGATGGATGTGCGTTGGACCGTCAACAAGGTTGAAACGCGATACCAGTGGTATCAGCTTTATGGAAATTGGGAGTGGGAGCCGATCACCCGCCGCATTCGCATGGATACCGGTGAGCTGACACTTGACGGTCAGCCAACGGCAGTGACCCTGCCCACGCAATGGGGCCAATACGAACTGGTCGTCGAGGCGTTGGACGGCAGCGGCGCGATCACATCGGTTGATTTTGCCTCAGGTTGGTATGGCGGCGATGGCAGCACGGATACCCCCGACCGTCTGACGGTGTCCTTGGATGCTGCCGACTATTCCGTCGGGGATACTGCAAAGCTGCGGATTGTCCCCGATGTTGACGGCACGGCGCTTGTCTCGGTCCTGTCGAACAAGGTGATTTCGCGCCAAACGGTATCCGTGGTGGCTGGCGAAAACGTCATCCCGCTGCCCGTGACCGCCGATTGGGGGACAGGGGCATATGTCACGGTATCGGTGCTGCGGCCAATGGATGTCGCCCAAAACCTGAACCCCGCCCGCGCGTTGGGGCTGGTCCATGCAAAGGTGCGGCCGGGCAACAAGCAGTTGAACGTCAGCTTTGATGCACCGGAATCTGTCGACGGGCAGCCGGGCATCCTGCGGGCGTCTGTCTTGGTCGATGGTATTGCTGCGGGAGAGACGGCCTATGTCACCCTTGCCGCTGTTGATGTGGGTATTCTGAACCTGACACGGTTCGAAACCCCAGACGTGACAGGGCATTATTTTGGCCAGCGCCGCATGGGCGTCGAGTTGCGGGATATTTACGGGCGTCTGATCGATGGCATGAATGGGGCAATGGGGGCTGTGCGATCTGGTGGCGATGCTGCGGCCAACGCCCAACTGCAATCGCCGCCACCCACCGAAGAATTGATGGCGTTCTTTTCCGGCCCGATCACGGTTGACGCGAACGGGCGCGCCGAAGTCGATATCATCCGCCCCGCTTTCAACGGCGCGATCAAGCTGATGGCAGTCGCGTGGTCTGACACAGCAGTCGGGGACGCATCAACCGAAGTCTTGGCCCGTGATCCGGTCGTCGTAACCGCATCTGTGCCGCGGTTTTTGGCACCGGGCGATGAAAGCCGGTTGTTGTTGGAACTGGTCCATGCCGATGGCCCTTCCGGCGACATGAACCTCTCTGTGCTGGCGGATGCCGAGGTTGGCTTGGCTGACGTTCCGACCCTTGTGACTTTGCCGCAAGGTGGTGCGCAGACCCTGTCGATCCCCCTGACCGCGCGCGAGCCCGGTGATCCGCTGATCACGGTCGAACTGACCACGCCGGACGGAAAAACCCTGCGCAAGGTTTTGACGCTTCCGGTGCGGGACAACGACCCAAAGGTGGCGGTGACCCGTCAGTTCAGCCTTGGGGCGGGGGAGCGTTTTACCTTTGATGGCAACGTCTTTGCCGGTTTGCGGGTGGGAAGCGCCAGTGCCACTTTGACAGCGGGGCCCTTGGCGCGTTTCGATGTGCCGGAACTGTTGCGGCAATTGGACAGCTATCCGTACGGCTGCACCGAACAACTGACATCGGGTGCGATGCCGCTGTTGTACCTTAGCGGAATGGCCAGCCAGTCAGGCTTGGGTGAACCCGCCCGCCTGAACGACAAGATCACCAAGGCACTGACCCAAATCCTGACCCGCCAGTCGCGCAATGGCAGCTTTGGGATGTGGGGGCCTCAGGGCGGTGCCTTCTGGCTTGATGCCTATGTGACCGACTTCTTGTCGCGGGCCCGTCGCGAAGGGGTGGATGTGCCCGATCTGGCGTTTGCATCAGCGATGGATAATTTGCGCAACCGGATCAGCTATGCCCCTGATTTTGATTTCGGCGGCGAAGACATCGCTTATGCCTTGCTGGTCCTTGCCCGCGAAGGTGCGGCCAATATGGGCGATCTGCGCTACTATGCCGATACAAAAGCAGACAGCTTTGCCACGCCGTTGGCTTTGGCCCAATTGGGCGCTGCGCTGGCGTCTTACGGTGATACATTGCGCGCCGATCTGATGTTCGCAAAAGCCGCATCGCGCCTGAGCAAACCTGCCGATCCCCTTGCCTGGAGAGACGACTACGGCAGTGATCTGCGCGATACTGCCGGGCTGCTGACCCTCGCGGTGGAGGCGGGAAGCACTGCAATCAATCAGGCCAGTTTAGTCTCTGAAATAGGATCTAACACGGGGGCTTTGTCGACCCAGGAAGCCGTACAAGTCGTGCTTGCCGCCCATGCGCTGATGGCACCCAACGCCAATTCGGGCATTCTGGTGGATGGCAAGCAAAGCGAAGGTGCGGTGATCACCACCCTTAGTGACGCAAACCCTGTTGCCTCTGTTATCGAAAACACCAGCGCTGCTGCAATCGACGTGAAAATGACGACCTATGGCGTACCTGAAATTTCGCCCTCCGAAGGCGGCTATGGCTATGCCATCGATCGCAGCTATTTCTCGATGGAGGGCACCCCGGCGGCGACAGATTTTGCATCCGGTGACCGTATGGTGGTGGTTCTCAGGATCACCCCGTTCGAGGAAATGGGCGCGCGGCTGATGGTCGATGATCCATTGCCCGCAGGGTTTGAAATCGACAACCCCAACCTTATTCGCGGCGGCGATATCGCAGCGCTTGATTGGCTGACCACTGCCGAGGCTGAACATGCCGAATTCCGGTCAGACCGCTTTTTGGCCGCCGTAAACCATCGCGGTTCCGACCCGTTCCAGCTGGCCTATGTCGTGCGGGCCGTCACGCCGGGGCAGTATCATCACCCCGCAGCAACGGTTTCGGATATGTACCGTCCTGAATACCGTGCAAATACCCCAACGGGCCAAGTGACCATCTCGCGATGATCGTCCGCTATGGTCTTTTCATTGTGGTGCTTACCCTCGGGCTTGGGGCTGGCGCGCGGGATTGGGCCGATCACTGGGTTGCGACCACCGACCTGCCCCTGATGTCGGTAGAAACTTCGGTCGAGGTGCATGACCGCAATGGCGTTTTGCTGCGTGTTTTTCCGGTGGAAAACGGGCGAACCCGTATGAAAACCGCAATGGCCGAAATCGATCCGGCATATCTTGAGATGCTGATCACCTACGAAGACAAACGGTATTATTCCCACGCAGGCGTCGATCTGCGCGCGGCGCTTCGGTCAGTATTTCAGGCTGTCTGGGAGGGAAAGGTCGTCTCCGGCGGATCGACGATTACAATGCAGGTCGCGCGGCTGCTCGAGAATTCCGGCACGGGGCGCTGGCCCGGTAAAATCAGGCAGATCCGCGTGGCTCTGGCGCTTGAGCGCGCATTTGGCAAAGATGAGATCCTGTCGCTTTACCTGACGCATGCGCCCTATGGCGGGCCATTAGAGGGGGTGCGCGCCGGATCGTTGGCGTGGTTCGGAAAAGAACCCGCACGCCTGAATATGGACGAGGCGGCATTGCTTGTCGCCCTGCCACAGTCCCCCGAAAGCAGACGCCCCGACCGTCATCCGGATGCCGCATTGCAGGCGCGTGACCGTGTGCTTGATCGGGTGCAAGCCCCTTCGCGGATGCGGCTTGCGCCGGTGCCCCGCCGTATGCGGCCATTTCCCCGTCTGGCCCCTCATTTGACCGACTTTGCCCGTGACCGCGCGCCCGCAACGCAGCGGATTGACCTGACCGTTGATGCGGGACTGCAAGGGCAGATGGAACAGTTGGCGCGGCGGGCTGTGCAAGGACGCTCTGCGCATCTCTCTGCAGCGATTGTCGTCGCGGACCATCAGACGGGGCAGGTCATCGCATCGGTGGGCTCGCCCGATTATTCCGATGCGGCAGGTGCTTTGGGGTTTGTTGATATGACGCGCGCCTTGCGGTCGCCCGGATCGACGCTCAAGCCCTTCATCTATGGGTTGGCATTTGACCAAGGCTTGGTGCATCCGGAAAGCCTGATCAACGATGCCCCGACAAGTTTCGGTCGCTATGCGCCGCAAAATTTCGATGGCATGTATCGCGGCGAACTGACCGTGCGCGAGGCATTGCAACTTTCCTTGAACATCCCGCCGGTCCTGCTGACCCAGGAAATCGGACCGGCCCGGCTGATGGGATTGCTGAAAAAAGGCGGTGCACAGGCTGTCGTACCGGGTGGCAAACCCGGGCTGGCGGTGGCCTTGGGGGGCGTGGGGCTGACCCTGAATGATCTGGTGCAGCTTTACGGCGGGGTCGCGAATGGCGGCAAAGTGCAGCCGTTGGTCTGGCAACAACAGATGCCGCAGCCTGCGGCAAAGCAGATCATGTCCCGCGCATCCGCCTGGCATCTGTGGGATATTCTGGCCGATTTGGCACCGCCGCCGGGGGTGGCCGCCCATCGACGCCAGATCGCCTATAAGACCGGCACGTCCTATGGTCACCGCGATGCATGGAGCATCGGTTTCGACGGCCAGCATGTCATCGGTGTTTGGCTGGGGCGTCCGGATGGCACACCGGTACCGGGGGCCTTTGGCGGTGATCTTGCTGCGCCGATCCTGTTCGAGGCGTTTGGCCGCGTTTCAGGCACGCGCAGCCCGGGGCCGATGCCCCCGCCGGAAACGCTGATGGTGAGCACGGCAGAACTGCCTTTGCCCTTGCAGCGGTTTCGCAGCAGATCCGCCGCGTTCAGACCCGCCACAAATAGGCCCGTCGTGCAGTTTCCGCCCCAAGGCGCAGTTCTGCACCGGGCCGGCTATGGTGTTCCGCTCAAGCTGGATGCAGGGGAGTTGCCGCTGACGGTTCTGGTCAACGGTGCTGCGGTTCTGACGGGGCTGAGAGAGCGCTCTACCGTCCTGCCGCTGGACGATCTGGGCTTTTCACGGATATCCGTGATTGACGCCAAAGGCCGCAGTGCCGAGGTCGAAATCAGATTGCAGTAGCCATGGCTGGCTTAGGTCCGTCGTCCCTCGCGCAGCCATGCGGCCACGATCAGCAGCGCACTGAGCAGCAGAACCAGCCAACCGGGCAGCAGCGGGGTTTGGCGCACATCGCGTGTCTCGTAGGCGTTGCGAGGTGTCAGGCCGATCCAGCCACGCCCTGCGGCAGGGCGACCGGGCCTGACCTCGCGGATACGGGGCAATCCGTCTTCGACCCGCACCATGCCACCGCGCATTGCGGCAAGGATCGGGGCCATGGTTTCATCACTCGCAATCGTATCGACGAATTCACGCGGTGCCGCTGGCCCCAGACCGATAACGCTGACCTGATCGCCGTTTTCAAGACGGTACAGTCCAATCTCAGGCCCCTCAAAAAGCCCCTCGAACACACCCGGCGCGGTTTCAGAAAGCGGGATGTTGACCGTGCTGCCGTCGGGCGCAGTGATAGTGACATCAGGAACGGCGTCGCCCAGACTGCGGCGTATGATGCGCATGGTTTGCCCCTCGGCGGTTGCAGTCAGGGCTTCTTCCTCCAGTTCGGGTTCTTTCATCATCCAATGGGCAAGGCGGCGCAGCAGTTCCAACTGGGGTCCGCCACCTTCATAGCCACGGCTCCACAGCCACGCATGGTCAGAGGCAAGCAGCGCCACACGGCCTTCTTCAACCCGGTTGAGGATCAACAAGGGGCGGTCGTCTTTGCCGGTCATGACCACATCGCCTTGGGGGTCTGTGACATCAATCTGGCGCAGCCACCGGCCCCAATCCCCGCGACCAGGCAGGTTTGTGGTGACGGGGTGGCGTTCGCCCAAATCGGATATGATGGGCAGAAACGGTTCTTCGATCACGCGCGCGGAGGGTGTTGCCGGCAGCACCGCGCCAAGCGGCGACCGAAACAGGCTGTCGGCGCTGGCAAAATCACGCCCCGCGGCCACCAGAACGGCACCGCCCTTGCGCACATAATTCGCAACGTTTTCGAGATACAGACCGGGCAGGATGCCGCGCCGTTTGTAGCGGTCAAAGATGATCAGATCGAAGTCGTCGATCTTTTCCATGAACAATTCACGGGTCGGAAAGGCGATCAGGGACAGTTCGTCAACGGGGACGCCATCCTGCTTTTCGGGGGGGCGCAGGATCGTGAAATGCACCAGATCGACCGAGCTGTCGGATTTCAGCAGATTGCGCCATGTGCGCCCGCCGGGGTGTGGTTCACCGCTGACCAGCAACACGCGCAAGCGGTCACGCACGCCGTTCATCTGGATCAGCGCCACGTTGTTGCGGTCGGTCAGTTCCCCGTCGGCTTCGGGCAGGGAAAACCGGATCACGTTGCGCCCGCCGTGGGGCAGGGTCACGGGCAGGTCTAGGTCTTGCCCGATCGGCACGCGAAAGGATTGCGCCTCTTCTCCATCAACGGAAATATCGATCCGCGCCAAGCCGCCCGCATCAGGGGCTGCACCCAGATCGTCAATCCGCAAGGTCAGCGTGACCGGTTCGCCGATAATAGCAAAGGCAGGCGCGTTGCGCACGGACAGGCGGCGGTCCCAGTCGGTTTCCTTGCCGGTCATCAGCAGATGCAGCGGAGCGGGCAGATCGACTGGCAGATCGGCATCGTGAATACGCCCGTCGCTGACTGCCAGAATGCCAGCAATCCGCGCGCGCGGTTCTTCGGCCAGTGCTTCGCTTAAGGCGGTCATCAGCTGTGTTCCGGCATCGCCTGCACCATCGGGGATGGCCACGCGGCGCAATTCGGTGTTGTCCCGCGCTGCGATTGTCGCAGCAATCGCGTCAGCGGCCTGGGTGCTTTGGTCTGTGCGGTCGCCCAGATTTTGGCTGGCGCTTTTGTCTTCCAGCAGGATCACGATGTCGCTTAGGGGCGCGCGGTCTTCTTGTTGAAAGGACGGGCCAGACAGCGCGGCAAGCACCACCAGCATGGCCAGCCCGCGCAAGGCCCATCCTTGCAAACCGCGCAGCACAGCCAGAAGTGTCGCGACAAGGGCAATCGCCGCGACCACGCCCAGCAAAACCATGGGGATCATCGGATCAAAAACGATTGTGGAAGTCATTGGCCCAACCGATCCAGCAGCGCAGGCACATGGACCTGATCCGATTTATAATTCCCGGTCAGCACATGCATGACCAGATTGACGCCGAACCGGTAGGCCAGTTCACGTTGGCGTTCACCTGCAAACCCGCGTCCCACCGGTACCATTGGCACGCCATTGGGGGACACGGCCCAGGCCGCCGCCCAGTCGTTGCCCCCGATGACAACCGGTGTGACCCCGTCGTTGAGGTTGCGAAACGGCATGCCTTCGACCTGTTCGGCATCGGGGGGGGATGCTTCGACCCAGATATCACGACCTGTATGGCGGCCGGGGAAATCTTGCAGCAGATAAAAGGTGCGGGTCAGCACGTGGTCGCCCGGCAGCGGTTCAAGCGGGGGGATGTCCAGCGGTGCAGCAAGGTCTTGCAGCTTGCGGCCATTCGGGCTGGACCCGCCGAAACCTGCGATATTTGCATCGCGCGTGTCGAACAGGATAAGCCCCCCCGACCTGAGATAGGCATTCAGCTTTGCATAGGCATCGCCGGACGGGCGCGGCTGGTCCGGTGTGATGGGCCAGTAAAGCATCGGAAAGAACGCCAGCTCGTCCACCTCAAGATCGACGCCGATGGGGTTTGCGGGTTCTACCGAGGTGCGGAAAAACAACGTGTCCGACAGCCCGCGCAAGCCCGCCTCTGACAGTTCGTCAACGGAGGGGTTCGCGGTGATCACATAGGCCAGCGTCATCTCGGCGGTGGCATTCAGGGCAAATTCATCAGCGGTTTGCGCATCGGCCGGGGCAGGGATATGCATCAGTGAAACCAAGATGATCGCCGCGGCATTGCTGCGTTTCAGCAACCGACCGGACAGGGCCAGTGACGCCACCACATCTGCAAGCAACAGCAGAATCGACAGGCTAAGCAGCCATCCGGCCAGCGGCATTTCGGGCGCAACAGCCAGACCGCGCACAGGCACGTCGCCGGGCCATGTGGCTGCCGCCAGTGTGGTCTGATCTGTGACCACATTGCGGGCGATGCGACGATCACCTGATGCATATATCCCCGGTTGCAAGGTTGGTCCGGCGGGGGTTGCCGCCAGATCGGCACCATCGACGCCGGGCAGGTTACCTGCGTCTTTCAGCTGGCCAAACCCGTCCATCACCCGCAGCGGCGTCCATGTGGTGCCTGCCAGATCCTGCGCCTCTACCGACGCGGTCGAGGATGAAATCGCCAAGCGTTCCATCATTTGCACAAACAGGCCAGACAGCGGCAAGGTCGACCATTCGGCAGTCGCTGTCACGTGGAACAAGACGACCTGACCCTGACCAAGCGCCTTGCGCGTGACCAGCGGTGTGCCATCGCTAAGCGATGCAATTACCCGGTCGGCAAGGGTGGGGTCAGGTTGGGCAACCACCTGGGCCGACACCACCACATCATCCGGAACTTCGAGCCCGAAGAAGGGCGAGGATTCGCGGAATGTATCCAGCGATTTAGGCTCTCCCCAGCTCATCGCGCCCCCAACGCTGCGGCCACCCGCGCGCAGGCGAACCGGCATCAGCGGGTCTTCGGCGTCGCGCGAAATGTCACTGGCGGCAATACGCGGGCCTGCGAAACGTACCAGCATGCCACCGGCTTCGATCCATTTTTCCAAGGGGGCTTGTTCAGCTTCGGACAGGGTTGCGATGTCGGCCAGAACGATCACATCGGGGTTGGCGGGCAGAACATCGGCAAGCGACCCGTGGATAATATCGGCAGCCGGTGCAAGGGCCTGTTCGATATAGTGCAAGGGCGAAAGCAGTTCCAAACCTTCGCGGTTTTCGCGGCTTGCGATCAGGGCAACTTCGCGGCGGCGCAATCCGTCATCCACCAGCGTCGTCGCTCCGGCTGATCGCTGCCCCGCAATGTCGAACCGTGTGATCCGCGCGCGCAGCTCGGCTGGCAAGGAAAGCGCGGCGGAGGTTTCGGTCTCACCGTTTTTAAACTGCGCAGGCACGGTGGCCAGAACACGCGCGTTTCCGGCGGGGTCACGGCCCTGGGCGTTCAGGATAACCTCGCGGGCATCCCCGGCCACAGCGCGTTTTACGGTCAATGTGATGGCACCGTCCTTGTAGCTGGCAGGGGCCATCGCCAGCACATTCGCACCGGTCTGATATGCTTCGACGGCACCCTGATCTTGCAGCGCATCCAGCATGTTGCTGCGGCTTGCATAATCCAGCCCGTCGCTGAACCAGAGCGTGTCAAACCCGTCGAGCGTTTTGGATATTTCAATCGCCCGAATGATGTCAGCGTCCGAGGGTTGCCAGGCGGCAGGCTGCAAACCGGCAAGCCGCGTGCGCCACACATCCGCGGATTGAAATGCCGGTTCTTCGGGGCGGGTGAGGGTCAGAAAGCCCACGGTGCGGTTCGCGCGGGCGGCACGGGTCAGCTGCGCGTCGATCACTTCGCTTTGTTGCTGCCACCGCGTGGCCCCGGCCCATGACCCGTCCAGCACGATCAGCAAGGGGCCAGACCCGTCGGCCTGTTGTTCTTGCGGGTTCAGAATGGGGCCGGCCAGCCCGATGATAATCGCGGCAACGGCCAGCATACGCAAAAGCAGCAACCACCACGGGGTGCGGTCAGAAACGCTTTCGTCATCTTTCAGGCCTAAAAGAAGCGCCACACCCGGAAATCTTTGGCGGATCGGCGCGGGGGGAACGGCCCGCAGGATGAGCCACAGAATAGGCAGCGCAAGAAGCGCCAGCAAAAGCCACGGCGCTGAAAAACCGATGCCGCCCAATACCGTCATGCTGCCATCCCCGCGCGGGTATCCAGCGCCGAATACAGCCACAACAGCGCCGATTGCGCAGAGGCGTTCGTGTGATGCACGCCGTAATGCCAACCGGTCAGCGCACACAGGCGTTGAAGCTCGGATTTGCGTTCGGCAAGGCGTTCAAGGTAGCGGGATTTCAGATCACTGGCCTTTAGGGTTTCGTGGCTTAGCGTGCCGCCGATGCTTTGAAATATGGTTCTGCCCGAAAAGGGAAACGCTTCCTCTGACGGGTCCAGCAGATGGCACAGAACACCGCGCACCCCGCGATCTGCGGCTTTGGTCAGGGCAAGGGTCACCCCCTCAAGATCACCCATGAAATCCGAGATGAACAGCGCGCGGGCATGGGGGATCATGGCGCGGTGTTCTGGGGGGGCATAATCGGCGGGGTCATCCTTGCAGAACATCTCGGCCAAACGCAGGATTTGCGGCCTGCCAGAACGTGGGGGCAGTGCTGTGCCCGTGAGCCCCACACGTTCGCCGCCGCGTTGCAGCATGATCGCAACGGCAAGGCCCAGCAACCGCGCGCGGTCAATCTTTTGCGGCAGTTTCACGTCTGATGAAAACCGCATGGACGCCCCTTGATCGACCCAAAGCATGACGGATTGCGCAATCTGCCATTCGCGTTCGCGCACAAATTCCTGATCGCCCATCGCCGAGCGTCGATAATCAATCCGGCGGCGGCTGTCGCCCGCCTGTGCGGGGCGGTATTGCCAGAAATCATCGCCGACACCTGCGCGTCGTCGTCCGTGCGCACCCAGCAAAACAGCGCCCGCCAGATGTTCCGCCCGCGCCAGAAGATCCGGAAACCGGGCTGCCTGAGCTTCGGCATCGGCGCGAAGGGTTGCGGGGGTTTTCACGCTGCGGCCTTTTTCCCGGTCAGGCTGGTGGCGGTCGTGTCAATCAGATCGTTCAAGCTGTCGCCGCGTGCGCGTGCGGCAAAGTTCAGCGCCATGCGGTGGCTAAGCACCGGACGCGCCATATCAATCACGTCTTCTGCTGAGGGGGCCAAACGACCCTGCAACAAGGCGCGGGCGCGCACGGTCAACATCAACGCCTGCGCCGCACGCGGGCCGGGGCCCCAAGCGACGGTTTCACGCACCCTTGCGCTGGCTTCCGGTTCGTCGGGGCGGAAGGCGCGGACAAGGTCGAGGATCATTTCAACCACTGAGTCGCCCACCGGCATACGGCGCAACAAGGTTTGCGCGGCCAGCAGTTCATCGCTCGAAAAGACCTGAGTGGATTGCGCATCATTTTCGCCCGTCGTGGCCAGCAAAATATCACGTTCGGTTTTGCGGTCGGGATAGGCCACGTCGATCTGAACGAGAAAGCGGTCAAGCTGCGCTTCGGGGAGCGGATAGGTGCCTTCCTGTTCGATCGGGTTTTGGGTGGCCAGAACGTGGAACGGCTTGCCAAGGGGGCGGTCCTGACCTGCTACCGTGACGGTCTTTTCCTGCATCGCTTGCAGCAAGGCGGATTGCGTGCGCGGCGAGGCGCGGTTGATCTCGTCGGCCATCAGCAACTGGCAAAAGATCGGCCCTTCGACAAAGCGGAAGGCGCGGGTGCCGTCGGGGGCGGTATCCAACACCTCGGAGCCCAGAATATCGGCGGGCATCAGATCGGGGGTGAATTGCACGCGGTTGCCTTCAAGGCCCATCACGGTGCTGAGCGTTTCTACCAGCCGCGTCTTGCCCAGACCCGGCAAACCGATCAGCAGGCCATGCCCGCCGCATAGCAGCGCGGTCAATGTCAGGTCGACAACCCGTTCCTGACCGATAAAACGATTGGTGATAGACGCTTTTGCCTGCGCCAGCTTTTCCCCGAGTGCTTCAATATCGGCTACCATATCGCTGGCTTCGGTCATGACTTTTGCGTCCTCTGAATTATATAGGTTATGTGTAAGTGTATCTTGTGAACTGGAAATGGCAAAAGCAATGAGTGGACAAAAAACCGTGACCCCGACCGCCGCAGGCCTTGCTGCCTCTGTTTCCGCCACAAAAACACGCGGATTGCCGCCTGTCGAGACGTGGAACCCGCCGTTTTGCGGTGACATCGACATGGAGATCAAGCGCGACGGTACCTGGTTCCACGAAGGGACGCCGATTGGCCGTCGTGGATTGGTCAAATTGTTTGCATCGATTCTGATCCGCGAGGACGATAAATACTTTCTGGTCACGCCCGTTGAAAAGGTGGGGATCAGGGTTGAAGACGCGCCATTCATTGCTGTTGATTTCGATGTGCAGGGCGAAGGGCGCGATCAGAGGTTGGTTTTCAAGACCAACCTTGATGACATCGCGACCGCCAGTGACGATTTGCCGATCCGCGTTGTGCGGGATGCCGAAACCGGCGAGCCGTCGCCCTATGTGCGTGTGCGCCGCAATCTGGAAGCATTGATAGATCGCAAAAGCTTTTACCGGCTTGTTGACTTGGGTGAACACCACGAAGGCTGGTTTGGCGTTTGGTCGGGCGGTGTGTTTTTCGGGCTGATCCCCTCGAACGAATTGCCTGATTAGGGTCTGTTCTACTGGTCTTTCCCTGCGGTTTTGATAGCATGAACCGACAGAAAACAAGACGAGCACAATGCGCATGAAACCTGCCGCAAACCTAAGCCTTTTGTGGCAGGAGATCGACTATCTCGACCGGTTTGAAGCCGCCGCACAGGCCGGGTTCACGGCTGTCGAAATCCTGTTTCCCTATGACGTGCCCGTAACCGCCACCAAGGCTGCGTGTGAGGCGAACGGGCTGACGCTTGTCTTGATCAACGCACCACCGCTGAACCCCGCAGGCGGGGAACGCGGCTTTGCTGCGGTGCCTGAACTGGTCGATGTGTTTCGCAAGGATATCTTGCGCGCCTTCAAATATGCAGAAGCGCTGGGTGCGCGTTTTTTGCATGTGATGGCCGGCCCCGGACAAGGCGACGCAGCGTTCGAAACCTTTTGCCGCAACCTGATCTGGGCGGCGAATGCTGCGCCCGACGGGCTGGTGCTGACGATTGAACCGCTCAACCCTGTGGCAATGCCGGGGTATTTCCTGAATGATTACGGATTGGCCAAGCAGGTTCTGAACACCGTTTCGATGCCGAATCTGGGGCTTCAGTTCGACAGCTATCATGCACAGATGATCCACGGCGATGCTGCACGGGTTTTTGAAACCTACCAGCCCCATATCGTTCACGCTCAGATTGGCGACACCCCTGATCGCGGTGCCCCGGGCAGTGGCGATATCGATTTTACCAAGCTTTTTGCGGTGATGGCTGGTGCTGGCTATGACGGTTGGATAAGTGGTGAATATAACCCCGGCCCACGGACCCAAGACAGTCTGAATTGGATGAGAATGCTATGATACCTGCCCGTTTTGCGCCGATCGCCTTTGGTTTCTTCCTGTCGGGAATCATGTCTTTTATCGTTTCCGGCATTGCGATTATCCGCGCTACAGGTTGGGAAACCGGGCTGTTCGGGGTGTGGATCGGCGCGTGGCTCACCAGCTGGCTGGTGGCTTTTCCCACGGTATTGATCGTCGCGCCGCTGGCCCGGCGTATTGTCGCCAGACTGGTCAGAAACGAACAGGTCTGAGGCCAGCGAAAGACCGCGATATTATCGATTCCGCGGCGACTAGTGTGCCTCGGCCCAGTTCGCACCAACGCCCGCATCAACGGTCAGCTTTACATCCAGCTTAACCACAGGGTCCGCGGCATTTTCCATCACGTGGCGGGCGGCCTTGATCAAATCATCTTCGGCCCCTTTTTCGACCTCGAACAGAAGTTCATCGTGAACCTGCAACAACATCGTCGCCGGAATATCCTTGATTGCATCCGGCATGCGGATCATGGCGCGGCGAATGACATCGGCCGCTGTGCCCTGGATCGGGGCGTTGATTGCGGCGCGTTGGGCGAAACCGGCACGCGGGCCTTTGGCACCAATCTCGGGGGTGTTGATCTTGCGGCCGAACAGCGTCTGAACATAGCCGTGTTCTTTGGCAAAGGCCTTGGTGTTGTCCATATAGGTGCGAATGCCGGGGAAACGTTCGAAATAGCGGTCGATGAACCCCTGCGCTTCGGCGCGAGGAATGCGCAGATTGCGCGCCAGACCAAAGCCGGAAATGCCGTAAATCACACCAAAGTTGATCGCCTTGGCCTGACGGCGCACGTCTGGTGTCATCTCGTCCAGCGGCACGCCGAACATCTCGGATGCGGTCAGGGCGTGAATGTCGATGCCATCGCGAAACGCCTGTTTCAGCTCGGGAATGTCGGCAATATGCGCCAGAATACGCAATTCGATCTGGGAATAGTCCAGTGCAACCAGCGCCTTACCCTGCTCTGCGACAAAGGCCTCGCGAATGCGGCGGCCTTCTTCCGACCGGATCGGGATGTTTTGCAGGTTCGGATCGGTCGACGCCAAACGGCCTGTGGACGCCCCCGCAATCGAATAGGATGTGTGCACGCGGCCGGTGTCTTTGTTGATGTGCCCCTGAAGGGCGTCCGTATAGGTCGATTTCAGCTTGGACAGTTGCCGCCAGTCCAGAATGCGCCGCGGGAAATCATGTTCGGTGGCAAGGTCTTCCAGAATGTCCGCACCGGTGGAATATTTCCCGTTCGCACCCTTTTTGCCGCCCTCAAGGCCCATGTCGTCGAACAGAACCTCGCCCACCTGCGCAGGCGATCCGACATTAAACTTGCGCCCGACCATCTCGTAAATCTCGTCCTCCAGCCCGGCCATTTTCTGGGCAAAGGCATTGGACATCCGGCTTAGGGTGTCGCGATCAACCTTGACGCCGGACCGTTCCATCGCGGCCAGAACCGGCACCAAGGGGCGCTCAAGGGTTTCGTAAACCTTGGTCACCTGGACGCGGTGCAATTGCGGCTTGAACAGCTGCCACAGACGCAAGGTGATATCGGCATCCTCGGCGGCATAGGGGACAGCATCGGCAAGCGGCACCTTGTCAAAGGTGATCGCGGATTTACCAGACCCCAGCAGCGGTTTGATCGGGATCGGCGTGTGCCCCAGATAGCGTTCCGATAGCGTGTCCATCCCGTGCCCGTGCAGACCCGCATGCATGACGTAGGACATGAGCATCGTGTCATCAATCGGCGCGACCTTGATGCCGACCTGCGCGAAAATCTTGCTGTCGTATTTCATGTTCTGGCCGATCTTGAGGATCGACGGATCGGTCAGCATCGGCGTCAGCATCCGCAGGGCTTCTTCGGTCGGCATCTGCCCCTCAGCCAGATCATCCGAACCGAACAGGTCGTCGGCAGAATGGGTTTTATGGATCAACGGAATATAGCAGGCCTTGCCCGGCTCAACGCATAAGGAAATGCCAACCAGATCGGCAACCATTTCATCCAGGCCGGTTGTTTCGGTGTCCACGGCAACATAGCCGAATTCGTAAATCCGGTCGATCCAGCCCTGCAAGGCCTTGGCATCGCTGACCTGTTCATAGCCCCCGGCATCAAAGCCGACTTCCGCAACGACGGGGGCATCCTTGGCCTTGGGTTCTTCGATGACCGGGGCTTCTTTGCCCAATACTTCGGCCACGCGCTTGGACAGGGTGCGGAATTCCATTTCGGCGAGAAAGCCCAGCAGCCTGTCTGCATCGGGCGCGCGCACCTCAAGATCGTCCAGAGTAAAGTCCAGCGGCGTGTTTTCATCCAGCAACACCAGTTTGCGCGACAGGCGGATCTGGTCGGCATGGTCGATCAACGTCTGGCGGCGCTTGGGCTGCTTTATCTCGGCCGCCCGATCCAGCAGGGCATCCAGATCGCCAAATTCATTGATCAGCAGGGCCGCCGTTTTAATGCCGATACCGGGCGCGCCGGGCACGTTATCGACTGAATCGCCGGCCAAAGCCTGCACATCGACAACACGTTCGGGGTAGACGCCGAACTTTTCGAACACGCCCTCACGGTCGATGGTCTTGTTCTTCATCGCGTCCAGCATTTCCACGCCGCCGCCCACCAGTTGCATCAAATCCTTGTCCGAACTGATGATCGTGCAGCGCCCGCCAGCGGCCCGCGCCTGAACAGCCAGAGTGGCGATGATGTCATCCGCCTCATAGCCTTCCTTTTCCTTGCACGCGATATTGAATGCCTCTGTCGCAGTGCGTGTCAGGGGGATCTGGGGGCGCAAATCCTCGGGCATGGCCTCGCGGTTGGCCTTGTAAAGGTCGTACATGTCGTTGCGAAACGTATGGCTGCCCTTGTCGAAAATCACGGCGGCATGGGTGGGCGCATCAGGGCCGGTGTTCCCTTCGACATAGCGGTGCAGCATGTTGCAAAATCCGGCCACAGCCCCGATCGGCAACCCGTCCGATTTGCGCGTCAACGGGGGAAGCGCGTGATAGGCGCGAAAAATAAACGCCGATCCGTCGATCAGATGCAGATGGTGACCCTTGCCAAATGTGCCGGACATATCAGTGCTCCCCTAGATGATTGCGCTCTTTTGCCACGAAGCCGCCGCACCTGCCAGCAGACATTCTGCACAGCCCCGTGTTCATTTTGCCAAATAAACTCCCCGCGGAGCGTCCCGCCGCTGCATCACCTGGATTGGTAAAGATCAAAGGACAGGCTGACCGACAAAGGCATCGGCGTCCAAATGCCAAACCGAATCCCTGCCTCCCGCAATCTTTCGCCGATCCAGACATTGCAGGTGCGCAGAATGTGGAATGTGCCTTTGGCCTCGAAAAAACCGTCGGTTTGCGTGTAGCCGGCAACATCAGATCTGATGGGCTCGCCGTCGGCATCTGTTTTCAGGGTCGCCCATATCCCGTCCAGCAGGGCGGCATATTCGCGCTCTGACAGCGCAAGAGGTCTCGCGGGCAGGTCGTCGGGCAGTGCCCCTGCAATATCAAGGCGCAGGACAGATCTGTCCCCGATGATGCCACGCCAGATCGCAGGCAGGCTCATATCGGCATAGGTCGGGGTTTGGGTGTAGAAATCATGGGCACCCCAGCCAACTACGAGCCATTCAGCGGCAGGATGGTCAAGCCAGATCCCCAACTCAGCCAGCGGGGTGAAGCGTTTCACACTCAGTGCGTCAAGCGGCAGCACCAGATCATAGTGGATCGGGCCGCTTACCAGTAAAACTTCGCGTGTTTTGGCATCGGTATCAGGTGCTGCAGGGCTGGGGATAATCGCCCCGAGGATGGCCGCCGACAGATAGAGCGCGGGCACAAGCGCAAGCAGGCTCAGCCATCTGGCGAGTTTCCTCAGACTTTGCCCTCAAAATCCTGATGGATGAATTTGCAATCGCAATAGCCGCATTCAACCCAGCCTTTATCATGCGGGATTTGCAGCCAGACGCGGGGATGGCCCAAAGCGCCTTCGCCGCCGTCACAAGCGACGCGCCAACTGTTCACGATGCGGGATTCTGGGGCTTGCGTAGTCATGTGGTCGTCCTTGGCTTTGGATGCGCTGTTGTTATGACCAAACCAGACCGTCAGGGCAAGGGGTGGCAATGTTTTGAGCGGTGGAACTCTACAAGTTTGTAATCTGGGTTGAATTGGGTTCACCAAAGGGCAATCTGCCGCTAAAAGACGCAAAACATCCCAATCTGTCGGAGCAATCGTCACATGGCATCCCCAAAACCCGTCGTATTATGCATCCTGGATGGATGGGGTCAGCGCGCCGAGGCTGAAGGCAACGCCCCTTTGCTGGCGAAAACCCCGAATTTCGACTGGATCATGCAAAATTGCCCCAGTTCCACGTTGACCACGTTCGGGCCGGATGTCGGTTTGCCCAAGGGGCAGATGGGCAACTCCGAAGTGGGGCACACCAATATTGGTGCGGGCCGAGTCGTGGCGATGGATTTGGGCCAGATCGACCTTGCGATCGAGCAGGGAAGCTTTGCCACGCATCCGCCCATGTTGGCATTTATCGAAAAGTTGAAGAAAACCGGTGGCACGGCGCATCTGATGGGCCTGGTCTCTGATGGCGGGGTGCATGGCCATCTGTCCCATTTGGTTGCCGCCGTCAAAGCGTTGCACGACCAGGGCATTCCTGTGGTCATCCACGCTCTGACGGACGGGCGCGATGTGGCCCCGCGCTCGGCGGTCGGGTTTTTCGAGACGTTGCATGACGCGCTGCCCAGTGGTGTGCGGATCGGTTCTGTGAGCGGGCGTTATTTCGCGATGGACCGTGACAACCGCTGGGACCGCGTTGCCAAAGCATATGGCGCGATTGTGCAGGCCAGCGGCGAGACGGCGCAAACGGCGCTTGATGCGGTAAACGCCGCCTATGGGCGCGACGAAAATGATGAATTCATCCAGCCGACTGTTATTGCGGGCTATGAAGGTGCCAAGGATGGCGACGGCCTGTTTTGTCTGAACTTCCGCGCCGACCGCGCCCGCGAGATCATGGCCGCCATCGGCGCCCCTGATTTTGATGCCTTTGATACCGGCGACAGGCCGGATTGGGCCGCCTTGATGGGGATGGCCGAATATTCCGAAGCGCATAGCATTTACACCTCGACCATGTACCCGAAGCCACAGATCGTGAACACGTTGGGGTCTTGGGTGGCGCAGCACGGCTTGCGTCAGTTCCGTCTGGCCGAGACTGAAAAATACCCCCATGTGACGTTCTTTCTGAACGGCGGCGAGGAAACCCCCGCCGCAGGTGAAGACCGCGTCATGCCGAAGTCGCCCGATGTCGCGACCTATGATCTGCAACCCGAGATGTCATGCGCCGAAGTGACCGACAATTTTGTCAAGGCAATCAACGATGGGTATGATCTGATCGTGGTGAATTATGCCAACCCCGACATGGTTGGCCACACCGGCGATCTGGATGCCGCCATCGCCGCCTGTGAAGCCGTGGATCAGGGCTTGGGGCGCGTGTTGCAGGCGTTGGATGCAGCGGGTGGTGCGATGGTTATCACCGCCGATCATGGCAATTGCGAAACGATGATCGACCCCGAAACCGGTGGTGCGCATACGGCGCATACATTGAACCCGGTCCCCGTCGCGGTTGTTGGCGGGCCGGCGCATGCGAAACTGCGCAGCGGGCGGCTGGCCGATCTGGCTCCGACCGTGCTGCAACTGATGGGGCTGGAACAACCCGTCGAGATGACCGGAAAGTCGCTGCTGGAATGATGCGGCTTTGCGCCTTCTTACTCCTGATCTGGCCTTTGGCCGGACTTGCGCAGACCGAGGCCGCCGATCAGGCGCGCCGTGCGATGGGCGATCTTGAGCGGGCATCGGCGCAACTGGATGCCGCAGAGGGCGCGCGTGACCGCGTTCAGGCGTTGACCCAGACCATTCAGGCGTTCGAGGTTGGCTTGGGTGCCATGCGAGAAGGTCTGCGCCAAGCCGCGATAAACGAGGCGCAGCTTAGCAAAAAGCTGCAAGCCCGCGATGGCGAGGTGGCGCAATTGCTAGGGGTGTTGCAAAGCATTGGTGGCAACCCATCGCCCACGCTGTTTCTGCATCCGGATGGGCCGATTGGCACGGCACGGGCAGGCATGTTGCTGGCAGAACTGACGCCTGCGCTAAATGCGCGCGCTGACCAGTTGCGGCAGGATCTCGAAGATGTGCAGACCCTGCGGGTTTTGCAGGCCGATGCAGCCAAGCGACTGCAAGAGGGGCTGACCGAGGTCCAGCGCGCCCGTACCGAGTTGAACCAAGCTATGGCGAACCGCACGGACCTTCCCAAGCGGTTCACAGAAGACCCGGTGCGCACGGCGATCCTGATTTCGACCTCGGAAACGCTGTCGGGGTTTGCCAGCGGTCTTTCGCAAATGACCTCTGAACAGATCGAACCCGCGCCGTTGAACATCGACGGAGAGGTGGGCACGCTGCCGTTGCCGGTTCAGGGCCTTGTGCTGCGCCGCGCAAATGAGACAGACGCAGCAGGTGTCACGCGGCCCGGCATTATCCTTGCCACACGGCCCCGTGCGATCGTGACCACCCCTACAGCAGCGACAATCCGCTATATCGGGCCGCTTTTGGACCTT
>Ga0206127_1000630_pt1 | contig 42379 bp, 2 predicted proteins | sample Helgoland_Spring_6_FD_148646 | JGI IMG/M metagenome (GOLD analysis project Ga0206127, IMG submission 148646) | Pelagic subsurface seawater microbial communities from Kabeltonne, Helgoland, North Sea - Helgoland_Spring_Bloom_20160419_1 | ecosystem: Environmental > Aquatic > Marine > Epipelagic ...
CATTGCTGCTTAAGCGAACCGCCTGTCCGTCAACATATTCAATAAGACCGTTATCACCGAGGATAGAATCATTGCCGCTATCCGTGGTGATGATGTCGCCACCAAAGCCACCGACAATGGTATTGTCACCGCCAAGAGTGGTGATGTTGTCATCGCCGCCCTGGTCAGTTGCCGTCGACTGAAGATCAGTGATAACACCGGCGGCATAGTTAATCTTGCCGCTGTCACCGATCACTGTGTCGGAACCCGACCCAGTAGTGACCACATCCGCGCCTTGACCGGCTATAACAGTATTGTCGCCTTCGCCTACCGCGATCGTATCCACATCACCTAAGGCTGTCTCACTGCTTTCTGCGCTGATCAAAAGACCCGCGGAGTAAGTCAGTTCACCGTTATCACCCAGCACAACATCCGTGCCATCTAAGGTGGTGACATCATCATTGGAGAGACCCGCTAAGATACGGTTGTCGCCAGAACCTGCGGTAATAATGTCGCGACCCGTAGTGGCCACCTCATCATCATTACTGCTTAAGCGAACCGCGCTGCCATCAACATATTGGATAACACCGTTATCGCCGAGAATTGCATCATTGCCATTAGTGGTAGTGATTGTGTCGCTACCAAAGCCGCCAACAATCGTATTGTCGCCGCCAAGCGCGGTGATGCTGTCATCACCCCCCTGGTCAGCAGATCTAGATTGAATAGAGGAAATCAGACCCGCAGCATCGTAATTAATCTCACCGTCGTCACCAACAATTAGATCGTCACCCGAACCACTGTTAACCGTATCAATACCAACACCCGCAATAATGATATTGCTGCCGTAGAGGTCAGTAATCGTATCGTTGGATGACTCAGAATCTACGCTGACAATACGCGCCATAGTGATATTGCCGAAGCCGTTAAAGGCCTGTTCAGCTAATAGTGCCCTTGCCTCCTGATCTTCAACCCGGCCATTATTACCAAATATAATGTCGCGACCCGCACTGCCAAAGATGATGTCATCACCGGACATGCCGCGGATTAAATCATTGCCCTGACCACCAAGGATCGTATCATTCCCGGCCCCACCCCAGAGGGTGTCATTCCCTGTCATTCCACTAATGAAGTCGGTGCCCTGCTGGCCGCTTATCTCGTCATTACCACGCCCGCCAAACAACACGTCATCACCCAGACCGCCAGTGATTTGATCTTTATGCCAGCCGCCATAAACTTGAACGGCTAAGTCCGATGCCGAGGCGTCGAACACATCGTCTCCATCCTGAGTAAAGGTCTGTAAGCGGCGCTCACCAAACCGAGCACCGTCCACTTGAGTACTCAAATTGGACGCTGCGGTGGCCGAGGCGGCAACAGTAATCTGGTCATCACCGTCGTTGGTATAGAGAGTAGTAATACTAAGATCGCCAGAGTAGACCGACTCAATATCAATAACATCGTCACCTCTGGAGGTCCAGATAACCAAACCATCATCGAAGTTGCCGTCTGTGGCCTGGTAATTGATTACACCAGCTGATGCGCCACTTAGACTGCTATCCGTTAACACAATTGCAGCATCACCAACGGTACTGTCAAAGTCACTTATATAGAGTTGGTTGACACCGCTGCCGGCCTCTAGGTTTAGCTCGCCATTAATGCCGTGCAGATCGCCATGTGCAACCAGCGAATCGCTTAAATTAGTATCCGCATCTGAAGCCACATAGATACGATCATCTCCGAGACCCGAGTTAATCGTTGTAACAGTGCCAGCGGCAGTAGATTGGACATTGATATCATCATCGCCACTACCCAGTAAAATATCTAACTGATCAATACCGTAATAGTTGATTCCTTGGACCCGGGTTTTTAACTCAGCGTCACCGCTAATATCCAACTCTTTGATACTGTAGTTGGCATAGGTGCCCTGGAAGACAAAGGTAAATACATTGCCATTCTTAGCCACTGAGAAATTATCCGTTTCGGGATAGTAACTTCTGCGCTCTTCACTATTGTTCGGATTCAGGAATAAATCTAACTGGTCATACCAGCCATTTCCGTCCTCAGGCAAACTGGTGGCATCAAACTCAACAGAGCCTAGCAAAGCCCCACTAGGATCGTTGATTTGCAGGGTGATCGGATCCGCCCCACTGATATTGATGGTCTGCACGGTATTAGTATCAGGGCTCTTAGTCCCTTCCGTTACCATGACAATTTTCGCCTGAGCGGACAGTGCCGTTATCTCCGCAAGGTCTAGATCAGTGGCAAAACTAACCGTTAATTCCCCGTAATCAAGCGCATTGGTGCCCGCTTGGTCTGCTAACCCAACCTCAATGGAGTAAACATTACTGTTGGCCTCGCTTTCAAGGCTAACCACAACTGTAATGTCTGAGTTATTGCCTAACAACTCAATGATACTATCCCGCATGTCCGAAGCGTTTGCCGAAGCACTGACAGCCACTGAACCGCCACCGGAGGAGTTACTGACGGTAAGTGTTCCCGAGTCATCATTCTCTATAGAGTCAGCAGTATCAGACGCCCATTGCGACGATGCCTCACTGTACGTAAATAGCACTGACCCATTAGCGAATCTGACCATCAGCGTGTCGCCATCACTAAACGGCGCGGCTAAGCCACTATAATCGATCTCTGAATTTATGTGGGTGAGAGGAATATCGTCCCCACCCGTATTGTAAATAGCAACCTCGGTTCTAGTGATCTCGTAACTCTCGCCTATAGCGGAACTGGTGAGCCTGTATTCCTTAGCGAAAGCCAACCCATTATCAACTGCGATATCAGTGCTTATAGCCGGCATATCTATGCCCGCAGCATCACCCTTAAAGGTAACCTGATACTTTTTAATCTGATCATTTGCCACACCTTCAAAGAACTCGACCTCAACATCCGCCTCAGAAAGATCATACAGAGCACTGATGGCAGTGGTGACCTCGGCTAATGAAGCATTCCAGTTTAAGGTTTGCGGCACCAAATTATCCTCAATGGATAAGGTATACAGCCCAGCCTCTGCTTGAATGGTAAGAATAAACTGCTCAGGCACACTGGGCATATCCAAGCCGGTGATGGTGTTTTCGGTTAACCACATCGTATTATTATTTTGATCAGAACTATCGTTCACCTCAATGCGATTAACCGCAGACTCATCACCAGAGATGGTCAGCAGCGCCATAATTTGATCCGCCAAACCGTCATCGCTAGAAATAACAACATCGTTGGTATTCGAGCCACCTGAGTCCGTCTCTAGATTAATTGTGGTGTGACCAGAGATAGTCTTCACATCAATAACATCGTCGCCGATGCCAGAATTGATATTGGTTACACCGGTATGAGTCGCCTCAATGGTTAGGCTGTCATTACCGCCGCCCAAAGACATATTGAGCTCTTCAAAACCGGAGTAACGGATGCCTCCCGGAATATCAATCCCTTCGAGCTGGATATCATCACCCATACCAAAGCCGACAATAGTGTCACTGGTGAGCACGCCCACTTCGTCAACCGGGCTACCGGTGTTATTGAAGTTGAGTAAATCGACCTGTTCAGATTCGTCGACCCGCTCGTTGCGGTTTACCGGACGATAATAGTATTCACCGTGCGCCTCAATGGCGTCATAAGCCTCCCCTTGGGGCCAATTTTCACCCAGTATTACTCGATTTCCCACCACAGCCAACACATCAAAACGTGCAAGCTTACTGCCGTCTGTATCGACAAAGCCAAGCTCGTAAGGCGCCCCGTTAATGCGCGGATCAAAGGTATCGACATTTTCTTCCTGGTCTTTGTCGTAAACCGTTACATACTCGTCAACAAATGTCGCAAAGGTTTTGCTGTCAAAGTCATCATCGTTACCATTCTCGCTAAGATAGTCTCGCAAGATCACATAATCATCAGAGTCAATATTATTGCCCTCTGAATCAACGCTATCAGAGCCTAAAAAGGCTTTTAATTCGGCACCGGTGATAAAGGTCGTTGCAGCCAACTCAATTTTTAGAACCTCAGCTGAACCAACATTACCAATATCTTGGTTTCCTTTGACCGTCTCGGCTGCCCTCATACCATTGGTAACCGGCGTATTGGATTCTCCCGGAATGACCACTGGGTTGCTCAGCTCAATATAACTGGCAGCAACGGCGCCACCCTCGATACTGATTGGGCCACGAATACTGTTCACTCGCTGCTGCGCAGGAGCAAATACTTGGAGGTCGCCGCCATCTATGATTGCATCATCAATAGCAACCACATTGACCTCGCCAGTTGCTGTAACAATGGTAGATTCAGTCTGGAGTTCCCGAGAAGCTCCGCCATCTATAAATGCTCTGTCAGAATCATAGGCCGCAGTTTCAAGATCAGTAACGGTTATGTCGCCCCCACCAGACTGAGTAAGAGCTACTTTATAACTATCCTCCAGCCCCTGACTCCAATCGGCATAATTCTCAGCCGACAATGCACTTGCAACTGAATCAAACACCTCATATTTACTTTCACTGGTCACGCTACCCCATGACAAGCCCTGCTGGTCCAATGCTGTCGATGCGGTGATCGTAAAGCGATTGACCTTGAGACCATTTTCATAGGCAACGAATGTGTTAATTAGTCCCTCTAAGCCTTTGCCCGCGCCCGAGGTGATTCGGATAGACTTGCTGTCCAGCGCCTGATTAGAAATAGCAATATCGTGCTCTTGCACAGACATATTTAGATCGTAGGATGTGCCTGGGGCAACGCCTTCCCAGGAATGGTTCGCGGACTCTGTCGAGGTATCAACTGTCTCAGTGGTTCGGAAGAACCACCCGCTTGTACGTGTCAATGTGGTGCTCTGCTGGAAAATGGTCGACTCTACATAACCCACCTGGACAACATAGGTACCTTCGGTTGAGAACATATGTTCGAGATAAGGATCATCTGCTTCTAAAACAGCCACCGGCTTTAGATACCTAGGATTTCCATCACTGTCGTCATACTGAACATTTGCAGTACCGGCTATTTCACTTAAGAAACTATTCTTAACTTCATCGCGCAGGCCAGCAGTCAGCGTATTACTCTCCTCTTCGGTCAAGGTAAAGCTATTATCCAGCCTCTTATAGACAACCAGATAAGGGGTTTTTATCGTATATTCTGCGCCTTGAGTCTGCGCACTAATCAGGCGTGAAGTGGAAATATTGCCCGTAAAGTCCGACGGGATGCCGTTATAGGAGAAGCTGCGCACTAGCACTTTCTCGGCCTTAACGCCATCCAAGTCAAATGCGGCACCGACACCCTGAGTGTTCGCCGTCAGCACAACGATCGAATCAGCGAGACTGCCTATAACCAATGTCTTTTCGTCAGTACTGATGGTGACATCGTCAAAGCCCGCCGCATCTAGCTGCGACTGTAGGTCGAGCAAAATAGGATCAAAGGACGGCAGTGTATCGCCATTGCCAGATGAAGCATTAATCGATGTAAAGACGCGACCATCAACATTCAGCGTCCAAGATTTACCACCATAGATGCTGGTATTGGAAAAATTATGGCTGTAGAGATCGAAGATATCCTCTCTTTCCTCAGAGGCTGAAGCGGCCTGATGCTTAACGGTGCTGATACTTGCCACAAACCTTGCATTACCAGACTCAGTAACGGTCAAGATGGTTTTGTTATCATCGAAGTTAAAGGCAAACTCATAGCCACTAAACTGCGTTGCTAGATCGTCTTGTAAATTAGTGTAACGATCATCACCGACACCTCTAGTAGCAATAATATGGGTACTGTTCCCAAGACTGATCTTCCAAGACCCGTCGTTATCAAAGTGATCAGTATTATTAGAAAGATCCATCTCTATCTGGAATCTATCCTCATTGACCTGAGTTGCAGAGAGCGAGATCTGCGCTTCTGCCACATCAGATGTCAGCGCATTAACAAAGTTTATACCCGAAATACTGACCAAATCTGGACCCGCATCATTGTAGATATAAGCAAAGCTATCGCCACTGTCTTTGGTCACCAGATAATCACCGGCTGATGAATAGGTATCATCAATCAGCTGTATTAAACCGCTGTTCGAATTGGCCGTGCCAGCATTACCCGAGGTCAGCTGATAGCTCGCCCCCGAGAGATAGTCACCGGCTAGACTTAGCTTTTGACCCTGGAAAACATCCGTGGCAGCGGTGATATATTTTATCGATCCAGCCGCTATAGTAATTGGCTGCGAAGTATCAGCAGTTTGGGATATCTCCAGACTGTCTTTGTCGAGAGAATAACCTCCAGAATCAGCCCAGGCACTGTTGCTGTAAATAAACACTTCCACAGCGCCATTTATTGACAGCTGAATTTGATCATTGTCCGCTGCGGTGGCAGTAAACGGATTTAACTGAGCATGACCATAAGTAACGGCAGTAGTGATATTACTGTCGCTGGGGTCAGTTCGATCGGTGTACTGATAAGAGGCTGCGAAGTGCCCTTCCAGCGTAGTGTCAAAATTACCATCGTTATCCAGGCTGTAGTTGCTGCCGCCGCCCTGTAAATTCCATACACTTCCGTTGTAACTGAACTCAGCGGTTGAAACCTGCGTTACATCCCCTATTGGATCGTAATTGATGGTTATCTCAACAGTATCATTATCGGCGCTGATCACCTCAGGCAGATCAAAATTAGAACGACCAAAACGGGGAGCATCTGATGTATCCAAAGAAACATCGCCGGAACCGGCGTGATAAACAGCCGACTCAAGAGTAATCACTGCAGCATTGTCTGTGGAATCACTGATAGTCAGTGTGTCCTCAGCAGCAGCATCGACCAAAGAATAATTCGTCGTGGACGCCCAGCTGGATGAATCCGCACTGTAAGTAAATAACACTGACTCACTTGCCACGCCAACCGTCAGCCTAGCGCCGTCATCGAAAGGCGCGGCTAAGCCAGCATAATTTATCACTGCTGGCGTATTGCTGTAACTGAGGACAACATCGTCCGAAGCCGCGCGGAAAACAGCCGGCGTGAGAGCTATCGCTGCCGCATCGCCGGAAGAATTACTGATAGTAAGTACTCCCGAACCATCAGCCGCCATGGCGTAACCAGAGCCGGTTGTCAAAGCCCATGCAAGGTTGTTGTAGGTAAAGACGCTTGGCTGTCCATTAATCGTTAGCGATAAAGTATCACCATCGCCGAAGCTTGTGGTTGAGGCATCATAGGTTACTGTGGCAGCTTCATAGCGCCAAGCATTGACCGCTGAATTAACACCACCCTTATCGAGATAATGGACATCAGCCACTGCGAAGATGGCATCGTCAACGGAATTAAGCACTCCGCCGTCAAAACTATAAGCCGATTCACCAGCCCAGGTAGAGGCGCTGTAAGTGAACTCTAAGTTGCTACCCGAGCTCAAACTAACATTCAGAACATCGCCTTCCCCAGAGCTCACCGGCAGGGTCTCAATAGTCACTTGATTATCGATGACCACGGCACTCTGGCCAGCCAAAACTTCAACCAGACTAAAGTCACTGGCGCTGGAACCAGTATCGATAAGAATGTGGTCGCCATCCACCACAATGGCATCGGTGAAGGCACTATCTGCTGCATAGCTGGCCGCAAAAGAGCTCGCAAAGCCACTGTTATCCACAGTAATAGCCAGCGTATTGCCACTGGTGATATCAGTAAATTGCCACTGCGTTCCCGCATCGGCGTCAACCACAGGGATAACCACTACCTGGCTATCGCCAGTGACCGTCGGCAGCACAACATTGTCGTAACTTACCGTCAGTGAGTAGGAAGTATTTTCCGAAGCCACATCGACGCGTAAAGTTGAACCCTCAATTGCCGCAGTATCGCCAATCTGCGATTGCAGTTGCTCAAGAATGTCCTCTTGACTGTTGAACGTCGCACTGGTGACAACGCTGTAGTCGGTTGGCGGATTGACAGAATCGTCTACAGTCAATGTCCAAACTTCGCCATAATATGTGACGTCAGAGGAACCAAAATCGATTTCAATCGTTTGGCCGCTGCCAATTTCCACAGGCGTTCCAGTCAACGCAGCCAGCGGAACAAACAACGGCTCATCCCTGTTTGGATCTTGCATTACCCAGAGGGAAATTAGCTCAGGACTGCCGTCCTGATAAGCCAAGCCAGTACCCGTATTGGTGACACTCAGGGCAGAGTGCGATCCTGCCAAAGCAGAGGCCAGAGCGGTTGCCAGGGCATCGGCATCATTAGCATCAAAGTCAGCATTTTGAAGGGTATAGCTGAACTGCGAGTCACCTATCTGGATAAACCAGCTGTCACCGACATTTAATGTGTCAACATCAAAGCTAATCTCGGCACTGCTAAACAGAATATTGCCGCTGTCATCATGGTTGTCCACCAGCATAATTTTTGATGTATTGACCTCTAGCGGGTGGACGATGGTTAACGCATTTTGGTTTTCAGCGGTGCCAAAGTAGAAGGCAACATTTTCCCCAGCAGTGAATGTCAGGTCTGTGCCATTGATCTCTGCCGTAATCGAATCAACGAAAGATGGGTATGCTTCAGTAAGGGCATCGATCAGGTTTTCGGCCAAGCTTTTCCCTGGATCTACCGCATAATCAGAAACTTGAACCGTTACATGGTCAGTAGTCAAAGGATTATTAATGGTTAACGTACTGGTCATTAACTGACCAGAAACAGGCGCATCACTCAGATTTAAGGTTGCTGCAGACAACCAGGCTTCATCACTCTTGGTAGAATTATCCGCATCATAGCCACTCGCGCCTCCGGCAATCATCGTCTCGGTGATAACGAAATTATAGCGATCCACAGACCCATCACCAGCACCGGAAACGGTGGTATAGGGTGTCGATGAATCTATATTCATGCCACCAGAAGAGCCCTCATCACCAATATTGGCGTTAGCAAAATTATACCAACCCGCCGAATCGTCGACGTCGGATCCCGCTTGAGTACTATTTTCCGACTCATTCTCGATAATACTGTCCGGGGTAAAGGCCCATACGTCCTTATCATGTGATTCAACGGATACCTGCAACTCATAATCCACACCCTCGGGAACACCAAATTTAAAGCCATCAGTGAAGCTGTAATACCAATCATTTTTATTGTTAATTTCAACAGTGTAAGTACCCACTTCGGTAATTTCATAGCTATTGAAATCATCGTGGTAGTAAGCGTCACTTCCCTGACTGCCAAGTTGACCCGTCACGCGACCGTCAGAGTCATTCTGCGTAGTGGCTAAATAATTCTGTGAATCATTGTCTTTAAATAGCTTAAGGTCGCTCTGCCACCAAATATCGTCTTGCACATCTTGATATTGAAAACCGTAATCAATATCGAGATAAACAGTCACGGCCCCGGCTGAAGCGCTCAACATCTCTTGGGTTACTTCAAACTCATAGAAGTCCGCAGTACCCTCTAATTCGCCGCTAACGCTGATATGCGGTATTGTCGCGGAATCTTTAATATCGGTATCGGCCTCCAGACCCCATTCAGAGACATCCAAATTTTGGGCCGAGTTAAAGCTATTATTTTTCGCATTTTCTGAAATTTCAGGAAGCCCAAAGGTCCCTTGAAATGACCAGAGCTCCGACGAATATAGGGGCGCTGACGTCAACTGCCCCTCAGCATAAATAACCTCAGAGGCTTCTTCTGTCACATCGGTACTACCCTGAGTTTCAAAGAAGATAATATCCTGAACCTCATTGTCACCGATCATTACATCAACATGAGCGATAGCAACGTCTGCATAACCCGAGATTACACCATCGTCTGGAGTAGCAATTGAGTGATTGATTCGGCTGTAGTGAATACCCTCCGCAAGGTCGTCATTAACAGCAGCAATGGTTATTTCAACTGGGGTGCTCCACAGGTAGAGCCCGTTGGCCTCATCCACATCGTTAATAGTGGCAACAAAAGTCACCGATGATGGAATGGTGGTTAACTGAGAATCTCCTGTTAGCGCATTTTGATCAGGCGTGATATTGACCTGAACTGGCGCTGATGGCGCTTTCGAGAGGACTAATTCATAGCTGTCATAGCCGGCGGCATAGTTCTCCTGCCCCTCATCCAACTCACCGACAATAAGCTGTTTCTGTGAAGGCAAAACAACCACAGTGGCCGAGTCCGCATCCACCACATTGACCACGAACATGTTCACTTCTATACCGTCGTATTCATCTCCATCTAGGGCGCCATCTTCAACAATACTGTGCTGAATTTCATAGGCCTGCATACCCTCGACACCGCCATTTGACGCATCGCTGTCCACGGGAGCGCGCACGGTAATAACTTGCTGCTCAAACCAGTTACTCTTATCAAATAACAGGGTGGTACCACTAACACTGCCATTAAGGGTAATACCCTGGGGATAGATATTGTCATCATCTTGACTGCCAAGACCTTCGCCCGTTAAGCCGGCCGGAATTGCAGAGAAAGACACCACGCCCTTCGGCGGCCGAGTCAGTGCAACAGCGTACTGAACATAGGCAAATCGAGCGAACACTGAACCCGATTCATCATAACTTTCAGCAGACTCAAAGAGAGTATTACCGTTGGAAAGGGGGATTAACCGAACCTCCGCCTCGTCATCATCAAACACATTAACGCTCAGTGTATTAGTAATACCCCCGGCAGTATGCTCTATCAGGCTGTTATGCCCCTCGAGATCATCCGCAACCACTTCAACACTGGCACCTACATTGGCATCGCCCACATTGACGATATCGGAGCCCAGGCCACCGATAATCTTGACCTCGGAACCCGCCGGTGTGCTGAACACAAAGAACTCATCATTGCCCTGTAGGCCATCGATTATCAGCTGTTCAATACTGTCATAACCGGTGAATCGCCCGGCACCATAAATACCCTTGTCAGTAATCACATAATCATCGGCAAACTCGGTGCCGATAACGGTGAGAGAATCGAGACCGTCGCCACCGGCAATCCGCACCGGGGCATTGAGCGCATAAGATATGTAGTCGGCACCCGCACCACCATTAATATTGGTTATGGGTGCAAGTGGATCATTGGGGTCTACCAAGACAAAGGAGCGCACCAAGAAATTATCGCTGTCAGCACCGCCCTCTAGCTTGAGAGACGCCTGGTTGCTTAATACGGTAAAGCTGTCGTTGCCATCGCCACCAATCAGCGTCGCGTTGGCACTAATGCCGTTGGACAGGTAGCCCTGAGTAGTCAGAATGGTATCAAAACGATCTTCCTCGGCCAGTCCAGCCGCTTCGCCTCGCGGCGACTGATACATCTGCCCCACCTGGAAGGTATCGTCACCGGCACCGGCATCCACCGTCACCAGCACAGTACTTTCATCAAAGATAAAGCTGTCGTTACCACCATAGGTGAATAGAGAAAGCGCGGTAAAACCGGTGTAATCAATTCGCTGCTCTGCACCATAGCGATAGAGCAGGCCCTCGCGGAACATGAACTGATCATCTATCTCGGCAAGTTCCTCGGTATCGACAAAGAGCCTGTTACCCACAGAGTCGGCATCGGTTGCTGTGGTGTCGATAATCTCCATATCGCCAGTCGCGGTTCCGAATAAGCTAAGACGGTAATCATCAGCATTGGTACCGCCGCGCAATTGCATCTTATCGACAAATCCAGCCTGCTCAATAGTAATGCTGTCTTGACCGGCATCGGTTCTCAGCTCTAAGGCAGCATCAACGTAGCCATCTGGTTTAGTAATATTCCCCAGCAGTGACATATCGACATCATCGTCCCCAGCACCAGTGACTAGGCGCAAGCCCTCAATCTCTGCGTTTTCGCCAACGCTTAGATTGGCAGCTACTGCACCATCGCCAAGGTCAATGCTCATAGCACGCAGTGGGTTACCGGAAGAGGTTATGCGGGCCGCTAAATCGGCCTCAAAATCAAAGCTATCAGCGAAATCCCCAGTAGATTGCAGGCTTAATCCCTGCACTTCACCAGAGACGCTAATATCCGCATCAACACCGCCGTCACCGAGCTGAAAGTCTAAGGAATAATCGACATCTGTCGGCGCGCCTATCTGCGCCCCGGCCTGAACAGTCAAATCAACGCCATCGTCTTGAATTCCTGTGGTCATCAGGGCAATGCCTTCGACCTGACCATTGAGATCCATCACAGCAGTCACCGAGCCGTCAGCCAGCGCAACACTGATGGCGTGCAATGCGTCATCTGTGGAGGTAATGTTAGCGGTTATCTCGGTAACAACATTTATGCTGTCGGCATGATCACCTAAAGACTGGAGACTGAGTCCCTGGATTTGGCCAGCCAGCTGGATATCCGCATCCAAGCCACCCTCGCCCATCTGCAATTCAATTGAATACTGATCAGCGGCGAGCGCGGTTATCTGCGCCCCAGCCTGAACAGTTAAATCAATCTCATCATTTTGATTTCCAGTGGTCACCAGGCCAATGCCTTGGATCTGACCATCTAGATCTATTGTGGCGTCCACAAGACCACTGGCTAGATTAAAGGCTAAGGCCTTATTAACGCCATTAACCGACCTGATATTGGCGCCGTTATTAATTGTTAAGTCGATGATATCAGCATAGTTGCCACTACTATCCAGAGTAACGCCATAGATCTCGCCGCCTAGGATAATATTCGCGTCAACTGCCGCTGCCCCAAGATTCAAGTCAACTGCCGCCTGAGTACTCGCAGCGGAACCCACTGTTGCATCAATGGTCATGTCGAGATCGGTAACACCTCCACTGGCATTGAGGGTAAAGCTCTCAACTTCTCCCTCAAGGGTCACATCGACCACCAAAGGACTGTCATTCAAGTTGAGGACCACGTTGCCGATAGCGCCAGAACTTGTCATGGTCACATTGTCATCACCCAAGCCCCCGTTGAGGGTGAGATCACCCAAGCCATCGCCAGCCGCAAGAGTAATCTGGTCCGCAGAGGAACCGCTGTTGATCAATAGGTCGCCAAACATTCCCTGAGTGGTCAAATCAATGATGTTTGACCCATTGCCGGTATTAATCGTCAGATTCTCAATAAACCGAGCATCCTGCATAATGATCTCGGCAGCATTCACGCCCGTGTCATTGAAATCATAATTTTGGGTGTTAATATTCAGTTCAACATTTTCAATATTGTTGAACCAGAAACTACTGTTATGGGTTCCAGAATTTTGACTTAAACTAACGCTGTCATAAGTGATCTGATATTCATTGTCTTTTGACACCACATAGTCCTGATCAACATCAACGTCTTGATCAAAAGCCTCACGCAGCACAACTTCCGTCGGCAAGTAGAAGTTGTTACTGTCTTTAAACGTTTGTATATCAAAGTACCCAACTTTATTAGGGTCACCCTGAGGGTCTAATTGAACTCGAGTACCGTCTTCAACGGGCGCGGCAAAATTCGTCAATCGGGTTTGAGCAAAGGCATGGGTAATAAAGGTCGATACATTTTCATCATTAAAGGTAAAGTTCGCCATATCGACTTCAGGAGCGCCAGCATCAGCAATACCAGCAGCAAAAGCCACAGCACTAGCGGAAACATAGGCACTCCAATTAGCCGCTGTGAGGTACATACCACTCTCTAGCAACTGATTGTTCTCCACCGAGCCATTGACGCGCTGGATAGCAACCGCGCTTAGCAGTTTGTCGCCATAGGCATCAACGCTGTAATAGCTGTTGCTGTAGTAAGAGGTATTTAAATTGCCAAGTTCCTGCACATAAGCCTTGAGCATCTCAACATCATTGCCGGCAAGCTCCGATGAAGAGGAGCCTTCACCAATAGTAATCGTCGACAACCCCGGACCATTGGCAGTAATCTTAACCAGAGTTGGATTGATGTTGCCTTCAGCGCTGATGGCTTCCGGCACTTCAACTACTCCATCGTAGAATCCGTTTATGGGCTTATCGTATTCGACATTTAAACGCCCCGAAAAACCATAGTCGTAGTAGCCATAGTGGCCTGCACCATAGGGCTGATCTAAGCCGCTAATCCACAGATTGGCGTCCTCAACCACAGACTCAGACCAGAGGTCATCCCTGTACTGGCGCGTCGATATGACAGAGTCTAATTCTGGCAAGACCTGTTCATAGACCCGCAGGGAAGACTCACCAATGCGCTCTAAGTTCTTAAGTGAAAGGTCCTGAGTCACCACTGATAGTGTCAAGAATGACAGTAGATCGTCAAAGGCGTCTGTCAATCCCCTGAAGCTTTGCTCATCGTTATGAGCAACCAAGAATTCAAGTTCTGCACTGTTAATAAACCCATTGAGATCCACTAGCGAGAAGCTTGCTGCATCCGGCACATTAGTGCCCGGCGGCAGCTGATTGGATAATGCTAGTCCACGATTGGCAAAACCGATAATACTGTTAAACCAGGCTTTTCTCGCGGTTCCCATCTCCGAGGTTTCTTCGGCATCTGTGCTATCCCACCAGGTGATCTCTGGCGCTGTAGCCTCTGCGTCTGAGATAGCCGTTTTGGCATTTATAAGGACATTTATTTCATCGACCAATACTCTCTTAATCGACTTATCAGCTTCAGTGACTTCCCGATCAATAGATACGACCACAAGGGTCGAGGTCAGGCTATCCGATGTATCCAACAGCTTATCTAAAATACCAATATCCAACTCTTTATTGCTTCGCAGCAGGGCATCCTGAACATCGGAGTGACTAATCGCTATGCCATCAATCGTGTCGTAGGTCTGACCAACTAACACCTGCGCCTGATAAATAGCCTGGTCGCTACCTGCATCAATCGCCTCGATTGCCGTCACTAGGGTATCCACTTCCGCAGCATCATAGGCAAGATTAATGCCGTTTTGCTGCAACAGTTGCGCCTTGCGCAGCAACTCTTGATCGCTGCTAACTTGCGCTGTCGGATTCGCCTTCTCAGCCGGCGTCAACCCAGCAATACGCTCTTGCGCCGCAATCACTTCAGCCCATCTCATCGGATCATTGGCAAAGTAGAAGTCGCCTAACAACAGCGTTTTAGCATCTATCTCAGCAGTCAGCACAGCACCCTCAACAGTGCTTTGGGCATTGACATAGAGATGGTCATCGCCACCAGCACCAGCGATACGCACCACACCGGCAATTTTTGAAAGATCATCAGTTGCCGGAATAACGCGCGTTTCTGTGCGCTGCGGCAGGTTATCAAAACGGTAACTGCGAAGACCATCTACCTTGACGGTCTTCCATGTCTCAGTAATGTTGTAAGCAACATCATTACGGGCTTCGATAACGTAGTAGAGAGAGAGCAGATCAGCTAATAAATCACCCCCGCTCTCATTATTGATAATCGGCTTATTCATATGCCAATCGTCGCCGACACCAGTGACATGGCCCATATTCGCGCTGAATGATAGTCCCCAAAAGCTCCACCAAGGCGGTGTGTATACCGCCATCTGCACCTGAGTGCTATACATGGCATCGCCGCGTATATCATCGCTGCCATGACGGTGACCGTGAACCAAGTCACCCGCTAAGGCATAATCCACAGCATAACTAAGGAATTCGTCATACAGTAAATCGTCTACTGATAGCAGCCCAAAACCACCACCTCGACTCTGATCAATCCAAATACTGTTACCGGTCATCAACGCCAAAACACCATCGATCGGTAGCTCGCTAACCATTTTCGCAGCAGTACCCGCCTGCAATTGCGGATAGAGACCACGATCACCGCTAGAACCTGAATTGAGAACGCCGAGATTAGTCACGTTATCCAGAACGTCCGCAATTTCGCCAACTCGTTCGCGATAGTTAATATATTTAGAACTGTTGTACCTGATCGAATTAGGGTCAGTGCCCTGAACAGCTCTGGAGAAATGGTATAACGCCGTGGCCACATTGGCCTCAAGCAGACTCCAGTGTTCTTTGCTGATGTTTACTTTGGATGCGTCGGCACCACTCGGATACCACTTAGCATAAAAATCTCTAAAGGCGTCCTGACGTTCTGCGTCACGCAGTTCACGACGGACCAAGCTGATATTATCTGGCGTAATACTAGTACTCTGGAGAATCTCCTGTAACACCTTTTGCGACACAGTGTAGGTTGCCGCCGATGCCGGATAGGTGACCTCAAAGGTTTCACTGCTGCCGCCCAAATGCACTTCGTCGGCCCCAGAGCCAAGATTGAGTAACAGACTCAACTTTTCATCTAAGCCGTATAGCCAAACTCTATCGTCCCCAGCACCAGTGAGAAGCGCCAAGCGCTCTACACCATCGATCGTATCCAGCTTAATTCCAGCGCCGTAGAGGTACTGCTGGCCATCATTATCCGTGTAAATATAGAAGTCATCAGCTAAGGCTGTACCGGCAATAACAATGGTATCAAAGCCGGAACCGCCATAAATTTCTACGCGATTGTTTTCAACATAATCAAGCAAAATATCCTTGTCTTTCTCATCGATATTGCCCTCTTCATCACCGGCACCGGTTGAGATATTGCCGCCTGCCATCTCAGTTGTTTCAGTCTGTTCAGCATTCACCACACGATGGGCTTTCAAGAAGAAGGTATCGTCGCCAGATTCGCCGAAGAGCTTTAGCTCACCGACATTGTGATTGACCTCAAAGTAATCATCGCCACGACCGCCATAGAAGCTGGCGTTATAACTCACTCCTGCAGTAATACCATCATTATTACTGTCATCAACCACCTGCACTTGCTGTCCATGGACGGTGACGGTTTTCGTTTTAAGAACACGGCCAATCAGGAAACTATCGTTACCCTGGTCTCCATACACTTTGACTGCAGCTGCCGTATCATCGACGATAAAAGTGTCATCGCCCTGTCGACCGCCCAGTGAAACTCGCTCTGTCGTGTAGTTATAGGTGACCCGTTGATAGTCCCCTGCAGCGGATAGATCGCCGGACGCACGAGTTTGAGCCACAGCGTCATTAAGGTCAGCAGGCTGCAGAAAGCTTGATGCAAGAGCACCAGATAACAGCAGCTGATAATAGTTGTCCTGTCGATCCCTGTCGGCATTTTCGAAGGTGATATACCAGGGGTCTTGTTCAGTTCCCTCACCGGTAAGCTCCACCTGGGCGTCAAATTCTCTGAGCACCTGTAGCAGCTGATCGGAGTAACCCAAAGCATCTGACTCGTTGTAGACAAATGTTCTCGAACTGTCGTTATAGCTTAACTGCAAGCGGTCGCCATCTGTAGCGGAGCCCGAAATTCGATTGAATACCTGAGTCTTATTTGTGGCATCGAACATCGCGTCGACATCCGGCGCACCAGCCAGTAGTCGATCGGCAACACCATCATCTAAGCGCTGCACAAAGGCCGTAGTGATACCGGTCAGGGTAGCGCCGGACACTGCGGTTAATATCTGAGCACTGTCCACTACCTCCACAAGACTGATGCGGTAGGGCCTGCTGTCAGTTCCCTCGCCACTTACCGTGGCATCATAGATAGTCCCTAGCGCCTCGAGCTGACTTTCAATATGATCTCGCTTGCCCTGCAATGAATCTATGCCAGCCAAATTGATTGCGATAGAGGTGCCGCTGTATAGCAGTGTGGCTGTATCCTGAGCAAGCTCTAGGCGGTAGTCCGTCGTCGAGGACTCAACATCGAGCTGGATAGTATCCGCCTGCTCACTACCCTGTAAGATAACCGAGTCAGTGTCTGTGCTTAACTGGCCACTGTCGACAATTCGAGTATTAGATGGGCGATCAGAACCTCCACTTAAGGTGATGGTGTAACTATCGCCACCCTCAGTGCCATCGAGTACAGCATTGGCGGTAAAGTCGCCAATAGCAAAGCTATCGTTATAGGCTCCACCATAGAGGTAGAAGTTTTCAAATAGATCTATGCCGGCGTCTGCACCCTCAGTATCAGTGATATCTTCCCGAACCGTAACAATTTCACCATCTACTGTCGCAGTAGTGAGCTGCTCATAGGTAATGGCCAACCCTGCATCCGAAAGCACAAAGGTCGTGTCCGAGGTGCCAAAGGATTCAATCAAGGTGTCATTGCTGGAGTCTCCCCCCTCAAAGCGGTCCACTCCTTCGCCACCGGTGATCCGATTAATACCGGCACCCATGCTAATAATGTCGGTGTATTTGCTGCCCACAATATGGTCATCGCCGGAACCGGCGATAAGGGTCAACTCATTAACCGCACGTCCCATAACAACATCTTTAGCAGCAATCATATCCGGTAGGTTAGGCACCACACCGGCTAGAATACTGTTATCACCATGGCCCGCATCAATTGTGACCCGGTCATTAACCGCCGTAAGTGGATCTCCTTCAGTGAGCTCATGATCGAGAGTCAAACTACGCAGTCGAATGACCACCTTATCGTCGCCGACATTCTCTTTACTGTGAGTGATCTGTAAGACATCAAACTGGATTTCTTCTGAGTCTTCATCATCGCGATTAAGAATCTCATTGCCGATAACAAAGCTATCATTGGCAGCTGAACCATTAATGAATAAACGGTCTACATAGATGTCATTAATAATGCGTGGATCCAGGAACCAATCCTGCTCGCCACTCTTCACCGTATTGCCTTCAGCATCAATATTCCAGACATCTTTAAGAATTTGACGCGGCACTTCACGCTCAATGGTTTGGAAAGCTGTTAGCTCTTCGCCCGGAGTATCCGTAATCTCATCGACTTCATAAATCGCGACCTCAGCTCCGTCGCGCTTGGTACTCCAAATATCATTGGCAGATCTCAGCTCAACGGTTTTCATTAACCCGGCGTTATCCAAAGACAGCGCACCACTAAGACCCTGCGTTGCCTCGTTGTACACTGGCGCCAACGTGAAAGTACTGAAGTCATCAAGCTCAGGCATCACTATATGCAGCTCGACGTCGCTACCACCAGTGCCATCTGGATCAGCAGCCACAGTGACAGTGACAGACAAATCACTGGCAAGATTAAAGGCATTGCCTGCATGTTTAGAGGTTACCAGCGAGCTGGAATCGACACTAAACGTTTCATCAGCACCGTCGAGTTCAACAGTAACGCCGTTGTCAGTAATGCCATTAACAACAAAGCTCTGATTTGGATCAGTAGTGACAAATCCAATGCCAGACACCGAAATACCATCGCCCACCGATAACCCGTGGTCAATGCCCAGGGTCAAAGTCATCACTTCAGCAGTACTTGCCGCGGCGCTGACAGGCGTCTCTCTGACGACAAACAAGTCACTGGCTAAAACGGTAATCGCCTCACTGTCACCATAACGCAACAGGTATTCGTCAAACTGCGCCGGAACAGTAATCGTTTGCTGACTGAGCTGAGCCACCGGATTGATTAATTCCAAACTAAATTCGGTAGTGCCGGCTCTGGTGGTCTGCCACGCCAGTGTCATCTCCTCCGCCACTTGATGCAGATCCGCAAGCCAGCTGTCAGCTACGCCATCACCATCTGCGTCATAGCCACCATCGACAGTAATAGTCTCTGCATCGATCCCAGTAACAAAACTAATAGCCGCCTTGATCGAAGCCTCACTTAACTGGCCGACAAAGGTATATTCATTGCTAACAAGGTCATTTTTGACCAATGTCAGCAGTGAGGTGTCCGACAACAGTGGAATAAGTACCTGCGTATTATCTAACTGAAGCGAGCTAGCATCCGAGACCCGATGCTCACTGGCAATCGCATACTGCTGGAAGGGAGTGTTGACTGTCAGGGTACTGTCGATGCTGCGATAGGCCTCAACAATCAAATCGTTGCCTGGGTTAGAGATACTAATTAACCAGTCACCATCCTCTTCTACCACAGTAGTATTCGCGTTATTGGCCTCTGTCTGCTGCTTGATATTTGCCAGTATTGACGCTGCCGTCGACTGCTCCGTAATGGTCACAGTGCTATTGCTAGCACCCTCCCCAAGCCCAAACAACCTAATGCTGTTATCTCCCGCTGGGAGACGCAGAATATAGTCGGTATCGGCAATGGTCGCGTTTTCGTCTCCGTTATAAATATTGTTGCCATTGATAACCTGAGCAACAGGCACTGCGGAGGAACCCCTCTGTAGTGTCTTTTCTAAGCCGCCTGTAACCGCAATCAGCCAGCTGCCATCAGCAGTGTCAAAACTAACCTGATTATCCTGTCCAGTAATGCGTTTCACTGCCGCACTCAAAACGTTTTGATCGCTAGCTTCATCTCCGGATAGGGCCACCAGACTCTTTTGTCCATCATAAAACAGATGCACAGCAGCAGCTGTGTCAGCTGCAAAGGCATAGGTGACAATCCCTTGCGGATTAATCCGCTCCTGTAATTTCCACGTTGGGGTTTCTCCCGCCAGCAGGATGAGCGCGGCATTATTAATACCCTCAAAACCATTTAAGGCAGTTGTCAGTAGAGCGCCGGCCTGAGAAAAGGCGCGCTGATAGGTTTGATATTGAATAACCGTACCCGGGGCATCTTCATTCAGCGTCGAGAAGGTCTCATTGCTACCCGCTAAAGCGTAACTGAAAGAGGTGCCCGTAACCGCAGTAACAGTGAAGACACCGTTGGGGTCAGTGGTCTCAAAAGTAATCCCATAAACACTCACCCGGTCGTCGACAGACAGACCGTGGCCGACGGCAACATTCATGGTTGCCAATCCTGCGACAACAGAGCCGGCAGTAACTTCTTTGCTCTCGGCCTCAGTGTCAGCCAGGCCTCTGGTGACATATGCTGCCATGTCACGCAGCTCGGCGCTCTGGGTATTGCCGCTGGCATCAAGATGCACTAGGCTCGCCGCCACCATCGAATCGTCCCAGACCAACTCACTATTTTCCACTAACAGTGATTGGGTCTTGATCTCAGCACTGCCATCAGCGGTGAATATATACTCCACCTGACCCGCCGCAAAATCGCCCACACGATAAAATGTATCGACAATTCGGGTATCGGGTTCTACCGACGCAATGCCGTTATAGTTCTGGGTTGCATAGACATAGGCAAGGGGTTTTTCCTCGCCAGACACATCAAAAAACCAATCGCCAGCGGTGCCTGAAACGGTAATTTGATCAGTAATTTTAGCATTGCCCACGATGGCGGACTGCACATCGGCCGCACTCATCCAAGAGTAGATGTCGACGGCATTGTAATAATCTGACGCCCTGTCAGTGATAAGGCCGAAGTTTGCAGTATCGGCACTGTTATAACCGTAATAGAGAGTGATTTTATCCAGGCCACTGGGCACGGAAATTCGCTGCAAGCCCTCCTCAGCTGTTGCGGCGATATGGTGATAACTAAGGTCAGGTGTACCGTCGGCATTAAACAGATAATCCCCTGAAACCAAGCTTGCACGATAGAAATTATCTAACGATCTGGCATTCAGGCCACTGCTAGAGACCGCAGTTTCGGACCAGCGTTGCTGCTCCCCGCCGGCATCGGTATAGCTGAGGCTAAGCAGATTAAAGTTACCATTGAAATCAGTGCCCTGATCACTGTAAGAGAGGTCCACCAGCCAATAGCTCTGACCATTGACCTCAACCAGCTCTAACTCAGCTTCGATTTTTGAGGCTCGATCAGAAACCACCCGAGCGCTATCGCTCGGTAACTTGGAGAGTTCCGCCAAGGCGGCAGCAATGCCAGCCTTATCATTGCTGTTAATAACCGCGGTCAGATCGGTTAAAACAACATCGGCCCCCGCAGTATCTAATATCGCATCGCCGGTTAATTCCGGGACTTTGAGCGCCTTATAGCCGAGCAGGACATTAGTTGCCTCAGCGGGGATTAACGGCAGGTATTGCAAGTGGTTGTCGGCGCGTGAGGGCGATTGGTTATTAGAGCTGTCGCGATCGGCAAACCACATAGTTTCTTGTGAGGAACCTGCATCCACATCAATGGACTGTAAATCCGTACCAATAACATCATCAATCTGCAGCGTATCGGCGCCACCTTTCATGGCAAGGGTCAAAGACTCCACATTAGTCAGTGCGATGCTATCGACACTGCCATTATTTTCGTCAATAGCCTCAGCACTTACCTGCATAACAGCAGCGCCGCTTTGATCAGATATACGCACATATTGCGCTGTCGGGACTGGGTTTTTGGGATCACTTCCGTCAGCCAATGTAGCACTTAACAGATCCGAGCCCTCTCCACCATCAACAACCAACTGGCTGCCCGGCTCATAGAGCCAAGAAATAGTATCGTCACCGGTGCCGGCGTCTACGTTACCGGAACTTTCACGAGCATCGATAAGATCATCGCCGTCACCGGCAAACACAGAGTTTTCCCCAGCACCGGCATTAATTTGATCGTAACCGGTTCCGCCATAGACTCTGTCTACGCCATCCCCAGCACTAATTAAGTCACCGTGGCGAGTTTGCAGCAGCACCTGGCCCAGGGCGTCTTTTGTCGCACCGGAATCGCTAAGGGTGCCGTCATCATTGTAATCTCCGGCCGCAAGAGCAGTGCCGTCGAGGTTGTAATAGATACTCAGAACCTGTGTAGCGCCATCCCCTACCAAGGCCACTGTCTCATCACCACCATCGATATAGTCATCACCACCATAGGTGACAATAGTATCCATACCGCCCAACAAATCAGTTTGATTAATCACGCCAACCAGCGAGGCTCCGTCGGCATTAGCAGCACTCATTGCAGCTATCAATGCATCTGCTTGGCCTAGATTGAGACTGTCATCACCGTAGACAAAGTCAACACTATCACCACCCATAATGTCGTCATTACCCTTGCCGCCAAAGGCCGCAAAGCGCGCATAGCCCTGATCTTCGCCATCCAGCATCAAGGTATCGTTGCCATCCCCACCCTGCATGACAATATTGGCGTCAAAAGTAGCTGTCACTTTTAATCGATCATCGCCAGCACCGCCATCAAGAATAAGATTGCTGACACTGCGGGTATCTGAACCGGCTAAAATGGATACAAAATCGTCGCCATCGCCAGAAATCACTCTAACGCTAGTGTTACCTCCATCAGGATTATCCGCCAAGGTAATCTCTACCAAGTCGTTACCAACGCCGGTGCTCAGATCAATAGAGTCCACTAGACCGTCTAACTTACTCAGTCGATAGAAATCCTCTTGGCCGGTACCATTCGAAGTAATACGGTTGACCTGACTCGCGGCAAATACTTGCACTCGCTGCCCGGTGCTGACAACCAGTAAATTGGCTTCAGAAGCTGAGAGGCTATTCAGCTGACTGGTCAGCGCACTCAGTTCCGTAGATGTGTAGAAGTCAAAATCAAGAAACCCAAGTTTAAATAACGACTCAATAGTCCATTTGTTCAGCGATTTATCATGATCATCAGCATTTAGAGAAGTGACCGTATAGGCATGCTGGCCGCCTGAATCACTGCCGCTGTAAGCTAGAGCTAGATTGCCTCCATTAAGACTGGCTATGTGCTCCGGCGCTTGGTGTACACACTCCCAATCGAACTCGACAATAATCTCATCAACAAAACGTTCCCGAGCCTCGAACAGCGTGATCTCAGAAAAGCCGAGATCGATACCGACCCAGAAGAAAGCCTCTAAGAATAACGACAGTTCACCGTGAACATCGAACAAACACTGAGGGCCATGACTAATGCGCTCGATTAATTCAGAGCCATACAACTTGCCATCACCCACCGGAGAGCCGTCTTGGAACTGAGTTAATTTATCATTCAGGTCAAAGCCAATCTCTGCTTCGATACCACCCATCACACCGGCTTCGATAAGACCGCCAATGCCGATAGACGCACTGGCGCCAAACATGGCATACAGCAGAATTTCATCCAGATCACTGGCGGTATTTTCCAAACCGTGATCGTCTAAATAGAAACCATTCATGATGCGCCAGGCTTGCGAAGCATCATAACCACTCTCTTGGAATTCAATAAAACCAGAGGTGTCAAACCCAAAATCAAAATTGGTTGAAGCGCCTACACTGCCGACAATACCGGCATTGAGTCCGGGGAATACAGGGAAGGACTTTTTGTAGGTAAAGTTGAGATCGAGGTCCGGCAAGTCATACCAGAACAGGTCAACTGGTCGGCCAGTCAGGAGCCCGAGTGCAGATGCCGGATCATCCAGTATCGGCAGTTTAAAGCGCTTTTCTTTGCCCTTATCCAGACCGCGCTGATTCGGACCTTTCTTGGCTGCAGTGGTGGATGCAGTCTGCCCTGTAACTTCTCTCTTTTGAGTTGGGTCGCTGCCTACTGCTTTTGTTTCCTCTTCGCTGACCGCTGAATCTGGATCTTCTAAGAAGCTCGCCCCGAGATCAAAGTCTCCAAAATTAATGACGCCATCCAGAGAGTCGATGCTATCAATAAACTCAAGTGTCGACTTCATAACCTGGATAACCGACTTAGCGGTATCAACAGTTTTTGCTGGTAATTTTAAGTAAGCAATATCAATCAGCTGGAACTGCGCGATGCCCAAATCCAACTCGAGTGTTAACAGATCAATTACCGGCCGCATGGGCTCAATAATTTCTTTGATGCCGTTCAGAGTTTCGCCGAGAAAACTGCCCATCAACGAGCCAGCATCCAGAGAAACATCGTATAACATGACCTCAGGACTGCCGGTGACAAACTCAAAACCATTGGAGCTTGACCAGGTTGCATCACCCAGCACCTGATAATATTCAATAAAGGTGCTCATGGAAGGCAAGATATCGCCCGCTGAAGTGGCTACTTCAGCATAGACATTGGCATAGGCATCTGCGCTGGCGTTTAGGGCCAGCTCTATAGCTTCCGTCCCGTACCACTTATTGTCTGTGCCTCCAGCAATATCCAGCCCCAGATGTCCATTGAGACCGGCTTCGCCGTAAACGTCCATGGTCAAGAATCCGAGGGTGCCAGAAACAGAGTTGTATGCCTCTGTAATAGTGGCTTTATCGTCCTCATAAGAGAGACTGCTGCCAGGATTTTTTTCAGTAGTGAACACCGCGGAGACATCCATCGATATCTCTTCACCCATCGAGTTGATGCCGCTGGTATCCAGGTAAATGCCAGTACCATTGATACCGAGACCAATCCCCATCAAGTAATCCATTAACACCTGGATCTTGGCATCGACTTCTAAGCTTAACCCTGAGATACCACTGGAAAAATCAATATCGACATCTTCAGCAACACCCTCAGCAAGGAAACCAGAAAACGAGGCTAGGCTGGCAAAAAGGCCCTGATCGTCGATAGCTACTGAGCTAATGCCGTCACTGTTTGTTAGTTTTAACTTGCCTTCATTCACCGCCCAAGTGGCACCTAATGTCTGCGCATTAAGTACGCCAATTAGTGCATTGAAGTCTTGAGCATCGGAGCCCCTAACCACTAGACTTTGAGGGTTATCGCTATTCGCGCCCTCGATGACGAGACTGAGGAGATATTCCGTTGCGTCGTTGTTGAGCCCGGTTGCAAGCCCACTGAGATCCCCTTCAACAAGCTCTTCGGCAAAAACAGCCTGATTGTTATTGAGCTCGCCGAGGAGCACACCGGCAAACATAATATTAAATGACAGCTGCCCTTCAGCAGAGAGTAGCAACTGAACATCATCGGCGCTGGTGGCTTTCTTAGTGAGAATTTTGCCATCGCTCTGATACTGCAGCTCGCCGAACTCATCGAGATTGGGTACCGCAAAATAGAACAGTGGGTCATCGATATCCTTGAGACCCAGATAGAGTGATTCACGGAGCGCCGAGACAAGCACTTCAAAAACGCCATCTTTGTCAGCCTCCGCAACATCCGGATCTTCATGGCGACTGACCATTTCGTCCAACAACCCACCCAGGGTGACGTTGCCGGCGGCATCAGCTATGTTGTCATAGCCAGAGGGTGCATTAAAACTTGCCCCCATTACAATATTTTCCAAGCCTTTGAGCTCGGTCGAAACACCACTAAAGAGATCGCCGCCAATAACCGGTAATTCAATGTCCTCGAGACCATCGGCAACACTGCTAATACCGCTGAAAAAGCTGTCTAAACCACTTTTCACATTGACTGGATCATTGAGCATGGCGAATAGCGCCGCCGTAAGATCAAAATCCATATTGAAGGCGGGCATCTGATAGTTAACACCACCAAACACAAACCCTTCATCCAGGGTCACTGTTGCAGAGGTATCAAAATGCAGCGTGTTATCCGCTAGTCCATCCTGATTTCTATCCCCTGTGGTGCCGCCGATGGGCAGAGCTTTAATCGGGAAGTAGAGCGGCAAATCAGCCTCGAGTGAAACTTCACCCCCTATATCAAAAGACTCAACAACCTCACCAAATCCGATTCTTCCGTCAAATACCAGGTCGTCGCCGTCTTGCTGGGCAATTTCGTCAAATCCGGCAGCAAAATTAACATCTGCACTGATTGCTCCTTCACTAACGATAAGCCCTAACTTAGTCACACCGACATCCAAACCGATGAAAATATCTATATCGTCTGCAACGGCACTGGCTCCAGCGCGGAAGCCACTGTCCGCATCTAAGAACAGCTCAGGCGAGGTAATGTCGGATAGATCAAAGCCAATACCGGCTGATAACTCAGCGTAGGCCGCGACATCTAGAGTCGCTTCAGCACTAGCGCTCAAGCCAGTAGCATCAAATACAGAGCCAAGGTTTAAATCAGCAAGATCTAAATCAACGTCAAATTCGCCTTCCGCCAGATAAGCGAGATCAAAGTCTGCCTTGAAGGTCGAATTTTGATAGCCAAAGGTCAGCGGGCTGAATGAATCATCAAGACCAAAAGCGGTCCTCATCTGCTCATTGAAGTAATCGGCTAAGCCGTCAATTCCGCCTGAATCATCGTTATTCAAAAACTCCCGAGTGTCTTTTATGGCCTTGTAAAGAGTGCCAACAAAGTCAGTGGCGCCATCACCCAAGACATCCGCAACCGACATATCAATAAGGTCAACCTCTTGATACATGGCTCCCGTCTGCAAGGTACCCAAGACCAGCGTTCGATTAGCCAGGGAATCACTGCCACTGTAAAGCGCCTGGTCTGCGATCAGCGTTTCGCTTGCACTGAAGGCTCCGTCGTTATCACTCCATGAAGTTGTGTTGTACCAGTGCTGCTCCATTGCGTGCAGCTGCGTCTGGCCATTATCGTCAACTTCCTCAAAGCCCCAGAGACTATCGCTGCCTATCTGGTAGCGGCTAAGAACAACATTCTGCCCCTGTCGATTGAGAACTGACTTAGTCTTTGCTGTGTCGCCGGTGGGGTTATTTAAGACGTAACCCAAGAGGAAATCGGTGCCAGTGGTGGCCAGGGCCGCATCAAAAAGATGTAGCTCATCAGCGTCTACATATCCCAGATAACGACTGTCATCTGTGCTGTTGACCCAGGTTCCGACACTTCTAATGGTTTGGTTATCGTCTATATAAAACGAGGTATCCAAGAAATCCTGGTAGTAATCAGAATAGTCTTCAAGGGTGTCTGAGGCTGTGGCGCCATTTGCCTTGGTGTATTGCGCCGTAACCGCGGTCTCGAGATAGCGCTGCTCGTAGACATTATTGGTGTTGGCCTGATCCACATAGACATCTTTATTAATGCCTACCATCTCTTCTAAGGCCCCTTCAAGGGCGGCGAGAATCATATCCAGAGAGATGGTTTTCATTTCGAATAAACTTTCAAAACCATCAAAGCTTACTGAGGTTGGAAGCGAATAAACGAACTGAGTAAAGCTCATATCTTCCGGTAGATTGTCCGAGAAGGCACTGATGTAACCTCGACCCTCCATAAGATCGGCGAGCACTCCGCCCAAGCCAACTGGAAGATACACTGCATAAGAGGGAGATTCGGTAAAGCCGATAAATAAATCAGCAGTTTGCAGGGCCTGAACATCGGCTCCGTATAATCGACCGGTGATGCCGGCTGACATCTCCGCAGAAAGCTCTACAAAGCCATCTCGGCCAGCTTCAAGTTCAAATATACCTAACTCTAAAGCAAAGGGCGCATCGCCGTTATCAGCCTCGCCAAATGCCTTGCGCATCACCGCGTCACTGAATATTGCTGTGCCAACAATACTGTCTGCGAGGGTGAAGGTTGTCTCGTCGTTTTCAGCACTGTATCGCAGTTCAGCGACATCATAGCGGTCGCTGCCGACCAGCAGTGAGCCGACGCCAGAAAGTTGCGCGGACTCCAGGTCCGCAGGTGAGAACTCACCGCTGAGAGTCAATAAGGACTCGCCAGCTTGGTTAATAATCCCCTGTAGATTGGCAGTTGCATCGGCACTGTCGGCTAAGGTAACAGTAATATCATCAATATCTAGACGGCTTTCGACTACATCATCAAGCCAAATAGTCGTAGTCTCGGTGTCCGCATCATAGACCGCACGATTCACCGACGAGGCACCCACATCACCCACTAAGCCCACAATAGAGATCCAATCGGTGGCGCTGTAATCTGAACTGACATCACCGTCAACAATCACGGCGGTTCTTTTAGTTCCCTCATCATCAGCTATCACTAACTGGTTAAAATCGAAGGTTCCATTGCCGAGATTAATAGCGGCCTCAATAGAAGGGTTTTCCATGTAGAAGCTATTGGCAGAGTCCAATCCAAGCCCTAAGGTTAAGGATATACCCCCAGAGACTGGCAACTTGTAATCACCTGAGATGCCAAACGGCAAGTCAAATGGCAGTCCGGGTATTGACCAGCTCTCTAGATCAATATCAATACCTGCGCCATCGCCTATTTCCAGCAGCGGAATATCGAGATCAAACTGGTAGTCACCACCCAGGCTTCGCTCGACGCTATAGCCATTGGCCCGCAGAGAGACGAGCAGCCCGTCTACAGATGGAGTGCCTACATTTTGATTGTTTAGATAAGTTTCAACAGCGGTATTAAAGTCGCTGACAACAGCATCCAATTCGTCAATAAACGAACCTGCATTGGCGGGCAATAAATCCTCAATGCTAACCGCGCCAAAGGGCAGATCAATGTTGAAGATTTCGTCGAGAACGAAATCATTGATTTTGTTCGACAGATCGGAAAGTGACGTCAAGCCGCCGGTCAGCGCCGTCACCTTATCGCTATCCAAGTAATCCACAGCAATTGATTCACGCAGACCCACATCGATAGTCTCTGCTAGCAGGCCGCTTTCAACATGCTCAAAACCAAGAAGGTGACCAATTTCGTGAGCAATAACGGAATATAAATCTATCTGGTCAGTGGGTACTTCATCAGTGGAAAGATCCCCACCTAGGAACCAGCCAACACCACCGGCATTGGGATCCAGCGCGATAACCTTGGTATCCTCGTCCACCGATGCAATGGCGTCATCAGTAAGATCACCAACGGTGTAAGACACTGGGTTGGTTGCTAGGGTTGTCGTATCAAAACCTGCATCGGACCAAGCGGCTACGGCGGCATCGATCAGATTGTTGATCACGGCATCACCGACATCGATATCGGCAGTTGCGGGATTAGCTGGTACCTCTATCGAGGCATCTAGCTTCATCAGGCCCTCTACGGTGAAAGGATCAGCCGCATCACCCAGTGCGCTCTTGCCAATATCAACAGCGGAACCCACCCAATTGCCCGCAACAGCGGTCTTCAGCTTGTTAGGCGCGTACTCAATATATCCAGAAGTGTTAAAAGCCAGAATAGTGGAATTGCCGGTCGCAGTAGGCAGAGTATAGATAGTGGCTGAATCATCTATTTTGTCAGCGTATCCAACTACCTGCTGTACACCATCGATCTTAAGAACAAAGTCAGTACCGTTTTCAATTGCAGTTTCTAACTGTGCACGATTGCCTGCATTGACAGTGAGGTCAGCCCCATTCAGGGTAATCACCGCATTTTTATCGTCAATCAAGCTGTCGAGAGTCTTGTAGCTTCGGCTCGAGTCTTTCTCATAGCCGATAAGATATTTAGAGTCGGCAGAGGCTGTATAGACAGCGGTTCCGGAGAGGCTTAGGGCCTCAAACAGACCATTGGCGCCTGTATCCTTCATGGCCACTGAAGCCAGAGCGCCAGCAGCATTACTGGTAACCTGTAATTTATTGTCGGCGATACTCCAAAGTGCGCCCGAGGTCTGGCTATTTAGCTGTGTAACTAATTCCCCATAAGTCTGACCTGCAGTAGCGGTCACACTAACAGACTCGGAACGCCCTCCATCCACAGTCACTAGGGCGCTGTAATCAACGCCTTGGGTCAGCCCTGTTAGAGTTGCCTCCTCCACTGAGGTTGCTGCCAGATTGACCGTGGCGCCGCGATTACTTACCTTGAGCTGCTGACCACTAAGATCCCGCTGCACATCGCCGCCAAAAACTATTTTATTATTGCCGGCCCCTGCATAGACAATGTCATGGCCCCAGCCTTCAGCGTCTTCCTGCTCATTAAAGTAGAATTTGTTATCAGCGTTATTGCCCAACAAAATATCATTGCCGGTGCCGCCGCCAATCAACTCTATTCCAGTAAAAGAAACCCGGTCTTTGATAGCTTCAAAGATCACAGTATTCGCTACAAGGGTGCCTGTTCCGGCCACGGCACTCTCAATACCGGCGTAGTCAGTTAATGCTGCAAATAAGTCTGAGGTAGAGCCTGAAGCGATTTCAAGTGAGGAAGGTAGAGCTGGTGCCTGATTACTGGTGGCAACCAGTTTTCCACCCGCAATAGCCCAGGTCGCGCCCAGAGTTTGAGCATTTAACTCGTCAACAAGTTCACTGAGTGACGGTGCCGCTGCCCCCGCAACTACCAGTGACTGTGTTGCACCGCCATCGACAGTAACGCTGACATTATAGTTTGTATCACTATCTAAGCCGGTGCCAGTGCTGTCACTGATCGTGGCCGAGGACGCAAAATTGACAGCCTGAGAGGCCGCCAGATCAGTGCTAGCAGTGGTCTCAAATACGATCGTCCAGTGCTTTTGCTGAGCATTATCTGAAGCGCTCTGAGTCACGGTATAACTCGATGTGCTCGAAGCCCCTTCGCCAGTTTTTATCTGCGCAAGCGCCGCTTCAATCGTTGCTTTGCTGGAGTTGAAATCGATGGCAGTAGTGGAGGAAGACCCAAGGTGCTCGAGGGTAAACTCGGGCGACTGAATGCCCTTTGGCAATTTCGGAATAACAAGCTTAAAGGCCTTATTGACCGCATCTGCGGCAGTGGCCCCATTCACCAAAACTAGATTGCTAATGTCTGCATATTCGGCCAGGTCATAGCCCGCTCCCTCACCCAGTGCACCTGCAAAAGACACCAATGCCCCGGTGTCGGAGCCAAATACCACAACATCGCCATGTTTTTCATCCGAGGCAGCCTTCACTCCTGACCACTGCACAGTAGAATTAGCGCCATCACCGCCAACGATGGTATCAGTGCCGCCGGTACCCAGAATAAAGATATTGTCGGCACCAGTGCCTTTAAAATTATCATCCCCAGCACTGCCCACGGCATTGCTGTAGTCAGTCAGTGCAAAATTCTCTGGCTTGTAGCCCGTCACTAGGCTTATATATTGGTCTAGGCCCATAAGGCGATTGCCATCAATGCCCGTCGCCGATCCATAATTCCACTTTAATCCGCCCCATGTAATGGGCGCTATGGTCAAATCACCAAGTGTGAAAGACGGCATGATCTCAATTGGCGGAATTAATTCATAATTAACACCCGCGTCCGGATCTATTTTTGCCGAGCCCGTGTACTCGGAATAATCTAAGACTAATTTGCCGCCACCACTGGGAGTAATCGTGCCCTGGAGAGAGCCGGCACCAATAAATTTGACCGTTGTCTCACCAGAACCCAGTACTAAATTTTCTATATCAGTGGCAAAAATGTAGTTTCCCTGAGCCTCTGTCCATGTTTCATTAAAGTCATAGGAACCGAAACCAAAGCTCTCAAAATAATCCTTGAGAGATTCATCTTTTACCAGAATAACGTTGCCGCCAAGGCCGAGAAGACTCTCGCCTTCATCATTGGAGATATTGAGAACATCCCACAAAACACTTTTTTCATCACCGCCCAGCGTCGCCAGGTCATAGATATCAATACTGGTGTCCGAGCCAGTTCCCGATAGATCTAATGTGTCATAGCCCTCGGGCAAAGCAATACCGCCAACCAAAATATCCGGCGTTTCGAGAACAGCTGCCGCGCCAAAAAACCCACTAAATTTGTAGGTGTCACCGCCACTTAATCCGGCAAAAATATTGGCGCTGGGCGCAAAAGTGCCGCCCAAATAGTCACCCATTGCCGCATTCAACACACCATCGACATAGCTGGCACCCCTGTCGAGGGCATTGTTTTCGCCAAAGAGCTTTTTATCCGCCAAGGCCAACGCATCTGCAATCACATTGCCGGCAATAGAGAATGTATTAGCCCCGGTGTCAATGCCCTGACTGAGTGCGCTGAGAGGGTCCGCTCTGAACTTATCCCAACCAACATCAATACCCCAGTTGGAACCGATAGCAACAGTGCCGCCATAGCCAAAGGTAACCTGATCGACATTTTCAATATGACCAAAACCGTTGAGCTTTTGCGATCCAGGGCTCTGGAAAACCAACTTTTTCCCATAGCTACTGTCGACAAAGTTCTTAACCTTGAGCACATTTTCAAAGAGCTGCACTTCAACTGACGAACCATGTATCGCGCGCAATTGATCTTGCAGGTCTGAAGCCAGCTTAGTGACCCCCTCAGCAGCTGAATAAGTAACCTGCTTAACTGCGGAAGATATGGTGTAATAATGGCCTGCTAAACTAACTTGTCTCTCATAGCCAACCTCAAAGATAGTTCCATCTGTTAGTGCGTCATTATCTAGTACAATCGACCATTCACCGTTACCGCTGCTGACAGTATGGTTAAACGCGGTGGTGTCCTCTTGAAAAATAACGTAAGAGCCCTCAGCCTTATCAACAAAATTAGTGACGTTTAGCATAGATCCCTGAGCGCCAGCGCCTGACGCGAGAGCCACCTCAACCGTATCACTTAGAAGATTCTGCAGTGCCGCTTTCACCGCACGAGCAAATGCGGCCTTGTCACCGGTATAGGTAACAACGCCTAGCTCATCTAAGTGGCTCGAGCCATTGTGAAAGCCAACCTGATAGGATTTTCCGCTGACTAAATGCTCTAAGCTAATACCCCAGCTTCCAACACTCGCTTTGGACGCCACTACACTGGCAAAGTTAGATGTATCTTTCTGAAACAGTAGCTGGTTGTTGTCTGCTCTATCCGCCGCATTGGTGATGAGGATTTGAGTGTCGCTTGCGCCACTCGTTACCGTGGCAGCGCTATAGCCGACTTCTCTGAGCTTTGCCTGAATGGCAGCGCGAAAAGTTGCCATATCACCGGCATAGGTCACTGATTTGAGGGTTTCAGCGCTTTGGCGAAGATCAACACCGGCGGGAAAAGCAGTTAGTGGCTTGCGGAAACCAACCTGAAAAGCATCATTAACATTTAGATCACCTAGAGCAATAGTCCACGACGTGCTTTCTCCTGTGACCGTATGAGGGTAGCCACTGTCACGGTTTATCTCTCTGAGAGATGAATAATTAAAATTGGATGAGGGGGCGGACAGATCATTTTTATACACCAGCTGATTTGAAACGGTAATAGCCGGTAATTTTCCGTGGGCTACGTCGTCAAAAATCTTGTAGTAATCAGCCAGCGACGAGAAGCCAGACGAAACGGCGCTAAATACGCTCTTCGTTGGCTGAAGTACCAACGTAAACCCGGTATCGGGACTTTTAAAACCCGTAACACTGATAAATCGAGCAGCGTTGATAGCGCTGTAATTACTCAATGAAGCAAATAATTTGTCTGTGCCGGTCTCTTCAATACTAATTGAGGCGCCAGCTGTATCCTGTTTACCGGTAGCCACCAGTTTCCCACTGATAATCTGCCAGTCAATATTTGGAGTTTGCAGCTTAAGCTGGTTGATTAAGGTTTCAAAAGTCTGTGCATCAGACCCTAGAATCGAAACTGGTACAATCGTATTACCTACCGATATCGTTGCACTATAGGTGGTTGTGCCGGTCAAGGCAGTGCTGGTCGTTGCCTTTACCTCACCGGTAAAGGCAATACTCTGGCCCTGAGCGTCAAAGGCCACTTTCTTAGTCGCAAGTATCAACTTAAAGTTAGCCGCATCTTTGAATCCGGTAACGCCGATAAACCGAGCAGCGCTGATGGCGCTGTAATTGCTCAATGAAGTAAATAATTTTTTTGTGCCGGTATCTTCAATACTAATTGAGGCGCCAGCTGTTCCCTGTTTACCGATAGCCACCAACTTTCCACCGATAACCTGCCAGTCGACATTTGGAGTGGCTGTTTTGAGCGCCGTAATCAAGGCGCTAAAGGTACCCGCATCATTCCCGTTAATCGCAATATCAGTCGAAACCGTGCCTACGGATAGTCTTGCAGTGTAGCTTGTGTCGGCGAGTAATTTCGTCTCGGTAGCTGCAGTTACTCCATCGGTAAAGGCAATACTCTGACCCTGAGTATCAAAGGCCACTGCACCAGTTTGCATTCCCTCTAGCTCATCCGTTACAGCAGTAATAAACGCTGCCATATCTCCTGCGTAACTAACGACCGCTGTCTGGCCACCTGCCCCACTGAAACCCACGGTATAATCGCCACTGTAGAGCCCTGTATTCTGAATGTCGGCCCACCAATTAGTGCCCTCTCCAACAACCTCGTGAGAGCCGGCTTTCATTTTATTTAACTCAGCCGTTACAGCAGTTGTAAATGCCTGTACATCTCCCTCATATTTAACTACCGCTGTCTCGCTGCCTGACCCACCGACACCCACGCTATAATCGCCACTGTGAAGCGGTGTAGTCTCAATATCAGCCCACCAGTGGCCCTCACCATCTCCAACAATCTTATGGTTGGTGAAAAACCCGCTGGGCATGCCTACGGTCAACCCTTCTCCACCAATTAAACTACCGGCAAACTCCACGCCATGCTTAATAACAAAAGTATTTTGGTTGCGACCGGCAAATACAGTGGCATTTGCATCTAAGTTGGTGAACTTAAGCGCATTGCGCTCATTGGCACCATCGCCAATAATTGGCAATTCTTCAATAAAGCTTAATCCAACGTTACCGGGCTGAGTAACAGTGAGGCTAATGCTACCGTCAGCTTCTTTTGCAAAAGCAAACTTTAGTGCCTTGGAAACATTGCGGAAATCAATCACCAGAGCTGATTCGGCTGAAACCAAAGAAGTATCGATGGTCAGGGTGCGATCAGTATTGACCAGCGCGGCCAAACCAGAGCCAATAGTCCCGGCAGCAGCCTCAATAAGATCATTTAAGGCCCCAGCTGACGGCCCCCAATCATTACCAAAAATAAAGGTATTGCCACCCTGACTGGCAGTGATTCGATCGATATATTGAAATTGTTGTTGGTTAACCAGCACGGAATTTGTCGGATTGGAAACAATGCTGCCAGCCACCTGGGACGCCCCTTCAGCAGCGCTCCAGTCGCTCTCCGTTAGAATTGTCCCACCAGACTTTTTGCCTCCGGTGAGTGCATTCTGGCCGGCTTGCAATGCACTGCTGATCGTCCCTGTAGCGCCGATATAATTATTTTCAGAAATGACATGGACCATGCCAGCATCAATTTGACGATAGTCAATATGATCACCGAGACTACCCGTTGATTCATTTTCCACATCACTGTCTTTCGGATCTAATGGATTAAAGCGGCCATTGGCCTTCGGCCCCACTTCTCTAATCGTATCGTGACCCCAATCACCCTCAAAAGAGTAGGTGTCGCTACCGCGCCCGCCAGAAACCTGGTCATCGCCAGCACCAGCGAACACCACATCGCCGCCAGAGCCAAGCTTAATGGTATCTGAGCCATCACTGCCAAATACCACAAGTCCACCGGCAGCACTCTCAAGGCTAAGGTCGCCGCTTGATCCAACGCCGCGAGAATAGACATCTCCACCACCAAAGCTCGAGCCTATAATGCCGACAGCAGGATCGAGGTTGTCTCCTCTCTTGACAGAAATATTGTGTTGCAACTGAGCGTCATCATCGACAAATGAGCCAATTGAGTAAGTAAATTGCTGTCCGGCATTAGAAATAAGCGACTTGCCATCGGCGCCAATAATTTCGTGTATAAGAACCCCATGAGTGCTCACGGACGCCAGTGTAGAACCCACCCCGGCAACCGGATCGGCTAAAGCAGTATCCGCTTTTTGGAGTTGTAAGCCGGTCAATAGACCGGCGTCACTGAATGGTAACTGAACAGTCACTCGCAGCTTGTCGTCAGAAAATTCTACACTTACAGGAGGCGATCCCGAGAACAGGATATTTAAAGCCAGCTGGAGATCATCTTCGAACTGCACGCGCGATAAAGCCGCATCTGCGCCCACGGGCTGGCTGTAAACAACCGGCCGAGATTCGCCGCCTTTACTAAACGTAAACGTATCAGTATCGCTTAAAGTTGAGGGGTCGAGCGCAAAGGACAGCGTTTCCTTTTCCAAAGAGTGCCCATAAAAAAGACCCGTAGCGTAGTTCAGGTATCCAGTGCTGAGATCCGCTACCTGAATGTTGATTTCTTTCGCCGCGCCAGCAAAACCTTTAAAGGCATAACCTTCATGGACAACCGGAGTGGCTGCTGAAGTGACTAACGGTGTGGCTGGTGTAATGAACTTCGCCGTTCCAGGCCGCATACTTTTGAAAAGCTTATTAGCTGACCCACTGCCATCCTTTAACTCCACTGACGACGTGGACGTACTCGTAGCACTCTTTACATTTAGACTGCCGTTTTCAATACTCCAAGTGACACCATGTGTAGAATTATTCAAGGCTGTAACAAGAGCAGAAAAGCTGTTGTCCCAAGAATTAATCGCAACACTGATTTCCTGGAAGCTATCCGCGCCATCAACCTTAATGAAGGCCTGGTAATTTTTAGTGCTCGCGGCTCCACCAAATGTTCCAGATGGAACAAGACCTGTCTGAGTGGCTCCGGTTATTACAACTTGTGAGAATTTATTGCTGTCTGGATTGTCAAAACGAACGCTTAGTTTATCCGCACCATCGAGTGCAGCAAGCTGTGAATAATCCAGCGTATTTCTCGTAGTGCTATCACTGTTCGCACTGGCATTGAGCTGCCCTATAAGAGCACGATCTGACTTGACGATAATGTGGTTGGCACCCTTACCTAAAGTTAGATCCTTTATGCCAAAGGCTTCCCACTTAAAAGTCTGATCAGTTGTAAGAAAACCGCCTGGTTTTGTGGCGGTTACGGTGACATGGCCATTAGATTCCAAAACGAATGTGAGATCTTGAGTAACAGTGGAAAAGTCAAAATGCGACAGTTCTTGCGCATCCTCAACACCCAAAGCCACAGACTGATTTTCGCTGTCAGCTGGCCATGCAAAGTCAAGAACCCTATATGTATGGGCTTTATCACTGGGTGTTTTAATAACTTCAATATACCCAGCGCTAACCACTCGTTCTGCACCTGAACTACCCGTCTGAATCTGCTGAGCAACCGAGGCTACCCAGCCTGTAGGCGTCAAGGTCACTACCATAGGCATATCGCCGGTGCTTTCACTTAGATCAATAGTGTCGTTACCGGCATTATTGGTCTCAACAATCTGTTCGTTGCGCCAGGTGTCACCCATTATCCTATAGCTATCACTGCCGGCGCCGCCGTCAGTTGTGCTAAGTTCGGCAGCAGGGGGGGCAGTGGCTCTGGAGATGATTACGACATCATCTCCCTTACCCGTTTTTACCGTTGTCTGTGCAGAGGTAAGCGTAACGTTATCGCCGAGCGGTCCACCGACGAAATCTGTTAATTTAAGATGTTGAACGAGCTCAGTAACTCCAGCAATCTTATGGCCAGTCACCTGGGGGGACACCGTACCAACTTCATCTAGATACTGTAATTTAAGCTTGGTGCTTGTGCCGAGATCGAGGCTAGTCAGCTGGCTGTCTCTAGCCATCAGTAAGGCAAGTGCTTGATTACCTGCTGCATTAATCGTCTTAATCGAACCTTCATGTACTGTCACAGAGATGAGCGGCCCTGATGCCAACCATGCCTGTGCAACACCCGCCGAATTAATCTCTTCATTAGTGGTGGTAACAGCATTGACTGGCTTTGTTTTACTGTTCTTTTTACCCACAGCAATAACTATGTTCGTATTGTTGCCACTGACATCTAATGTCTCAATTGTGGCTCCGGACTTGATACTGATCGATGCATTGCTATTAGCTTTCAATACACCCAGCGTTTGATCTCCTTCACTAAATCTCACCGTGGCGGAGTTGCCACCTTGAGTGACTTGTAGCTCTGCTTTATTGTCATAGGTACTCAAAACAACGGTTACATCAGGCCCCAAACTGGAGATATCGATGGTCGTAGCGTCAGAGCTGGCGGGGTCGGTCCCATCCATCGGCGCGATGATCCCACCATTTAGAAGAGCAGCGGTCAGGACCAGGGTATCATTGGTGATCCCCCGCTCAACAGGATCTACAAGCAAACCACCAAATACCGGATCATTAGACGCAAACGCCAATTGTTCGGTGGACATAAAGTCCAACGTTTCGGTGATATAACCGCTCTCAGTTTCCAGAATCCAGTCACCGCCAATAAATCGATTACCGGTTAAATTATCCGATGCAGCAATATCCGCATCGGTTACGCCGGCCAATCTATCGACAAAACTAATTCCCACTTCACCCTGAGAAACATCGCAGCCATAGAGCAGTATGTCGCCATCTGCATTTAGAGCCCGACCCCAGACTTCCAGCTGCTGGCGATAGCGCTCAAGAGTGGAACCGTCTAAGCGCGCAGATCCGAGACGGACTGCTCCCACAGAGCCGTGGGACAATACATGTAATGCAGAAATGTCGTCATAGCGACTAATAATATCGGTTAACTGGTCAATACCATCGGCCTGCGCATCGAGTAACACAACGGTTACTTTTCCGGCCTTAACTGATACCTCAGCCAGCTGATCAATAGTCTCATCGGTGCCATTTAGGGCATCCGCATCATCTAGAGCATTATTATCAGCACCATTCCACTCCGCCAGCATAACCTCCCCACCGGCGGTTTCTTCGCTTACCCAATCGAGCTCAGAGGCAGCATCACCCATAAAGGTTGTCAGTAACGCCTGATAGTCTTCTACCGATCGATCGACAACTAAGAATTGATGACCGTTCAGCTGCTGAACAAAGCGGATACCGACAATTTCATCTGCGGTCAGTGGAGCGACCACCTCTTCACCTGATGGCTTCACTTCTTCGAGTAAAAGACCTTCCTCAATCTGCGCATCCGTCAATGCAGAGACTAGTTTTAAATCCACATCTGTCGAACCCTGATCGTTGGCTGCCAGATCATTTTCATGCTGACGTACCAGGGTCAAATCTTTACTACTACTGTCTTCTGCTAGGCCTGTCTCCACTAACTGCTCAACAATTAAACTGTCATTTAACAGTTCAGCACTGAGAGAGAAGGGAGCGGCATCCGCAGAGAGCAAAAATCGATTTTCCATTTGCTCGACAAGAAAAGTGTTGCGACGCTTGGCTGAGACAGCCCGATAATTCCAGAAGAACTGACGAAGATTCTTCAATTTTGCGTATCGCGATTGCATCACTCTATAGAGTAGTTGTGGCATTTTTATTCTCATCGATTTATTTTTATTAAGTCTTTTTGTTCTTTTTTTAATTCTTTTTTTTACTTTTTACAGACCCGCATGGCTCTGGAAATACTATCGTTGACCACTGGCGCTAGTTGATAGCCATCCATTGATCGGTATTAGATCGTCCACCTGCAAGTCACCGGCGGTAAACTTTAAGCGCAGAGTGTTTAGTACATAGTCGTAACGCGCTTTGGTGAGGGATTGCTTGGCTTGCGATAGATCTTGCTGAGTATCAAGCACATCTAGAATTGAGTTTTTGCCGCCGCGATAACCTGAAGAATAGGTTTGCAATAAACGCTCCTGAGCCTTAACTGCTTGGCCAAGCGCCTCAATCTGAACTATGGCGGTGTGTACCCGATTAAAGGCGTCTTGAGCTGAGCGCTCAACAGTACGGCGCTTATCTTTTATATCTTCTATTACAGAAAGTTTTTTCTGTATCGCCTGGCGAATTTTAGAAGAGGTAGAACCACCGGTGTAAATAGGTAGATTAAACTGCAACTGAATATCGGCATTATTAATATCGCTGCCGCCACCAAAAACCGAGCCATCGGTCACCGTATCCATATCGCTATAGACAAGATTAACCGTTGGGTAACGAGCCGCTTTTAGGGCAGAGACTTCTTTCTCAGCGACTTTAAGGGACAGGTTCATCGCTAGTAATTCAAGATTTTGCCGAGCAGACATGGCGATCCATTCTTCGGTGACATTGGGCTCAGGCTTTTGGAATTCAATGTCAGATCGCAGTGAGGCAATACTGACAGGTATCTCACCCAGCACTTCACGCAGAGCATAGCGGCTATCATCGAGACGGCTTTTTAGCTCGAATTCTTTACTCAGAGTACTCAGGTAACGTGCGCGCGCATCTTCTACATCGGCTGACATACCGAGACCATTTTTGAACTTTAGCTCAGAGAGGCTCAAATGCTTAGCCATGGCGATTTTTTCATCCTGCACCGTATCAAATTGATCACCGCGCTCCAGAACCAAGAAGTAATTCTCAGCGAGCCTTAACAGAAGCTCTTGCTTAGCCAGCTGATATTCGATCTCCGATTTGTTAACAAAGACTTTTGACTGCTTGTAACGTGACCAGCGACCGTAGTCAAAAATTGACTGAGTGACTCGAAAGCCTGTGCTGGTAGTGGAGTAGTTATCTTTGCCAAGATTGAAGACTGCATTCTCGGACTCATTGATCACCTGATCAGTCTGCTTGTCTTCATACTGGAAGGAGATACTTGGTAGCAGTTGAGAGCGGGCTTGCTTGATGGTTTCCGAATCCGCGAGGTATCTGTATTTAGCGGATAGGTACTTGCCATCTTGCTTTTCAGCAATCGCCCAGAGTCCGATTAAATCCTCGGCAGCGACCTCAGTTGCGGTGAAAATGAGAGCGCCAAGCGCTAGCCAGCTCAACCATACTTTGCGAACATGAATCATTTTTGTCGGCCTTTTTTTATCTATTTTTTTAATTATTAACAACGTTGAGAGTCGCTAGACAGGCAAGTGGGGGACTGATCGCCATCTGCACCTATAGACTACAATTAAAACAATTTCCAGTATGCATGGTTATATCACTTTATTCTATTTGTTTGTGGATAATTGGTCGGCAAAAAGGCCTTTAGGCCCTTAAAAATAGTGAGTTCACAACTCCCTGAGCTGGCTAGCGAGATCTAGGATCAAGCGTTAATTTTGGGTTCGACAGCTTGTAGGTCACCTGATCGGGCTTGATGCCTCTCACAACCGGCTCAGATAGCCGCTGCGATCTGTGTTTGAAGTCTTAAAACCAGCCTGACATCCTTATGGATAGCCAACTAATTGGTGACCTCTAAGGTCTCTTATATTCTTTTGAGATGACAGCGCAGATTAGCCTGTGAAGTGGGGTCGCGTTAATGATAGCGGCAGAGACGCAACGTGCACCGCACTGTTCGGGAGATCCTTCGGCTGCGCTCAGGATGACATTGTTATTTAGGATGAATCATCACAGGTCAGTCGTCCGGATCCATTACTAGACTCTCATCCCGACTCACTACCAAGCCTTCATTCCGACTTGCTACAACGCTGTGATCCCAACTCACTACAAAGCTGTTATCCCAACTCGCTACAACACTGTCATCCCGACTCGCTACAACGCTGTCATCCCGACCGTAGTGGAGGGATCTCATCATGCCGGCAGAGACTCACCCCGCGCCTCCCTGTCCGGGAGAACCTTCTGCTATGCCCCGAACGACCCTGCCGCTTATTTCGAGACAATAAAAAACCCCAGCTGCTTGCGCAACTGGGGTTTTCTTTTTTAGAATCCTGGCGATGACCAACAATGAATTGCGAACGCTGTTCGCAACCGCGTTGCGGCGCCTGCGGCGTCCAACACCTCGTACCTGCGGTACAGAGGGTTTCACATGAACCCGAAAGTAGCGGCATTAGATAACCGCATCCAAAAAAAACAAAACCCCAGCTGCTTGCGCAACTGGGGTTTTCTTTTTTAGAATCCTGGCGATGACCTACTCTCACATGGGGAAACCCCACACTACCATCGGCGATGAACCATTTCACTACTGAGTTCGGTAAGGGATCAGGTGGTTCTAGTTCTCTATGGTCACCAGGAAAACTGGTATGAAGAACGAAGCGATTTATGGGTTCCTTAGCCGAAGCGAAGGATGTCATAAACCTGGCTGCGAATGAGGCTTGCCTCAGACTGCAGAACGTTCAACAAATTAGGTCGATGGTTGTCAAATAGTGGTTTTTTCTTGGCCGGGATGCATTGCAACATCTGTCCGGTATCTCGCTTGCATTATATGGTCAAGCCTCACGGGCAATTAGTATTGGTTAGCTCAACGCCTCACAGCGCTTCCACACCCAACCTATCAACGTCCTAGTCTTGAACGGCCCTTCAGGGAACTTAAAGTCCCAGGGAAAATTAATCTTGGAAGAGGCTTCCCGCTTAGATGCTTTCAGCGGTTATCCCGTCCGAACGTAGCTACTGGGCAATGCCATTGGCATGACAACCCAAACACCAGG